>Ga0310810_10002113_pt1 | contig 21152 bp, 21 predicted proteins | sample NCmetagenome_FD_207641 | JGI IMG/M metagenome (GOLD analysis project Ga0310810, IMG submission 207641) | Soil microbial communities from experimental microcosm in Duke University, North Carolina, United States - NC | ecosystem: Engineered > Artificial ecosystem > Soil microcosm > Unclassified ...
GGATGCGACCAGCACCGGCGCAAGGACTGCGACACAAACCGCGACGCGGACTGCAACGCAGACCGCGACCACGGCCGCCGGCAAAGGCTTCGACGACATGGTCAAGTCGCGGCTTCAGGCTGCGGCCGAAGATGCCGCAAAGGAAGCCACGCGCAACGGGCTCAGCCCTCGGCAGGTCGAACAGTTCACGCGCGCGGCGGTGAGGAAAGCGGGCTCGGAAATCACGGATGACACCGCGAATTTCGCACGATACGCGGTCATTGCTGCCCGGCCGGGCAGCAATGAAGCGGTGTTGCAGGCCGTCGCAAGGGACGCCGCCGAATTGGCAGTCAAGACCGGCAGCCGCCAGGCGGCCGAAGCTTACATGGCGCGCTGGTCGGCGGTCGAAGCCAGCCAGCTTACCGAAGTCGCCGCGCGCTCGGGCGCTCACATGACGCCGACATTCGTGGCGAGGAGCCTGATCAGAAATGCCGCCGAGGAAACAATCAAGAGTCAGATCGGAAATCAGGTTCAGACCGGCGTGGGCGCGGGCGCGAACGAGATCCAGAGACGTGACGGACGTGACCGCTGATCGAATGGCGGCGCTTCAATAATCCAGCCGCGCGCTGAGAAAGCCGGCGACGCCATCGACCTTGCTGAAGGGCAGGCCGGTGAGTCCGTCCGCGTTGATTTGCGCATGCACCCAGCCGATTTCCGCACCGAGACGCAGGTGCTCGAACGGGCGCCAGTACACGTTGCTTGCGAGCCGCAGGCTCCGCGCCGAGGGCTTGGCCCTTTGGGCATCGACATCCACTGCGACGTAGCTGATGAGTGCGTTCGACTCGATCGTCTCCGTCCACGGATGATTGATCGACGCCACCGCGTCCCAACCCTTGGTCGGGCCAATGGCGCCATATTGCTCCGACTGCTTGAGGTCGGCGACGGTGCCGAGGACCTGGACGGCGTTGACCGCGTAATCGATCTGCATGCTGATCGAATCACGCTGGCCGGTCACCGGGAACGGCGTGGTGACGCCGGCTGCCAAAGCCCAGCCGGTCTCGCTGTAGGCCGGCGAGCGTCCGACCGCCGGGAAATCGGCGCGCCGCACCAGCCCCGACAAATGCACAGTCAGGTTACTGGCGGTGGTGTAGCGGAGCCGCGCTGTCGCGTCCGGCGACGAGGTGTCGAGGCCCTCGATGCCCTTCGACGCCTGACTCGACGACGGGAGGCCGGACTCCGCCGCGATTGCGATTTTAATATTGTTGGTGATCGCGTGCTCGTAGGAGACGATGCCGATCGACACGTTTGGCACGGTCGCCAGGAACGCGAAGTCGCCGCTCCAGAAGTCCATGAGCGAGCTGGTGTAGCCGGCGGTCAGGCCGCCGAGCGAGCCGTACAGACTCTGCACGGTCACTCTGCCGGCATCGGTGTCGTCATTGGTGGCCTTCTGCCATTGCACCATTGTGCCGGTCGTGAGCGTGCCGAGCGCCGTCGCCCGGTTGGTATCGAGGCTCGCGGACGCGGTCGTGGTGCTGATGCTCGTGGGCGTGGTCGGCTGCCCGTCCGTGACGTGGACGTAGAGGTTGTTCTGGAAGACGTTGTTGATCGAGCCGGTCACGCGCGCGCACGCGCCCGCCAGATCGAAGCGATAGCCTTTGAGCTTCGCCGCAGGGTCGGTCGCATCCTCGTCGGCGAAATAGACCTTGTTGCAGCTTGCGGGCACGTCCGACGGCGCAGCCGCGCGTGCCTTCCTCGGCATCGGCGCGACGACCTCGGCCGCCGCCGCGGCGCCGATCAATAGCGGCGTGGGAGTCAACAAAAGCCCGGCCAGACCGATGGCGCGCGCACGTTTCGCCGAGAGCCGCGTCATCATCGGCCTCCCGTTCGTCGCTCGTCGGCCGCGGTGTCGAACGCACCGAAACCCGGTCCCATAGCCGCCCCCGTTTTTGCATTCGCGCGACGCCGTCGCGGCGGACCGGTCGTCCGGCACACATCGCCGTAACGGCCGTCCAACGCGCCTAAACACGCTAAGAATCTGGAGAATTCGCCCCCTCAAGTAGATGGAACTCTGCGCGGCTTATGGTTAATGGCCGGTAAATCGCTACCGCGAGCCGCTTCGGACGGCGGCCCGCACACACTCCAAATTGCGCCGTACTCGGCTCCGACACTCGTCGCGGGCGACCCCAACGAACGGGAGCCAAAGCTATGAAAGTCGGCGAATACCTGCAGGCCGCGCACCAGCGCCTGGTCACCTGCATCCCCGATCACGCGCTCAACGACGTCGCCAGGCTGATGTATGCGAACGGCATCGGCGCACTGCCGGTGTGCGAACTGAACGACCGCATGGTCGGAATCATCTCCGAGCGCGATCTGGTGCGCGCTTTTGCGCGCAACGACGTCACCGAGCTGAAATACCTGCGGGCGCGCGACGTGATGACCACGCGCGTCGTCGTCTGCGCGCCGGAGGACACGATGCAGCACGCCCAGGAGATCATGCGCGAAAACAGGTTCCGGCATCTGCCGGTCGCCGAGGATGGCCGGGTGAAAGGCATCCTGTCTCTGCGCGACACGCTGGCAACGCGGCTCGCCGAGACCGAGGAAGAGAAGAACGTGCTGCGCGACGTGCTTATTGCTGCGCGCGGCCGCTGATCGCCGCGGCGGCGGTTCTCAGTCCGCCGCGCGCTCCATGTAGACGAAGTCGCCCTCGATGCCTTTGACGGCGAAGCCGAGGCGCTCGTAGAGGCGTTGCGCGCCGGTGTTGACCGGCAGGATGCGGAGCCGCACCGGTTTGCCGGCCATGTTGGCGGAAGCGATCAGGTCGCCGACGATCGCCGAACCGACGCCGCGGTTCTGCGCCGCCGGCATGAGTAGCAGCCACTGCAAATACTCCGCGTCGGCGCGGTGGTCGATCGCGAGATACCCTGCCTCTGCGCCATCGCAGACGACGATGCTGTGATCGAGCTTTCCGAAGGCGGCGGTAAACGCGGCGCGATGAAAATCCGGATCGAAGCGTCCCCATGTCCGTTCGCTGTGCGCGCGCATGACGGTGTCGGTGAGCGCGACGACGAAAGACACGTCGGCCGCGCGGCAGGTCCGCAACGTGTACGGCTGCTTGTGGGGAGGTTCGGTGGGGCTCACGGCCGCCACCTTACGCGCGGTCCGGCGACATGCGAAGGGCCGCACCGGAGCGGCGCGGCCCTCGACGTCGCCAAGCGTGGCGAATGCTCAGGTCTCAGTGCAGATCTTGGTCTGCTTGATGCGCGTGTCGGCTTCCCCGCGCGACCAACGCTTAACGTGGAGCGCGCATCGTTCGCGTGGATCGCATCAGGTCAATTCAGACGTGCGTCCGGATCGCGGGAGGGACGCTGACGCCGCAGGCCCGACCATCCCAGATGGCTGACCTTGGTGGCAATGGCGCTGCGGGTCCGGCGCAGCCGGCTCGCGATCGCCGCGAGCGAGCGGCCCTCGAACAACATCTTCTGGAGCTCGCTGAGCTCCGACTCTGTCCAGGGACGTGAGAGGTTACGGCGCATGCGGCCTTCCGGACTGCGCTCGAAATTGCGGTGAGAGCGCCGCGCTGCGTGCGGCGTTGGGCCCGGGCCTTGCCGATCCTCGCTTAGTGGAAATGGCTGACGATGACCCAGCCGCCACCCAGCAGAATGACCGGAATTCCAACCCAAAGCAGAATGAGCGGCATGGTCGCCTCCTGTCGCTATGTTGCCTGCACAACAAACGCGGCTTCCAAAACGGGGTTCCGCGCGGCCGGAGTTCTCTCAATTCGTCTTGAATCGGCAATTTGAATACGCCGCCGCGCCAGGTTCCGCTGGAACGAACGCTGCGTCAGCAGCATTGCTTAGGCGACGGCAGAGCCTGCGTGCGCCTGTGCGCCGCGTCGCCCGGCCGAACCATCGAGGAGAACGACCCCATGAAAACGACGATCCTGGTCGCCGGAGCGCTTTGTCTTTCGTTCGCCGGCTCGGCGCTTGCCGATGAATACTACGTAGTCCAGAACCCGACGACGCATCACTGCACGATCGTCTCGGAGAAGCCGAAGGCCGACATGGTCGTGACGCAGATCGGACCGATCGCCTTTGCCTCGCGCACTGAGGCGGAAAGCCGCATCAAGACCACCAAGGTCTGCACGGACACTACGACCGGCAGCGGCGCCACCGTGATCAAGGAAAAGCACATCGACAAGGACTGATCCTTGCGCGATTGATGCACGGACCCGGCCCAGCCATGGGCCGGGTTCGGCGCGCGCCTATTCGCGGCCGTTGCCGCGCAGGCGGATGACCCGGCCGGTGGGGCCGACGCGCATCTGCGCGAGCTTCGCCGCAAGTTCGCCTTGCGTGAACGGCTTCGACAGCCGCGACAGGCCGGCGCCGGCGCCCGGCTCCATCTCGGCATATCCTGTTGCGATCAGCACGGGCAGTTGCGGCCAGTCGCGCGCGATCGCTTCCGCCAGTTGCAGCCCGGTCATGCGCGGCATCACCTGATCGGTGACGACCACATCGACGCCGCCGCTGCGGCGCAGAATTTCCAGCGCCTGCGCCCCCGAGGCGGCGCGCAGGCAGGTGTGGCCGAGATATTCCAGCATCGCGGCGGTGTTGGTCAGCACCAAAGGATCGTCATCGACGGCAAGCACTTTCAGCGCCGAGCGCGCGGCCGTCATGTCGGTGCGCGCGAATTCCTCCTCGCTCACATCCGTCGCGGCTCCCGGGCGTGCGACCGGCAGCCACAGCTCGGCGGTGGAGCCTTCACCCGTCCTGCTCTTGAGCACGAAGCGGCCGCCGCTCTGCTGCGCGAGGCCGTGCACCATGGAGAGGCCGAGGCCCGTGCCCTTGCCGGGCTCCTTGGTGGTGAAGAACGGCTCGGTCGCCCGTTGCAGCGTCGCCTCGTCCATGCCCACGCCGGTGTCGCTGACGCAGATACGCACGAAGCCGCCGACCGCCGCCGCGTCGTCGTTACCTTCCTCGTGCGCGGAGACGATGATCGTGCCGCCTTCCGGCATGGCGTCGCGCGCATTCACCGCGAGATTGAGCAGCGCCATTTCGAGCTGGTTGGCGTCGGCCCAGACGGCCGGCAGCGCCAGGGGAAAGCGCGTTTCGATCGTGACCGTCGGCCCGAGCGAGCGCTGCAACAGGTCGGTCATGTCGCGCACAAGGGTCGGTATGTCGACCGCTTCCCGTTTCAGTTCCTGCCGGCGTGCGAAGGCGAGCATGCGCTTGGTCAGCGCGGCGCCACGCTGGGCGCCCTGCGTGGCGTTGTCGATGAGCTGGAGAATCTTCGGATCGTCCGGGACGCGCTTGCGCACGAGCTCGAGCGAGCCGAGAACCGCCATCAGCAGGTTGTTGAAGTCGTGCGCGATGCCGCCGGTCAGCTGGCCGATCGCCTCCATCTTCTGCGACTGCGATAAGGCTTCGCGCGCCTGATCAAGTTTCTGCTGCGCGTCGCGCCGCTCCGTGATGTCGCGTGTGATCTTGGCAAAGCCGAGCAGTTTGCCGACATTGTCGCGGATCGCGTCGATGATGACGTGCGCGAAGAAGCGTGTGCCGTCCTTACGCACGCGCCAGCCTTCCTTCTCGAAGCGGCCGTCCTCGAGCGCCGTCGCGAGCGCATGCTCGGGCATACCGGCGGCGCGGTCCTCTTCGGTGTAAAATTTGGAGAAATGCTGGCCGATGATCTCGTGCGGCGCGTAGCCCTTGATGCGCTCGGCGCCGAGGTTCCAGTTGGTGACGCGGCCGTCTTTGTCGAGCATGTAGATGGCGTAGTCGGTCACGCCCTGCACCAGCAGGCGGAATTGCTCCTGGCTGGCCCGCAGCGCCTCTTCCGCCGCCCTTCGCTCGGTCAGGTCGCGCGTGATCTTGGCGAAGCCGACGATCTCGCCCGCCGGCGTGCGGATCGGATCGATGACGACATAGGCCCAGAAGCGCGTGCCGTCCTTGCGGACGCGCCAGCCCTCGTGCTCGAACTTGCCCTCGCGCCGTGCCGTCTCGAGCGCGCGCGCGGGCAGCCCGGTCGCGCGGTCCTCGTCCGTATAAAATCGCGAGAAGTGCTGTCCGATGATCTCGTGCGGCGCGTAACCTTTGAATCGCTCCGCGCCCGGATTCCAGCTGGTGACGATGCCGGTCGGGTCGAGCATGTAGATCGCGTAATCGGTGATGGCTTCGACCAGGAGCCGGTAGCGCCCGTCGTCGCTCGTCGAATTCGTCAAACGCGTAGGACCGTCCATCCCCCGGACTCTGTCAAAAACCCCGCCAAGAGACGATAACCCCCGGACCGGCAAAAGGTTTCCGTGCCTGCTGCCGAAGCTGGACGCCGCCCCAACGAAAAAGGCCAATGCTGCATTGCACAGTCCGGGCTTGCGGATACCCATAAGGCGCGGGAAGTTCCGGAACAACGGGGTCTGGTTCCCGTTGCCCGCCCGGGGACCGTAGAGAGGCCCATATCGGGCCGGCGTGCTTCTCGCCGCGGAGACATCCGATGGATTTCGACCCGGTCTGGCTGTCCCGCCTGCAATGGGCCTGGGTGATCGCCTGGCACATCCTGCTGCCGGCCTTCACGGTGGGCTTGGCTTCCTACATTGCCGTGCTCGAGGGCTTCTATTTCTTCACCGGCAACGCGCTCTGGTTCCGCATGTCCGGCTTCTGGACGCGAATCTTCGCCGTCTCCTTCGGCATGGGCGTGGTCTCCGGCGTCATCATGCCGTTCCAGTTCGGCACCAATTGGAGCCGCTTCACCGACGCCACCGCCGACGTCATCTCGCCGCTGATGGCCTATGAGGGCCTCATGGCCTTCTTCCTGGAGTCGTCGTTCCTCGGCGTGCTGCTGTTCGGCCGCAAGCTGGTGCCGAACTGGGCGCACTTCTTCGCCGCGCTCATGGTCGCGTTCGGCACGCTTCTGTCGTCGTTCTGGATTCTCGCGACCAATAGCTGGATGCAGACGCCGCAGGGCTACAAGGTCGTCGACGGCCGCTTCCTGCCCGCCGACTGGACGGCGATCATCTTCAACCCGTCCTTCCCCTATCGCCTCGCGCACAACGTCACGGCTTTCTACATCACCACCGGCTTCGTGGTGCTCGGCGTTGCCGCCTGGCTGCTGCGACGCGGCCGCGCGGTTGACGAATCGAAAATGATGATCCGCATGGCGCTCGATCTGCTGATCCTGCTGGTGCCATTGCAGATCTTTCTCGGCGACATGCACGGCATCAACACGCTCGAATATCAACCCGCCAAGCTCGCCGCGATCGAGGGCCGTTACGACACGGTCAAGCCGACGCCGCTGACCCTGTTCGGCATTCCCGACGACAAGAACGCCGAGATGAAATACGCGATCGAGGTGCCGCGCCTCGGCAGCATCATCCTCACGCACACGTGGGACGGCGCCATCAAGGGCCTGAAGGAATGGCCCGTGCAGGACCGGCCGCCGGTCGGGCCGCCCTTCTTCGCCTTCCGCATCATGGTCGGCATCGGCATCCTCATGCTGCTGGTCGCGATCGCCGGGCAATTCCTCATGCGCTCGAACGAACGGCTATGGCGGTCGGACGGCTTCCTGCGCCTGTGCACATGGTTCGCGCCGCTCGGTTTTGTCGCCGTGATCTGCGGCTGGGTGGTCACCGAGGTCGGCCGCCAGCCCTGGACCGTCTATGGACTGATGCGCACGGCGGATTCGGTGTCGCCCTCGCTCACCGGCCACGACGTCGCAATCTCGCTCGCGCTTTATGTGATCGTCTATCTCATCATGTTCCCGACCGGCATCGCCTTCATGGCCGGGCTGGTGCGACGTGGACCGGCGGAGACGCAAGAGCCGGCGTCGTTCATCGAGAGTGGCCGTCCGGGGCAGCCGTTCGAGCGCGCCAGCCGGCTGGCGAACGAGTAGGGGTGAGAGGCCATGGTGCTCGATCTCGTACCGGTCTGGACCATCCTCATCGCGCTCGCCGTCTTCTATTACGTCGTGTTCGATGGCTTCGATCTCGGCGTCGGCATCCTCTACGGCTTCGCACGCAACGAGGACGACCGCGCGCTGATCATGAATTCGATTGCGCCGATCTGGGACGGCAACGAGACCTGGCTGATCTTCGGCGGGCTCGGCCTGCTCGCGGCCTTTCCGCTCGCCTTCGCCATCATCATTCCGGCGGTCTATTTCCCGATCGCCATCATGCTGCTGGCGCTGGTCTTCCGCGGCGTCGCCTTCGAATTCCGTTTCAAGCGCCCGGCCTTGCGCCGCTTCTGGGACCGCGCTTTCGCCGCAGGCTCCGCGGTCGCGACGTTCGCGCAGGGCGTCGTGCTCGGGAAATTCATCCAGGGCTTTCACATCGAGGGCCGCGTCTTCGCCGGCACGTCGTTCGACTGGGTGACGCCGTTCGCGCTGCTGACCGGTGTTGCGCTGATGTTCGGTTACGCGCTGCTCGGCGCCGGCTGGCTCATCCTCAAGACCGAGGACGCACTTCAGCGCTGGGCGCGCCGCGCGGGGCGCGTCTGCCTGATCGGTGTCGGCGTCGCCATTCTCGGCGTCAGCGTGTGGACGCCGATCGAGCACGCCGACATCGCCGCGCGCTGGTTCTCCTGGCCGAACATCGCCTATCTCGCGCCAGTGCCGATCATCACCGCGCTCATCGCCTACGTCGAATGGCGCTCGCTCGGCCGCGAGCATGAGCTCGTGCCGTTCCTGGCCGCCATCGGCCTGTTCGCCATGTCCTTCGTCGGCCTCGCCATCAGCCTGTGGCCGATGATCGTGCCGTACAAATATACGCTGTGGCAGGCCGCCTCGTCGCAAAGCACGCAGGCGTTCCTGCTGATCGGCACGCTGTTCCTGCTGCCGGTGATCCTGATGTACACGGCGTGGTCGTACTGGGTCTTCCGCGGCAAGGTGCGCGCCGGCGAGGGGTATCACTGAATTTCCCGTCGTCCTGAGGTGCGAGCGCCTGGTACCTCAGGGTGACGCAGCCCCGCTTGACAATCATCCTATCTAGGAATATGTAGACCGATATCTGCCATTGGTCCTCCCCCGTCTCGAGGCGGGAAAGGGCCGGCGGCGAAGCGGCGCGCGGGGAGACATCCCGCGCACCGCGGCGGGCCTGCTGGCCCAGCCGAATGGAGCGCCGGGAGGCGCAGCACTCCGCGTTATGGAGTGCGCGCGCCCCATCCAGGCGCGCGGACCGCCTCCCGCACAGAGGAGGTCCGAAAGAGGGCCTAGCACAGCCCTCTTGGCGCCTCCCGGCGCTCCATTCCTCGTTTGAGGAAAGGAAAAAGGGACACCGGCGCGCCCGCGCCGCCAAACAACAGGGCCGGCGAAGCTTTGCCTCTCACGACCCCCTTTTCAGAAAGAAATGGAAATACCGCCGCTTGCCTTTCGTCACCCGCCTGTCACATCATGTCGATATGTCTCGACGCATGGACGCCAGGAAAGCGCAATCCGCCTTTGCCGCGCTGGCCCAGCCGACGCGGCTGAAGGCCTTCGGCAAGCTCGTCGCGGCGCATCCGGACGGCCTGCCGGCCGGCGAGATCGCTGCCGCCTGCAAGGTGCCGCACAACACCATGTCGACGCATCTCGCCGCGCTGGCGCGCGCCGGGCTCGTCACGGTAGCGCGTGAAGGCCGCGTCATGAGCCATCGCGCCGATCTCGACGGTTTGCGCGGCCTCGTCGGCTTCCTGATGCGCGACTGCTGCGGCGGCAATGCCGAGATCTGCGCGCCGGTCATTCAGGACCTCCGCGCGTGCTGCGCGCCAGCGAAGCGGCGCGCCAATGGCTGAACGCGTCTACAACGTGCTGTTCCTCTGCACCGGCAATTCGGCGCGATCCATTCTTGCCGAGGCGATCCTCGATCGCGCCGGCAAGGGCCGCTTCCGCGCCTTCAGCGCCGGCAGCCAGCCGAAGCCGAAGGTCAATCCGCACACGCTCAACCTCTTGCGCCATCTCGGCTACGACACGTCGGCGCTGCGTTCGAAATCGTGGAGCGAGTTCGCCGTCGCCGTCGCGCCGCCGCTCGATTTCGTCTTCACCGTCTGCGCCAACGCCGCCGGCGAAACCTGCCCGTTCTGGCCGGGCCAGCCGATGACGGCGCATTGGGGCATTCCCGATCCCGCGGCGGCCGAAGGCAGCGAGGCCGAGATCGCAGCCGCCTTCAACGACGCCTATCGCATGCTGGAGCGGCGCATCCAGCTTTTCCTTGCGCTGCCGATCGATAAGCTCGACCGCATGGTGCTGACGAAACGCCTGAAAGATATTGGCGCCGATGACGGTGCAACCGCGCTGGCGAAGGCGGAGTGATGGAAGATCCACTTTCGCGTCGCCTTTGCGCCGAGTCGCTCGGCACCGCGTTCCTGCTCGCGACCGTGATCGGGTCCGGCGTGATGGGCGAGCGGCTTGCGGGCGGCAATGCCGCGCTGGCGCTGCTCGGCAACACGCTGCCGACCGGCGCGATCTTGGTTGTGCTGATCCTGATCTTCGGCCCGGTATCCGGCGCGCACTTCAATCCGGCGGTCACGCTCGCGGCCGCGCTGCGCGGCGGCTTCGCCTGGTCCGAGGTCGCGGCTTACATCGCCGCGCAGGTTGCGGGCGCGATCGTCGGCGTCCTCGCCGCGCATGCCATGTTCGACCTGCCCATCCTTCAAGTGTCGACACATGCGCGCGCGGGCCTGGCGCAGGGCTTCGCCGAGGTGGTCGCGACGTTCGGCCTTCTGCTGACGATCTTCGGCTGCGTCGCGCGCTCGCCGGCGGCCGTGCCTTACGCGGTCGGCCTGTACATCACCGCGGCTTACTGGTTCACCGCCTCCACCTCCTTTGCCAATCCGGCGGTGACGGTGGCGCGGGCGCTGTCCGACACCTTCGCCGGCATCGCGCCGGCCGGCGTGCCGGCCTTCATCCTGGCCCAACTGATCGGGGCGCTGCTGGCGGTCGCAGCCGCGCGTCAACTCTGGCCCATCATAGCTGTCAAGCATGGCGCGCCGGTCTGATCCGTCTCGCATTGCCCTTTCAGCCTTCCCATGTTTAAGGTCGCGACCCTTTTTCCCGAGACCCCCTGCATGGCGCGCGACCAGATCGACATGACACCCATCGCGACCCGCGACGAGCTCGTCGCGTGGTTCGAAGCGGGATGCAAGCCGAAGTCGCAATTCCGCGTCGGCACCGAGCACGAGAAGTTCGCCTTCCTGATCGAGGACCATCGGCCGGTGCCCTATTCCGGCCGCCGCTCGATCCGCGCCCTGCTCGACGGCATGCACGGCCTGCTCGGCTGGGATCCGATCATGGAAGGCGAGAACATCATCGGCATGTTCGACGTCACCGGCGGCGGCGCCATTTCGCTGGAGCCGGGCGGCCAGTTCGAACTGTCCGGCGCACCGGTCGACAGCGTGCACCAGACGGCCTCGGAATTGTTCGCGCATCTGGCGCAGGTGCGCGAGGTGGCGAAGCCTTTGGGCATCGGCTTCCTCGGCCTCGGCATGACTCCCAATTGGAGCCGCGCCGACATGCCGAAAATGCCCAAGGGCCGCTACAAGATCATGACGAACTACATGCCCAAGGTCGGCAGCTACGGCCTCGACATGATGTACCGGACCTGCACGGTGCAGGCGAACCTCGACTTCTCGTCCGAAGCCGACATGGTGCGGAAGTTGCGCGTGTCGGTCGCGTTGCAGCCGGTCGCGACCGCGCTGTTCGCCAACTCGCCGTTCACCGAAGGCAAGCCGAACGGCTTCCTGTCGATGCGCTCGCAGATCTGGACCGACACCGACAAGCAGCGCTCGGGCATGTTGCCCTGGGCATTCGAAGACGGCATGGGCTTCGAGCGCTACGTCGACTATGCACTCGACGTGCCGATGTATTTCGTCAAGCGCGGCGACACCTATATCGACGTGTCGGGCAAGTCGTTCCGCGACTTCTTCGCCGGCAAGCTCGATACCATGCCGGGCGAGCGACCGACCATCTCCGACTGGGCCAATCACCTCTCGACCATTTTCCCGGAAGTGCGGCTCAAGCGTTATCTGGAGATGCGCGGCGAGGACGCCGGCCCGTGGCGGCGCCTGCCGTCGCTGTCGGCCTACTGGGTCGGCCTGCTCTACGACGACGAGGCGCTCGACGCCTGCTGGGACATGGTCAAGGACTGGACCGCGGAGGAGCGGCAGGCGCTGCGCGATGCCGTGCCGCAGCGCGGCTTCCGCGCCGAAATCCGCAAAACGAACGTGCTGACGCTCGCTCAGGAGACGCTGCGCCTTGCGCGGCGCGGATTGCAGAAGCGGCAGCGCCTCGACCGCAACGGCCGCGACGAGACGCGCTATCTCCGTCCGCTCGAAGAGAGCATCGCCCGCGGCATCACGCCGGCCGAGGAATTGCTCGAGAAGTATTTCAACGAGTGGAACGGCTCGGTCGACCCGATCTTCACCGAATACTCGTACTGAGATGGCGAAGAGCACGCCCGCGACGCTGGCGTTGCAGAAAGCCGGCGTCGCGTTTCAATTGCACGAATACGCCTATGATCCGAACGCCGAACGCATCGGCATGCAGGCGGCGGAAGCTCTCGGCATCGAGCCGGCGCGGCTCCTCAAAACCTTGATGGCGAAAGCCGGCGACGAGACCGTCTGCGTGCTGGCGCCGTCCGACCGCGAAGTGAATCTGAAGAAGCTCGCCAGCGCGGCCGGCGCCAAAAGCGCGGCGATGATGGGCGCGGCCGAGGCCGAGCGCGTCACCGGCTATCATGTCGGCGGCATCTCGCCGTTCGGGCAGAAGAAGCGGGCGCGCGTCTTCATCGAGCAGTCGGCGCTGTCGTTCCCGAAGGTCGTCTGCAATGGCGGCCGTCGCGGCCTCCAGGTCGAGCTTGCACCGGCCGATCTGGTGCGGGTGCTGTCGGCGGTCGCGGCCGACCTGTGCTAAGCCGCGTCGATGTCCGTCGCATCGAAACCCTCCAGCCGGCCGCGCGCTTTCGCGCCGCTCGATTACGTGCTCTACGCCGTCGCGGTGCTGGTCTGGGGCCTGTCCTGGATCGCGCTGCACTACCAGGTCGGCGAGGTCGCGCCGGAAGTGTCGATCGTCTGGCGCTTCGCCATCGCCGCGCCCTTGATGCTCGCCTTCGCCGCCTGGCGCGGCGAGCGGCTCGTCTTCGGCCTCGCGGACCACGCCCATTTCGCTGCGCTGGGCGCGGCGATCTTCTCGACCAATTACGCGCTGTTCTACTATGCGGGCCTCACCATCGCGTCCGGGCTTCTGTCGATCGTGTTCTCGCTCGCGGCGATCGGCAACGTCGTGCTGGGCAATCTGATCTTCGGCACGCGCATCGAGGGCCGCGTGCTGGTCGGCGCGGCCTGCGGCGTCGCCGGCGTGGCGCTCATGTTCTATCCGGAGATCGGCGGCCTGCGCCTCGAAGGCGGCGTGCTCGGCGGCCTCGCGCTGTCGCTCGGCGGCACATTGTGCTTCTGCCTCGGCAACATGCTGTCGCTTTCGGCGCAGCGCAAAGGCCTGCCGGTGTTCGCCAGCATTGGCTGGGGCATGGTCTATGGCGTCGTGGTGATGGCGATGGTCGCGCTGTTGCGCGGCGAGCGCTTCGCGATCGAGTGGAGCGCGACCTATCTCGGCGGGCTCCTGTATCTGTCGGTGCTGGGCTCGGTCCTTGCCTTCGGCGTCTATTTCACGCTGCTCGGCCGCATCGGCGCAGCGCGCGCCGGATACTCGACGGTGATGTATCCCGTGGTGGCGCTCGTCGCCTCGACCTTCGCCGAAAACTATCGCTGGAGCATGCTTGCCGTGCTCGGGCTTGCCGCCGTGCTCGCCGGCAACCTGCTCGTGCTGCGCAAATAGCTATTCCGCCGCCTGCGCTTCCGACAGGTTGTCCAGCGACGAGACGATGTGCTCCGCCAGCGCATCGGCGAGCGCGGACGACTCGTGCGAGTTGCGGACGAGGCCGATGCGGCAGCCGGGAAGCTCCGGGAAGCCGTCGCCCGCGGTGAGTACGCGCATGCCCGGCCGCAAACCGGATTCCGGCAACACCGACACGGCAAGTCCCGCCAGCACCGCGGCGGCGACCGCGCCGGCATTCGAGCTCGAATAAAGCACGCGGAACGGCCGCCCGACCGATTCCATTCGCTCAATGGCACTGCGCCGCCACGAGCAGGTCGGCCGTCCGAGCGCCAGCGGCACGCGCTCCTCGGTGTGCGTGGCGTGGCGGTTCGACGTCACCCACAACAGCCGCTCGCGGCGGAACGTTTCCGCTGCGCGCTTCGATTCGCAATTGGTGACGATGGCGAGGTCGATCTCGTTGGCGTCGATGCGCTCAAGCAGATCGACCGATGGCTCGCAGATCACGGTGAGCTCGACCGCTGGATAGCCGCGCGAAAAGCGCGCCATGATTTCCGGCAGATAACGGTCGGCATAATCGTCCGGTACGCCGAGCCGCACGCGCCCCGACAGCGCCGCGTCGGAGAAGGCGGCGATCGTCTCCACGTTGAGATTGACGATGCGGCGCGCGTAGTCGAGCAGGCGCTGTCCGTCTTCGGTGAGCTTCGAGGCGCGGCCGTCGCGGGCGAAGATCGGCCGCTCGATGCGCTCCTCGAGACGCTTCATCTGCATCGACACGGCGGACTGAGTCTTGTGCACGACCTCGGCGGCGCGGGTGAAGCTGCCGGTCTCGGCGATGGCGATAAAGGTGCGGAGCTGGTCGACGTCGAGAAGGGCGGTCATGGTCAAGGTCCTGATCTGCCGGGGCTTTCCAGCGGCCCGGCGCCACATCATCGGCACTTATCGATCAGATTAAAAACATTCGTTTCACTAATCAATAGGGGAAGCGCATAGCAGCATCCGTACCTGATGGGAATCGGGTGGGGCTTTCGGGTGGCTGCGGACCCCGGGCTCGAACAGATAGGGCGGCAAGGACGCCGAACGCACCGCAAGGAGAACGACGATGAGCGCGCAATACCCAGTCATCCCCGTTGCCGGCGCGACGCTGGTCCGGGCCTTCGCCTCCCTCGTGGCGATGGTGTCCTACTGGCTGAAAGCGATTGCGCGCGCCCGTCGCCACCGCCGGGAAGCCTCGGCTCTCGCCGGTCTCGATCGTCGCATGCTCGCCGACATCGGCATCAGCCGCTCGGATATCAACGACGCCTTCTCGGAGCCGTTCTGGGAAGACCCCACGGCCTTGCTTCGTGAACGCGCGCTGGAACGCCGCTGGGGCCGCGCGCTCATGCGCGAGGAAGCCGAGAAGGGCTTGAAGCGTCCGGCCACCAACCGGCCGGCGCGACAGACGATTTGATTTTACCAAAACGGCCGACCCCTCTCATCGGCCGTTCCGATCCGGGACACATGCGAAAATCCCCTCTCGCCCGGATCCAGCGCCCGCCAGCCCCTCTGGCGGGCGCTTTCTTTTTGACCCCTAGTTTTGATGCGCGGCCTGCTGCGCCAGCGCGCGGCGATCCTTGACCACGCCGATCAGCACGCCGACGCGCGAGATCTTCGCGATCACAGTGCCGTCGTCGGCGCGATCGCAGTTCATGTGCGTCGGCGCGATGAAGAAATCGGCGCTCTTCCAGTCGGCGGTCCATTGCAGGTCCGGATGATCGCGGACCTCGTTCTCGAACGAGGCGCGTTCGCCGCACACCGCGACCGTGTAGCGGTGCGGGACGCGCCCGGGGCCGTCGAGCTTGTCGACATAGCTCTCGAGGTGCTCGACCGCCTCCGGCATTATGTTCACCCAATAATCCGTGGCGAAGCGCCTTGAGGCGCCTTCCAGGCCGCCGACCAGGGGATTGTAGAAAAGATACTGGTAAGGGTGCAGGCGCACCAGCAGCACCGCGTTCGATGCCAGCGCGACAAAGACGGCCACCGCCGCGCCGGTGGCGATGAAGCGAAAGCGCCTGCCGCGCGGCAGCATCAGCCAGTCGAAGCCGATGCCGGTCAGCGCTGCAAATAACGGTACGACGAAGGTGAAATGGCGCATGCCGGTAAAGGCCGGTCCGCGATCGGCGACTTCGCAGGCCACAGGAAACAGCGCCATGAACAGGATTAGAGCGACGCGAGCATTGACAGCGGCAGCTTAACGAGCAGATAGAGTGGCACGTACCAGCGCGGCACCTGGTCCATATTGTAGACATGGCCGGCAAGCAGCGTGTCGATGCGATAGTGGAATTCGCCGAAATCGACGAGGCCGCGCAGCGGATTGAGCGGGGCCAGGGCCGACCATGGCCATGCCGCGATCATCAGCGCATAGGCGATCATGAAGGCGGGCGTCAGCGCGATGGCCGATTGCGCGAAGAAGGCGAGGCGGTCGCGCGGAGCCTCGGCGTGCATGCGCCGCACCGCGATCGCCATCCCCAGCCCGGCATAGCCGACCATCAGCAGACCGAGTACCCGGATGCCGAGGGCGGCGCCGAGCAGGAGGCCGAAGGCGACAACGTGTCGCGTCCGCGGGCGCGGCAGGTCGTGCATGGCGCGGAGCAGGAAATAGGCCGCGCCGGTCATCGCCGCGGCGAAGGGGATGTCCTTGGTGTGGTTGAACATCGCCCCGTACCACGGCCCGCAGGCGGCGAGCATGAACGCTGCGATCGCGCCGGCTCGCGGACCGGCGACAAGGCGGGCGATTGCGAAGGCGGCGCCGATGCCGGCGATGCCGGTCAGCGCGCAGAGGACGTGTCGCACATCATAGGGATCGAGGAACGGAAGCAGCCGCTCGATCGCGGTCGCGACGACATCGAACAGCCCACCATAGAGATAAAGGTTGACGTAGTGGAAGACCGACGTGTCGGCAAAACCGCTGCGGAAATAATTTATGATCAGTTCGCCGTAACGCTGCTGCACCGGCTCGTCATTCGAGACGGCGTAGGAACCGTAAGTCAGCAGGGCGAGGGCGATGAGCGTCACGATGAGCGCGGCCGCGGCGATGTCGTAGGGCGACGTCTCCGCAATGCGCGCACGCAGGCGCGCCATAGCCTTCACGCTCGTCTCGCTCTGTCCCATCTCGTCGCAAATGAAAGGCGTCGCGCCCGTGCCTGGCCTTGCGGCCGACAGCGCGGGCAAAAGGACGCCCCGGCGTTCCCCCTTTTGCTCGTTGCTTGGGATTGTGGCCTGCTCGCGCGTTTGTGTCATGCTGCACCTGCAAAACAGCGGCGAATGCGTTAGCATGCGTGACGGGGCGGCTGAGGAAGTGGCGGCGCGGATGCGGTGTCTCATCGGACTGGTCGTCGCGCTTGGGCTTTTGCTGCCGTCGCTGGCCGCCAAGGCGCAGAGCGGCTACGACCGCCGCGGCGGCGATTACCTGAAATTCGAGATCAAGACCGGCGATCCGTCGGTTTGCGCCGCGCGATGCGAGCGCGATGCGCGCTGCCGCGCCTGGAGTTTTTCATATCCTCGAACCGAGAATGCGGCCTCCGTCTGCTGGCTGAAGAACAAGGTGACGCCGCGGGTCGAGGCCAAGTGCTGCGTATCGGGCGTTCGTGGCGCCGGGGTCATCGAGCCTGCGCATGGACCGGTCGAATATTCGATCGACCGCACCGGCGGCGACCTGCGCTTTTTCGACCTCAAGGAGCCCGATCCGGATGGCTCGGCCTGCCGAGCGGCATGCGATGCCGAGGGCAAGTGCCGCGCCTGGACCTATGTGCGGCCGGGCTATATCAGCGTCGCGCCGCGCTGCTATCTGAAAGCCAAGATCACGCGGCCGCGGCACAAGCCATGTTGCATCTCGGGCGTGGTGCGTTAGTGGAAGCAGGGGACATTGCATGAAGGCGGGCGTCGCAACGGAGAACGGACTCGAACTGCGCGACATCCCGCAGCCCAAGCCGCAACCGTTCCAGATTCTGGTCAAGGTGAAAGCAGCGGGGCTCAACCGCGCAGATCTCGCCGCATCGCGCGGGAGCGGTGGGCACGGCGCAGTCGGTGGCACGGTGGGGATCGACTGGGCCGGTGAAGTCGTCGAGGCCGGGCCCGATGTGAAGGGTGGCTTCAAGCCGGGCGACCGCGTCATGTGCGCCGGCTCGGGCGGTTACGCCGAGTACGCCGTCGCAGACTGGGGCCGCGTCGTTCCGGTGCCGTCGGATATGAGCTTCGAGGATGCCGCGACATTGCCGGTCGCGCTCGGCACGATGCACGACGCGCTGGTCACCAATGGCCGCCTCAAGCGCGGCGAGAGCGTTCTGATCCAGGGTGCGAGCTCCGGCGTCGGCCTGATGGCGATGCAGATTGCCAAATTGCTCGGCGCCAAGCTCGTCATCGGCACCTCGACCAATGCCGGGCGACGTGCGCGGCTGAAGGAGTTCGGCGCCGATCTCGCCGTCGACACGAGCGATGCGAAATGGACGGACCAGGTTCTCGAGGCGACCGGCGGCGCGGGCGTCAATCTGATGATCGATCAGGTTTCGGGCGCGCTGATGAACGCCAGCATGCGCGCGACGGCGATCCTCGGCCGCATCGTCAATGTCGGCCGGCTCGGCGGCGGCAAGGCCGAGTTTGATTTCGACCTGCACGCCAACCGGCGCATCGCCTATATCGGCGTGACGCACCGCACGCGCTCGGTCGACGAGCTGCGCGAGGAAACGCGTGCCATGTGGGCCGACCTGGTCGACGCGGTGAAAGCGAAGAAGCTCGCTCTGCCGATCGACAAGGTCTTTCCACTCGACGAGGCCAAGGCCGCGCAGGAGTACATGCGCGCCAACAAGCACTTCGGGAAGATTTTGCTGAGGCCCTAATTCACCGCGGTGAAGAAGCGCGACAGCCGTAGGCCCGACGGCCATGTCCAGATCGGCTGGTGCTTCATGCCGAGGTCCCACGAGCCGACGACCGCATCGACGCGGCCGACCAGGTCGCTGACCGGCAGGAGGCCGACGCCGCCGTCGCGTAAGGGCACGCGGCTATCGGCGGAGTTGTCGCGGTTGTCGCCCATGACGAACAGGTGGCCCGGCGGCACCGTGACCTCGGCAATATTGTCGAGCGGCTCCGACGGCGTCAGCTTGAAGATGACGTGCTGCTTGCCGCCCGGCAGCGTCTCGATGTAGCGCGCAGCTGACGTGCGGCCGCCGTCCTCGTTTTCCGACTGGCCCGATCCGTCGGCCTTCAGGCCGACCGGCGTGCCGTTGATGATGACGCGGCCGTCGCGCAGCGCGACCCTGTCGCCCGGCAGGCCGATGACGCGCTTGACCCAGACCTGCGAGCGGTCGCCCGGCCAGCGGAACACGACGACGTCGCCGTGCTTCGGCAATTCGCCGAACACGCGTCCGCTTTGCGGCAGCGTGAAGAAGCCGGGCAGCGAGGCGGTCGAGTAGCCATAAGGGTATTTGGTTGCGAGCAATTCGTCGCCGATCTGCAAGGTCGGCTCCATCGAGCCGGACGGCACGTAGAACGGCTCGGCGATCGCCGTCTTCGCCGCCATTACGATGGCGACGATGGCGACGATGTCGACAATGCTTTTCGCCCAGCCTCTCACGCGCGACGCCGGCGCGCGCTCGTCCGCGGTCGCCATCAGGCCGTCCCCCCGACGGTGATCTTGTCCATGCGCAAGGAGGGCTGGCCGACGCCGACCGGCACGCCCTGGCCGTTCTTGCCGCAGGTGCCGATGCCGGGATCGAGCGCGAAGTCGTTGCCGATCATGGTGATGCGATTCAAATCTGTCGGGCCGTTTCCGATGAGCATGGCGCCTTTCACCGGCGCGGTGACCTTGCCGTTCTCGATCTTGTAAGCCTCGGTGCACTGGAACACGTACTTGCCCGAGGTTATGTCGACCTGACCGCCGCCGAAGTTCACGGCGTAGAGGCCGTTCTTCACCGAAGCGATCATTTCCTCGCGCGGCGTCGCGCCGGTGAGCATGTAGGTGTTCGTCATGCGCGGCATCGGCACGTGCGCGTGGCTTTCGCGGCGGCCATTGCCGGTCGGCTTCATGCCCATGAGCCGCGCGTTCTGCCGGTCCTGCATGTAGCCGACGAGGATGCCGTCCTCGATCAGCACGGTGCGGTTGGTCGGCGTGCCTTCGTCGTCGATCGACAGTGAGCCGCGCCGGTCCTGCATGGTGCCGTCGTCGACGACTGTGACGCCCTTGGCGGCGACCTGCTGGCCCATCAGTCCGGCGAAGGCGGAGGTCTTCTTGCGGTTGAAATCGCCTTCGAGGCCGTGACCGACGGCCTCGTGCAGCATCACGCCGGGCCAGCCGGCGCCGAGCACGACGTCCATTTCGCCGGCCGGTGCTGCGACCGCGTCGAGATTGACCAGCGCCTGGCGCACGGCCTCGTCGACCGCCTGCTGCCAGGAATGCGTGGCGATGAAACGCTCGTAGCCCTCGCGGCCGCCGAGGCCGAAGGAGCCGGTCTCCTGCCGGTCGCCGTCGCCGGTGACGACGGACACGTTGAGCCGCACCAGCGGACGGATGTCGCGATAGGTCTCGCCGTCGGCGCGCACGATCTCGACCACCTGCCATGTCGCGGCGATGCTCGCCGTCACCTGCCGCACGCGCGGGTCCTTGGCGCGCGCATAGGCGTCGATCTGTTCGAGCAGCTTCACCTTGGCGTCGAAGGCGGGCGCGGCGAGGGGATTTTCATCGCCATAGAGCTTGCGATTGGTGCGGCCGGGCGCATCGGCATAGGCGCCGGAGTAGCCGCTCTTGACCGCGCGGACCGCTTCGGCCGCGCGTGCCAGTGCTGCTTCCGACATGTCGGAGGCGTGCGCGTAGCCGACCGCCTCACCCTTCACGGCGCGCAGGCCGAAGCCCTGCGTGGTGTCGTAAGTCGCCTGCTTCAGGCGCCCATTGTCGAAAACCAGCCCTTCCGACTGCTTGTATTCGAGGAACAATTCGCCGTCGTCGGCGCCTTCGAGGCCGCGGCCCAGCAACTGGCGCACCCTGCCCTTGTCGAGGCCGGCACGGTCGATCAGGGACGAAATGGCTGGATCCATAGGCTGATTTGCTCCGCAGAAGGCGCCCTCGGGGCATCAGATAAGACGTCTGTGGCGATTTGGCGAGGGCGGGGCTCACCCCCGCAGGTCGCGGGCCACATCCACGAGATGGTCCATCGTGGCCCTGACGCGCGCGGCGCGGCGAAGATCGGGGTGAACCACCATCCAGAGCGCGCGCATCGCCTCGCGTGCTTCGGTCACGCAGACGAGATCGCCGGCGCTCGCCGCAAGAACGTGCGGCACGGCGGCGAGCCCGATGCCGGCGCGCGCCGCGGCGATCAGCGACGCCAGGTCGTTGCTGCGCATCGCATATGGGCGGCCGG
>Ga0310810_10002114_pt1 | contig 21146 bp, 21 predicted proteins | sample NCmetagenome_FD_207641 | JGI IMG/M metagenome (GOLD analysis project Ga0310810, IMG submission 207641) | Soil microbial communities from experimental microcosm in Duke University, North Carolina, United States - NC | ecosystem: Engineered > Artificial ecosystem > Soil microcosm > Unclassified ...
GGATCAACGTCTGCCCTGCCCCGAGCGTCACGCCGAGCTTTTCGAGCGAGCGGTGACCGAGCTTGGTGCCCACGGCCAGTACGACGTCCGCGGCCAGCAGCGCGTCCGCGGTGGCGCGGCGGTCGGGCAGCACGCTATGCCAGAGCGGATCGCGCTCGTCGAGCGCGCCACGGCCCGCGACCGTGCTCACGACCGGCGCCGCGAGCCGGCGCGCGATCGCGACGAGCTCGCGCTCGGCGCGCGCGGCGATCACACCGCCGCCGGCGATGATCAGCGGCCGCGTCGCCGCTCTCAGCCGCCGCGCCGCGTCTTCGATATCCGCGACGTGACACGGCGGTCGCCGGGCGGCGGATGTCACCGGCTTCGCCGCGGCGGCGCGGGCGAACAGCAAGTCGTTCGGAATCGACAGCGCGACGGGGCCCGGTCGGCCCGTCCGGATCAGCTCGAATGCGGCCGCGAGGCTGCTCGGAATGGCGGTGGCGTCGGTCAACGCTTCGGCCCATCGCGTGACGGGACGGAAGCAGTCGATCTGGTTCACGACCTCGTGCAGCGCGCCGAGGTCGCGACCAACGAGAGTGGACGCGATGTCGGACATGATCACGAGCACGGGCACGGAGCCCGCATACGACTCGGCAAGCGCGGTGATCGTGTTCGTCGCCGCCGGACCACTCGTGACGATGGCCACGCCCGACGTCCCCGAGGCGCGCGCATACCCGTCGGCCATGAATGCCGCGCCCTGCTCGTGCCGCGCGACGATGTGCGTGATCGCCGACTGGCGCAGCAGCGCGTCATAGATGGGCAGATTGTGTAGGCCCGGGATGCCGAAGACGTGCCGCACGCCCTCGCGCGCGAGGCCGTCCACGACCCACTCTCCCCCCGTCAACAGCATCAGCGCGTCGGCTCGAAGGCGCGGTCGATGGCCACGTCGACGAGCGCCGGGCCCGCGTGTGCGACCGCGCGCGCGAGCGCATCGCGCAGCGCGCGAGGCTTGTCGACGCGCTCGGCAAGGACGCCCATCGCGCGCGCGAGGGCGACGTAGTCGATCTCGGGGGCGGTGAGGTCCATGCCGGGGAAGACGCCGCGCTTGGCGGCCGGCAATCCGAAGCTCAGCATTCCGGCCTTGAGAATGGCGTACGAGGCGTTGTTGATCACGACGTACGTGACCGGCAGCGCGTAGTGCGCGGCCGTCCACAGCGCCTGTGGAGCATACATCACGGAGCCATCGCCGATGGTCGCGACGACCGGGCGCCCGGGATGCGCGAGCTGAACGCCGAGTGCAGCGCCCATACCCCAGCCGAGGGTCCCGGTCTTGCTGCCGAAGAAGTCAGATCCCGAGCGAAAGGGCAGATGGCGCAGCACGTGCGGCAACGACGACGCCGATTCGTCGACGACGAGCGCGTCGGCGGGCAGCACGCCTGCCAGCGTGTGCATCAGGTACTCCGGCGCGATCGGCGTGCGATCGCTCGCCGCCTCCGCGGCCGCCGCCGCGCGGCGCGCGTGCTCGTCGCGCGCACGACCGAGTGCCGTCGTCCGCTCGCGCGCGGCGGCGCGCGCCGTCGGGTCTTGCCGCTCGACCACCGCACGGTGCAGCGCAGCGAGGGCGGCGCCGACGTCGCCGACGACGCCGACCTGGACCCGATACGTCCGACCGACCTCGCGCGGATCGTCGTCGAGCTGCACGATCGTCTGCGTCGCGCCGAACGGCGAGCCCGGGGCGTGGAACAGCCAGGTGAAAACGCTGGCTCCGGCGACGAGGATCGTGTCGAACCGGTCGAGCGCGCGCGCGGTGGCGGTGGCCGTCGGATAGAGACCGCCGCGCCAGAGTGGATGGTCGCCGGGAAACGACAGCCGCCGGTGGATCGGCTCGCCGTGGACCCCGGCCCCGAGCGTTTCCGCGAGATTCTGGAGCGCCGCCTGCGCTCCCGCGCGCGCGATCCCGTCACCAGCGACGATGCCGGGCGCCTTCGCCCGCGCCAGCACCTCCGCCGCGCGCGCGATGGCGTCCGCCTCGGGCATCGGGTGCGCCGCGATGCGGTCGGATGCGCCGCCCGCATCGTCGCACGCCTCCGTCATCAGGTTCATCGGCAGCGACAGGAACACGGGCCCGGTTGGCGGCGTCTGCGCAAGCGCGATCGCGCGGCGCAGCGCGCCGGGCGCTTCGTCCGCGTTCCGCAGCTCGTACGACCATTTCGTCAGCCCCTCGGTCATCTTGACCATGTCGCCAGCGAGGATCGGATTGTCGAGCAGCAATCGCGTGTCCTGCTGCCCCGCGGTCACGAGCAGCGGCGTCTTTGCTCGCGACGCGTTGTGCACGATCGAGAGCGCATTCGCCAGCCCGGGTGCGACGTGAAGATTGACGACGCCGAGCCGTCCGGAGGCCTGCGCGTAGCCATCGGCGGCGGCCGCGGCCGTGGCTTCCTGCAGCGCGACGACATAGGCCAGTCCGGAGCCGTCGAGCGCGTCGAGGAATGGCAGCTCCGTCGTGCCGGGGTTGCCGAAGAGGTAATCGATCCCGGCCGCGCGCAGGATCTCGACGAGCCGGCCCGCGACGTTCATCAGAACGGCGCGCGTCGGCTCACGACGCTCGCGCCAGCGGATACTCCTGGCCGCCGAGCCGGAGAGCGCCGCGTCCCGAGCGCTCGTCGTACTCCGCGAGCGCCCAGAGCTGAAACGTCGCCGCGCGGGAGAGGCGCGCGTCGAACCGGCCTCCCTTGACCGTGCAGTACGGTACGTCGGCGCGACCCACCCGGATGCTCGCCGGATCCAGGCCCTCGTCGGAGCCGTCGTTCAGGATCGCGTGCAACGTCTCGCCGCGGCGCTCCAGCCGCGCCACGACCCACGGCGCATCGTCGACCTGGACCGGGATGCGCACGCGCGTCTGGATGTAATAGCCGCTGTTGTCTTTCCGCAGGTTTTCCCGGAGGTTCGCCAGGATTCCTGGATGCGTCACTTGAATGCCTTCGTCGTACCAGTCGCCGTCGACGTCGATGCGCAGGTCGGGAAGCTTGAACTCGGGCGGTGGCGTGGCCATCATGCGGTCATCGTACTAGGCGTGGCCATCACGCGGTCAGTCATCGTACTAGAAGACGACGCTGGCGAACGTCACGACGCACTGGGGATCCGGCGTCTGGCCATAATGGCGGAGCACGCCCGATGCGCCGCCCGTCGCGCGCAGCAGCATCCAGATCGGCGACAGCCCGCAGATCCGCCGCGCGTCGTCATCCCGCGCCGCATCGTCGAAAAACGCCTCGGCGTCGCCGGCGGTCACGGTCGCGAGCGTCGCGCGGTCGGCCGCGGCGAGGCCGGCGGCTTGCTCGCGCGAGACCGGCTCGGGGTCGCCGAAGCGGGGGCCCACGTGGGCCAGATCGGCGGCGGCCACGAACGCGACGCGCCGGCCGGTGGCGGCCACGGTTTCGCCGAGGGCATCGACGAAGCGGCGCACGCGGGGATCGTCCTCGGGCCGGCGCTTGTGGGCGATCGCCTCGTGCACGAACGAGGTCAGCGCCGGCACGATCGTGACGTCGCGCCGTCCGCCGAAGAGGTAGCGCAGAAACACCGCCTGAAACTCGATCGAGTGCTCGTTGCGGTGAGCGAGCTCCTCGGCGAAGCAGTCGAGTCGCGATCGCTTGGCGAGCGTCTCGACGAAGTCGACGTCCACGGGGGCGGCGCCGAGCGGCGTGTCGTACGGCTTGCGCGTCAGCGCGAACGGCTGACGCATTCCGGCATGGCACGTCCCGAAGATCACGAACACGTCGGCGTCGCAGCGCTCCGCGACGTCGCGATAGCCCCACGCGTACGCCGGGCCGCCGCGGTGGAAATCGATGTGGGGAGCGATCAGCGCGCGAACGGGCGTCTTTGCTGCGGCCGCGCGGTTGATGGGGCCGGGACCCTGCGGCGGCGAGAAGAAGCCATCCAGCGCTGCGGCCAGCGCGCCGGGCTCGGCCGGGTACGCACCGCCTGCATGGCTTGCGGGGCGGGCCGGCGCGGCGAGGAAGGCGCCGTCGACTTCGGCGCGTCGCGCGTCGAAGCGCGGGCTGTCGAGAAAGCCGTGCTGATCGAGCGCGTCCGCGAGATCCTCGATGCGCGCGGCGTCGACACGCTCGCCGCGCTGGCGCAGTACTGCCTGCTGGATCTCCTCTACGTCGTGCTCGCCGTCGAAAAGGGACACGATCTCGAGCACGGCCAGCGGCAGCATGATGGACGAGCTGGTGTAGCCCGCCGGATCGCGCAGCGCCAGGAAGCGCTCGCCCTCGTGCTCGATGGGAAACGCCTCGATGCTGCGCAGCCGCGGACGCCGCACGCGCTCCCCGCTCATGCCGTGAGATATGCCAGCGCTGCCGCAACATAAATCCGCGCGGCGTCCACCAGCTCGGCGACCTCGACGTGCTCGTCGACCTGGTGCGGGATCAATCGATGTCCGGGACCGCACGTGACGATCGGGATGCCGAGCTCCATCCGGAGGATCGTGCCGTCCGTCGAGCCGGGCACTCCGCCCCAGCGCGCAGGACGGCCGGTCGCCTGGCGCACGGCGCGTACCATCGCGCGCACGAGCGGCTCGTCGCGATCGACCTTGGTCGCGATGCGGAAGCCGTTCACCGGCGCCCACTCGATCGTCACGCCGGGGGACGCGTCGGCGGCGCGACGGCACGCGTCATCGAGCTCCTTCGCCACCGCGGCGGCATCGGGGCCGGGCGTGAGCCTCACGTCGAGCGTGGCCTGCGCGGTGGCGGGGATGACGTTGGACTGCGGCACGCCGGCGACGGGTGCCGCGATGACGGTCGGCGTGACGGTGGGCGGCTTCAGATAGCGGCTGCGCGCGCACAGCGATCGCAGCCGCCGCTCGAGCCTCGGGGCATCCGCGACCAGCGCGGCGAGCGCGCGGATCGGGTTGGCACCTGTTTCGGGCATCGCGCCGTGCGCCATGCGGCCGCGCGCGGTGACGCGCGCCCACACGACGCCGCGCTGCTCGAGGCAGAGCTCGTTCTGCTCGGGCTCACAGATGATCGCCGCCGAGAGCGATCGGCCGATCGGCGTCGTGCACAGGTGCTTGACGCCGATCATGTCGCCTTCCTCGTCGACGAGTGCGCCGACGACGAGCCGTCCGGCCAGCGGCGCCTCGCTGCGTGCAATCGCCGCGGTCGCGACCATCGCGGCGGCCAACCCGGACTTCATGTCGGCGGCGCCGCGGCCGTAGATCTTGCCGTCGACGAGGTCCGCGCCGAACGGCGGATGCGTCCACGCCGCGGGATCGCCCTCCGTCACGACGTCGGTGTGACCCTCGAGCAGCAGCGTGCGGCCGTCGCCCTGCGGCTCGCCGAGAATCCCGAGCACGTTCGGTCGACCGGGCGCCACCGACTGCAGCTCGACGGTGAGCCCGTGCGCGCGCATCCACGCTTCGACGTGTGCGGCCACGGCGGCCTCGTTCGCGTTGGGATCGCCGGGCCGCACGACGCTCGGAATGCGGACGAGCTCGCGGGTGAGCGCGACGAGCTCGTCGGGAGCGATCAGGGACAGCGCTCGCTTCAGCGCCGACACCGCGTGACCTCGGCTACGAGACTACTCGTGCGGAAAGGACAGGATGACGGAATCGAGCCGGATCACGCGGTACTCCTCGAGGGCGATGTAGAAGTAGTGCCCCTCGACTTCTTCCGCGCTCTCCTCGAACGCCACGACCGTCTTCAGCTCGGGCATTTCGCGAAAGGCGTTGGCGCCCTCGTCGAAGCCGTCACCGCGAGCCATCACTTCCCCGTACCGGATCGGCGAGCCCTTCGGGCAGTTCACGCGGATGTCGGCAGGCGCTTCGGCCATCATCTTGACGAGCAGATTGATGCCGTAGACCTGGATGGGGATGTTCGTCATAGGCGAACTATACCACCATCATGCGGCGCCCCCGGACACGTCGAGCTGCTTGGGCAGCTCCGGCGCGCTGAGCTCGCGCGGCTGCTGGTCGATGCGTGCGAGCGTCGCAAGCTCGTCGCCGCCCGCGGCGCCGAGCTTCCGAAAATCGCGCGCAGGCGGCAGCACGCGCGCTTCCAGCGAGCCCACGGCCTCGTTGTACGCCCCCACCGCGCGCCCCAGTGCGCCGCCCACGCGCTCCACGTGCTCGAGGAATTTCCGGAGCCGTTCGTAGAGCACGTTGCCCAGGTCGCGGATCTTCTCGGCGTTCTTGGCGAGCTGCTCCTGTCGCCAGCCATAGTGCATCGCCCGCAGCAGCGCGATGAGCGTCGTCGGCGTGGCGACGACCACGCGCTTGGCCATGCCGTCTTCGATGAGCGTCGCGTCGGCGTGCGCGGCGGCGGCCACGAATGATTCACCCGGGATGAACATGACGACGAACTCCGCAGCCGTCGCGAATTCGTCCCAGTACGCCTTGGCGGCGAGTGCGTTCATGTGCTGCCGCACCTGCTGGGCGTGTCGCGCCATCGCGCTGTCACGCTCTGCTTCGCTGGTGGCGTCCAGTGCATCCAGATACGCCGCGAGCGGCACCTTGGCGTCGACGATCACCTGTCGGCCGTTCGGCAGGCGCACGATCATGTCGGGTCGCAGGCGTCCGCCCTCGCCCTCGACGTGCAGCTGCTCGACGTAGTCGCAGTGCTCGACCATGCCGGCCAGCTCGACGACCCGGTGCAGCGCGACTTCTCCCCACCGGCCGCGGACCTGCGACGAGCTTCGGAGCGCCGAGACCAGATTGCGCGCCTCGCGCTCCAGCTCGTCGGTCGATGCCGTCAAACGGTCGAGATGACGCGCCAGCCCGCCGTAGGCCTGCTCGCGACGGCTCTCGAGGTCGCGCACCTGGGTGTCGTACCGCTGCAGCTGCTCGAGCATCGACGTCACGAGTGCGGCCATGGTCGTCTGCTGTGAGCCGATCTTCTGCTCGGCCAGCTGCAGGAAGTCGTCCTTGCTCTCCTTCAGCGCCTTGGCGCTGACGTCCGCGAAGGCGCCGTGCAGCTGCTCGCGCGCGAGCTCCAGCAGCGCGCGCTGCTCGGCGACGCTGCGGCGCGATTCCTCCAGGCGTGTGTCGGCTTGAATGGTGGCTTTCTCGAGCTCGACCAGCCGATCCTGCAGCCGGAGGGTTTCCTGCTGGCGCTCGTCGGCCAGCCGTTGCCACTGCTCGCCACGTGCCTGCTCGCGTGCCAGTGTCGCGGAGGCCGCGGCGCGGTGGTGCGCGCTCGCGAGCACCCACGCGATGAGCGCGCCGGCCAGCGCGGCGAGCGGTGCGACCACCACCACCGCGGTCAGCGCGGTCAGCGGCGTCTCCTCCCTTCGAGCGAGGGGGCAGCGCTCCCTGGCACTCCCCGGCCCGCGCCGCGCTTCCAGTGGCGACACACGCTCCGCAGCCCGCACGGCGGGCACACGACGTCGTCGCGGCGGTCGAGACAGTCGCCGGCCATGCGCGTGTGGCAGAGCGCGAAGTCGTACTTCACCGGGTCGGCGGGATCGAGCGTGGCCAGGCGTGAGGTGATCTCTTCGGCCATCTTCCACGTCCGCGAGCGCCGGCGCGTGAGTCCGATCGCGCGGCTCATGTTCTCGACGTGGGTGTCGATCGGCATCAGCAGCCGCGCCGGTGACACGCCTGTCCAGAGGCCGAAGTCCGGCGGCTCGCGTCGCACCATCCAGCGCAGGAACAACAGCAGGCGCTTGCACGGCCCGCCCGCCGACGGCAGCGGGAACAGATGCCGGTAGCCGCGCGAGCGCCGACCCCGCGGAAAGACGTCGCGAAGATCCGCGTCGAGGAACGCGTGCGCGAAGCGCTCCAGCGCGGGCGCGATCGGGCCGCCCGGCTCGCGATCGCCGGCCAGGAAGCATTTCTCGAGCGTGCCGTGTCGCGCGAGGACGTCACGCGCGGCGACGCAGAACGCCGCGAGGTCCCGCGGGCGGTTGAACCGATAGATGAAGCCGGCGAAGCGTGGAGCGTCGCGCGCGGCGTCGAAGTCACGGACGAAGGCGGCGGGCGACGGCTCCATCGCGGCCAGCGCGCGCTCGAGCGCGCGTGAGAAGAGGTCGACGCGGCCGTACGCCAGGCACGCGGTCAGCAGCGCTACGATCTCGCGATCGGCCGGGTCGGGATAGCGAAGCGGAAACTGGATCGCGTCGTGCTGCAGGCGGGCGTCGTAGTCGAAGTCGCGATAGAGCCGCTCGAGAGGCAGTCGCAGCGCGACGGATGACGTCAACGTGTCGCATGATACCATGCGCCGCGATGCGAGCCGCGCGCGGTGTGATCCGGATCGGCATGGTTGGCCTCGGCGCGATCGGCCGGCAGGTGTGCCGCGCCCTCGATGCGGGGCTCCCGGGCCTGGTACTGGCCGGCGCAACCGCGCGCACGCGCGAGCGTGGCGAGGCGTTTCTCGCGACCCTGAAGTCGCGGCCGCCATTCCTCGATCTCGACGCGTTGATCGCGGCCTCCGACCTGATCGTCGAGGCATCGACCCAGGCCCATCTGGGGGAGATCGCGCCGAAAGCGCTCGGCGCCGGCCGCGACCTCGTCGTGCTCTCGTGCGGCGCGCTGCTCGGGCGCGAGGACTGGATTGCGCTGGCCGAGGCAAACGGCGCGCGGATCCACGTGCCATCGGGGGCGATCGCCGGGCTCGACGGCGTCAAAGGCGCCGCCATCGGCGCGATCCGCGCCGTGACGATGGAGACGCGCAAGCCGCCCGCGGGGTTGGCCGGCGCGCCGTGGATCGTCGAGCAGCGCATCGACCTCGGCGCGATCCGCGAGGAGACGCTGATCTTCGAGGGCCCGGCAACGCAGGCGTGCCGCGCGTTTCCCGCCAACGTCAACGTGCTGGCCGCGCTGTCGCTCGCCGGTATCGGGCCCGAGCGCACGCGTACGAAGATCTACGCCGTCCCCGGCCTCACCATGAACCGCCACCGCATTCGCGTCGAGGGCGAGTTCGGCACGCTCGGCATCGAGGTCGAGAACGTGCCCTCGGAGAATCCGCGCACCGGGCGCCTGTCGTATCTGTCGACGATCGCGCTGCTCCGAGACCTCGGCGCCACACTGCGTGTGGGGACGTAAGAACATGGGGGGCCCCGAAATGGCCCCCCATACCCCCCAAACGCTCGGGGCGCCCCGGCGCAGCCGTGGCACCCCTCGGGAATCCGCCGGTTGATCGATCCGGTTCGCGCGTCGTTCGATCGGATCGCCCGGCAGTACGCCGCCGACTTTGCCGACGAGCTCACGCGCAAGCCATGGGACGTCGAGCGGCTGCGCCGCTTCGCCGCGCGGTGCGGCGCCGGCGCCGTGCTGGACGTCGGCTGCGGCGCCGCGGGGCACGTCGGACGGTTCGTGTCCGATCTGGGCGCGCGCGTCGTCGGCATCGATTTCTCGGAGCGCTCGGTGGCGCACGCCAGCCGCCTGAACCCGGCGCTGCGATTCATTGCGGCCGACGTGCGCGCGCTGCCGATCGCGGACGGCGCGTGCGCCGGCATCGTGGCGTTCTACGCGCTCATCTACGGCGACGACGCCGAGACCGCCGCCGCGCTGGCCGAACTGCGCCGCGTGTTGCGCGACGGCGGCCACGTGCTCCTTGCCGTCCACGCGGGCACCGGCGCCCAACGGTTCACGGATTACAAGGGCGCGCCCATCGACGTCGAGTTGTGCTATCGGCAACCGGAGGCATTCGGCGCGCAGGTGCGACAGGCGGGGTTCGCCGTCGAGGCGATCGAGACGCGGCCGCCCGACCCCATCGAGCATCCGACCGAGCGGCTGTACGTCGCAGCGCGCGCGATCTCGTGAAGGGAGAGGACATGGACAGACAACGGGTCGGCTTCGCGGGGGTGTTGCTCGTCGTGTCGATCGGCTCGGGCGGGTGCATCGTCGAATCGCCGCCACCGCCTCCCGCGCCCGTGGCCGTTCCCGCACCACGCGTGCTGTCCGCGCACGACATTCACGCCGACGTCGTCCGGGCGCGCATCATCCGCGCGCACGACGTCCACACGGACAACATCCGCGCGCAAGCGATCTATGAGGTCGAGGGCCGTCCCGGCGAGCCGCACAGGGGGGATATTCGCGCGGAGGTGGTCGAGGCCGACGAGATCGATGCCCACGACATCCACGCGCGCGTCGTCGAGGCAGGGGCGCTGTATGTGCACAAGGTGCACGCACGCCGATAGCGTCTCTATCGGCGTAGCACAGGTCGAGCCCAGACGGATATGTGAATCAGGAAATTCTGAATGCTGGTGAACTTTTAGTTCACTCGCCGATCTCGGACTCGTTCTACCCGCCGCGAGATCTTCCCCCTACCGGGATAGCGCCGCGTCGCGATACGCTGGAGAGGCGGCACGACGCCAGATCTCCCAGCGCGATGACTGCCGCGTCGACCGAAGACCGGTCAGCCTGACCGGCAGGAACACGCCGGTATTCGCCCACGCGAAAGGAGACCGGCATGAGACGCGTTGCCGCCGTCGTTCTGATGTTCACTGCTGCCGGCTGCGCGAGCACGACCGACACGCCAGGCGTGAGCGATTCTTCCCCAACAATCGGAGCGAGTCTTTGGAAGCCGGGCGACGCGTGGGGCTATCGCTACGAGACGCGGAGCGAGAGCGGGACGTTCGCGTGGATCATGGATCGTGAAGAGACAGTCGACGGTACGACGTACTACGTCCTGCGGGCGGCATCGAAGGACGTTTACATTCGGAAGTCCGACTTCGCGTACGCCATGGAGAAGATGAACGGAGAGGTCGTGGGCCGGAATGTCCCTCCGGCGCGACTTGTGGCCACGGCGCCGGGCGAGAAGTGGGAAGTAAAGTACGTGCGCGAAACTCCGAAGGAACATCGAACGGACAACATGGCCATGACCTGCGAGTCGAGTGGTCCCGAGAAGATCACGGTCCAGGCGGGCACGTTCGAGACGTTGAAGACGACGTGTGCCAATAGCCGAACCGGCGCGCTCGCCTATGAGGCATGGTTTGCGGTGGCAACACGACAGATGGTTCGTGATCGGACGTTTTACTCCAACGGCTGGCGCGATCGAGAGCTGATCGATATATCGGTCAAACCCCGAGCAGCGCTCGAGCGGTCCCCGACTCAGCCCACCCTGCTCACTCGGAGCCGGTTCGGCCATGTCATTGAAGATGGAGTCGGGTACGGGGGGGTCCGGATCGGCTTGACGTCAGAGGAATTGTCGCGTGCGTGGGGGCCAACCGTCGGCGCGCGCGCCGGACAGGCGTATGACGTGCGCACGTTCCGACTCGACACCGGCGAGACGATCATCGCGATGCTGAAAAATGACAGAGTCGAGTCGCTACAGTTCAATGACTCGCGTCGGCCCGGCGAAGCGCCACTCAGGACATCACAGGGCGTCGAGATGGGCGAGTTCGTGGATCATGCGCGCGGCATTTATGGTGAGCCGGAAGAGCGCAATGGCGCCTTTCTCTACTATTACGCGGAAGGTATCGCGTTCGGTCCGGATTGTCTGCGGCAGACTCACGACCCGCGCCGCGTCTCCTGTGTTCTCATCTTCCAGAAGGCGCCATCGTTTCGCTCAGCGGGTCTCGTCCCCCGCTAGGTCAACCTACCCGACCCGCTGCGCCTCCAACCACCGCTCGGTCTCGAGGGCCGCCATGCAGCCGCTGCCCGCGGCCGTGACGGCCTGGCGGAAGACGGAGTCCTGCACGTCGCCCGCTGCGAAGACGCCCGGCACCGATGTGCGCGTCGTGCCCGGCTCGACGCGGATGTAGCCGCTCGGCAGGAGCTCGATGTGGCCGCGGAAGATGTCGGTGTTCGGCCGATGGCCGATCGCGACGAACAGGCCGTCGACGGAGCGCTGCGAGCGATCGCCCGTCGTGACGTCTTCGAGCACCACGCCGGTGACCTTACCGGCGGCCGGATCGAGGATGTCGCGCACGGCGCTATTCCAGACGAAGGAGATCTTCGGGTGCGCGACCGCGCGCTCTTGCATGATCTTCGAGGCGCGCAGCGTATCGCGCCGGTGCACGACCTCGACCTTGCGTCCGAGCCGCGCGAGATAGAGCGCCTCCTCCAGCGCGGAGTCGCCGCCGCCGACGACCATGATGTCCTGGTCCTTGAAGAAGAACCCGTCGCACGTGGCGCACGTCGAAACGCCGTGGCCCATTAGCAGCGTCTCCGACGGCAGTCCGAGCATGTTGGCCGAGGCGCCGGTGGCGATGATGACCGCCTCGCCGTCGTACGCGGCATCCGCGGTGCGGACGACGAACGGCCGCCGCGTGAAGTCGACCGCCACCGCGTCCTCGGTGACCATGTCGGTGCCGAACCGCTCGGCCTGCTTGCGCATCGTCTCCATGAGCTCGGGGCCGAGGACCGGGTCGACGAAGCCAGGATAGTTCTCGATGTGCGTCGTGAGCATGAGCTGTCCGCCGGACTGCACGCCGGTCAGCATGAGCGGGCGCAGGTTCGCGCGCGCCGCGTAGATCGCCGCGGTGTACCCGGCGGGGCCGGAGCCGATGATGATGACCTTGCGCGGAGCCGCCACTGTCTTCGTCCTCCGCGATTGAGATGCAGGCGGCGTGCCGCGGGATGCGGCAGGCCGTTACTTCAATCGCAAAATGGCTTTGAGGTCGGCGAGATCGCGGATCTCGTATTCGGGCGGAGCGAGGCCCTCGGGCAGCGCGTCGCGCGCCGGGTTGAGCCACGCGGCGTCCATTCCGGCGCGGTGAGCGCCCTCGACGTCGATGTCGGCCCGGTCCCCGACGAATAACGTCCGCTGCGGGTTCGCGCCCGTGGCGGCCAGGGCCCGGTGGAAGATGTCCGGCCGCGGCTTGCGCCAGCCGACGGCGTCCGACACGATCACCGCGCTGAACAGGTGCAGCACGCCCGCCGCTTCGAGAATCCCGACGGCCGTCGGCGAGTAGTCGAAGTTCGAGACGACGGCGAGCCGATAATCCCGCGCGAGTCGACGCAGCAAGGGCCCATGGTGCGGTGGGAACGACGCCGCCTTCGACAGCTCGGCCTTGTGGGCTTCGATCAGCACGGCGGCGAGCTCGGGCGGCAGGGTCGCGTGCTCGAGCGCCAGCCGGCCGAAGAAGTCGCGGAAGCGCTCCGGTGCGCCGACCTCACGGTGGTCGATGGCGCGCAGCCGCTCGGCCTCTTTCCACGACGCCGCGAGCGCCTGATAGCACTGCGCCAGCGTGACCGACGGCGCGTGCGGCTGCAGCAGCGCGTGCAGACATCCCGCCGTCGAGCGAATCGTGTGGCCGTCGACATCGATCTGCGGCAGCCGATCGCGGTCGAACGAGACGAGCGTGTCGAAGAGATCGAAGAACACGGCGTCGTAACGACCGCTCACGCGCGGTTCTCGAGGTCGCCGAGGGGCTTGCGGTTGGCGAAGCCTTCCTCGAGCCCGTGCCAGTGGGCGACGCTCGACTCGCCGTACTTCCAGCACAGGTTCACGACCCGATCGGCGCGCCGATGAGGAAAATCGACGAGGCCGAGCGAGAGGTCCTTGATCGTGCCGCCCATGGAGCCGATTTCGGCGACGCCGGCCTTCAGCGTCTCCGCGAGCTGACCCAGACGCTCCGTGTCCGCCTTCCACGCGGAGCGATCCAGGATGCCGCCACCCGCCAGACCGATCCGCTCGCGCTCGGCTTCGAGCCGGGCGGCGATCGTCGCGGCCTGCTCGTTGGCCTTCATCACGCTTTCGAGCGTGCGCGTGAGCGCCGGGATGAGCGCGTCGACGTCGGCGGGCTCGAAGTATCGCTCAGCCACGTCGCGCGAGCGCCTCGTCGACGAAGATCGCGTGAATCTCCTTTGGTCCGTGCACGCCGCGTGTGAGCGTCAGCTCGATGTCCGCCGTTCGGCTGGGGCCCGTGATGAAGTTGATCATGGCGCCGCGCTCGGGCGGCGGCGTTCCCTCGTGCCATGCCTCCAGGGCGACGCCGACCTGCTCCAGCGACTCGACGAGCGCGGCGCGGTCGAAGATCGCGACGTGGCACGGCGGCAGCAACGACGTCGAGCGCGGTCGGCCGGCCGCCGAGACGAGCACGAGCGTGCCGGTCTCGGCAACGGCGAGATCCGCGCCCGTCACCCCGAGATCCGCCGTGGCCACCAGCGCGCGCACACGGCGGCGCTCATCGTCGGCGGGCACGTCGTGGGGCATGGACTCCACCGTGACACCGGCCGCGCCGAGCTCGGGCGCGATGGCCATCCCGAGCTCTTCGGCCGGCCACGCGACGATGCGACGTGCGCCGAGTCCGGAACAGATGCGAACGAGCTCGGCGGGTACGGCGGCGGCGGTCGGGACGCGGTGAAAGATGCCGGCCACGCGCTCGAATTCCGCCCGGAACCGCTCCAGCGTCTGCGGCCAGCGCTCGCTCAGCTCGCGACGCAGCAACTCCAGGCGCTGTCCCGGCTGAGCCGGCCGCTCGGACGGCGTCGCCGCGAACAGCCCGCGCGTCTTGGTCATCTCGGTGCGAATGCGACCGAGAAACTCTCCTCTAGAGCTCACGCCAGCGCTCCTGGAACGTGCGCGCGGCGACGGCCGGCAGATCGCGGGTCCTGGTCCACTGCCCGAAGAAGAGCGGCAGGGCGCGGATGCGCCCGTCGCGCACGAACGGCCGCTGGGCCGCGCGGCCGATGCGCGCCGCCCCGCGATACAGCATCGACGAGCCGAGCACGCGGGCGAGCATCTTGAACACGACGCGCTCGGACCACGGCGCGATGCGCCGCTCGTTGACCTCGCGCCGCAGCTCGACCAGCATCCTCGGGATGTCGATGCGGACGGGGCACGCATCGGCGCACGCGCCACACAGCGACGACGCGTGGGCGAGATCGCCGACCGACGCGGGGCCGTTCAGCATCGCGGTCAGCAAGATCCCGATCGGTCCCGGATACGTATAGCCATAGGCGTGGCCGCCGATCTGGCGGTAGACGGGACAGACGTTCAGGCACGCGCCGCAGCGCAGGCAGTAGAGCGCCTCGCGCAGCGTGCCGGCGATCTGCGCGATGCGTCCGTTGTCGAGCAGCACCAGGTGAAATTCGTCGGGCCCCTCCAGCTCACCGGGCCGCCGCGGCCCCTGCACCAGCGTCGTGTACACGGAGAGCTTTTGCCCGGTCGCGCTCTTGGCGAGGATCGACAGGAACACGGCGAGATCGGTCATCGACGGGATGACCTTCTCGACGCCCATGACCGCGACGTGCACGCGCGGCAGCGACGTCGCCATGCGGCCATTGCCCTCATTGGTGACGAGCACGACGGTTCCCGTCTCGGCCACCGCGAAGTTCGCCCCGGTGATTCCGAGATCGGCCTGCAGGAATTTCTCGCGCAGCTCTTCGCGCGCGACTTTCGTGAGCACCTCGGGATCGGCCGGCAGCCCGGGCCGGCGCAGCTCACGCGAAAAGAGCTCGGCGACCTGGCCCTTCGTCTTGTGGATGGCGGGCGCGATGATGTGCGACGGACGCTCGTGCGCGAGCTGGATGATGTACTCCCCGAGGTCGGTCTCGACCGGCGTGACGCCGATCGCCTGCAGCGCGTCGTTGAGGTGGATCTCCTCGGTCGCCATCGACTTCGACTTCACGGCCATGCGCGCGCCCGTGCGGCGCGCGATGCCGAGCACGATCTCACGCGCCTCCTCCGCCGTCGCGGCAAAGTGCACGTGGCCGCCGAGCCGCTCGATGTTGTCGACGAGCGTCTCCAGATATGTGTCCAGGCGCTGCAGCGTGGCTTCTTTGATGGCGCGCGCGCGATCGCGCAGCCGCTCGCCGTCGGGGAAGTCGTCGAATGCCTCGCGGCGCAGCGTGATGAACTTGGTCGTCGCAATGTCGAGCGCCTCGTGCAAGAAGCGATCGCCGAGCGCCTGCGAGGCACGCTCGCGCAGCGGCGTGGTGAGGATCGGCTCCGTCACTTCAGCACCTCGGCGAGGTGCAGCGCGCGCAGCGGCGATCCCCGGCGCGCCAGTCCCCCGCGGATCTGCATGAGGCAGCCGGCATCGCAGGCCACCAGGCAGCGCGCGCCGGAGGCCTCGAGATTGGCGAGCTTGCGGTCGAGGATGGAGGTCGAGACCTCGGGCAGGCGTACCGAGAACGAGCCGCCGAAGCCGCAGCACTCGTCGCTGCCCGGGAGCGGCACCACCGTGGTGCCGGTGAGCCCGCGCAGCAACGCGCGCGGCGTCTCGCCCTCGTGCAGCCCGCGCAGCAGATGACACGAGTCGTGATACGCCAGCGGTCCTTCGACGTCGGTCTCGAAGCTCGTCTGTCCGAGCCGTCGGACGAGGAACTGCGAGAACTCGTATGTGCGCTCGGCAAGCTTTTCCGCGTCCGCCGCCTCGGCGCTGCCGCGCAGGAGCCCCGGATATTCGTGCTTGACCATCCACGCGCACGACCCCGAGGGCACCACGACGGCGTCGGCACCGCGGAAAATGGCCACGGTTCGCCGCGCGACCGCGGCCGCCTCGGCGTGATAACCGGAGTTGAACAGCGGCAGGCCGCAGCAGGTCTGCCCGGACGGAAGCGTGACGTCAACACCCAGCCGGCGCAGCAGGCGCACGATGCGCTCGCCGACTTCGGGATAAAACATGTCGGCGAGGCACGTGATCATCAGCGCCGCGCGCGTCATGCGTGCGGCGGCGGGGGCGCCATGAACACGAGCAGGAGCAGTCGCTGGCCGGAGTCGTTCACGACTCCGTGCTGCCGGCCGGCGGCCGCGACCAGCGCCTCGCCGGTCTCGAGCGCGTGATCCGCGCCGTCGAGCGTGAACCGTCCGCGGCCTTGCAGAACGACGTACACCTTGTCCTGCCCCTCGTGCGCATGCACCTTCTGCGTCTGCCCGGGCTCGAGACAATAGAGGTCCATCTGCGCGCGCGGCGTCGCGGCCAGCGCGATCTTCGCCATCTTGTCGGGCTGGTACTTCGCGTGCTCCGCGAGCCGGATCTTCATCGCGCCTCCCATCGCATCGCGCGGGCCAGCAACGTCACGGGGTGAACGACTTCGAGGTCGAGCCCGCGTTCGCGCGCTCCGCGCGCAATTTGTAGCACGCAGCCCGGATTGCCGGTCGCCACGATCGTGGCGCCCGTCTCGGTGATCCGCGCCAGCTTCTGCGCGAGCAGCCGATCGGCCATCTCGGGCTCGAGTACGTTGTACACCCCGGCGCTGCCGCAGCAGAGCTCGCTGTCCACGAGCGGCACGAGACGCAGTGCCGGGATGCGTGCCAGCATCGCGCGCGGCGCCGTCCGCACACGCTGGCCGTGCGCGAGGTGACAGGGATCGTGGTACGTCACGGTCACGGGCAGTGCGTTCAGCGGTAGCTCCGCCTCGGCGAGCAGCTCGCTGACGTCACGCGTGCGCGCCGCGAGGCGACGCGCGGCCTCGTCGTCGAGCCAGTGGTCATACTCGCGCAGCGCCGCCCCACAGCCGGCGGCGTTGATCACGACGTATTCGACGTCCGACGGCAGCGCGGCCGTCAGCGCGCTGGCGCGCGCGCGGAATGCATCGACCCGGCCCGCGTGTAGATCGAGAGCGCCGCAGCAGCCCTGCGTGCGCGGCGCGACGACGTCCCAGCCCGCGGCGGCGAGCAGACGCATGGTGTCGCGATTGACGTCGGCGAACAGATGGCGCTGAACGCAGCCGGTCAGGAGCGCGACACGGCCACGGGACGTGCCGCGCGCGCGAACGAAGTCCGGGACGTCGAGCTCGGGCGGCAAGGTCTGGGGCAGCAGACTCTCCAGGGCGGCCAGACGGGGCAGGCGACGCAGCACGCCCGTGCGCTGCACGAGGCGCTGTAGTCCCCAGCGGCGGTAGCGTCGCAGCAGTCCGAGGACAATGCCGAGCCTTCCCGGGTGTGGAAAGAGCCCGAACAGCAGCGCGTCGATCAGTCGTCGGCGAAGCGGCCGCCCTGCCCGCTCGATGTCCGCGCGCGCCGTCTCGAGCAGCGAGCCGAACGGCACGCCCGCCGGACACGCGGTCTCGCACGCGCGACAGCCGAGGCAGAGGTCGAGATGGTGCGTATAGGTCTCGGTCATCTCGAGACGGCCTTCGGCGACCGCGCGCATGAGGTACACCCGGCCGCGCGGAGAGTCCATTTCTTCGCCGAGAACGCGATAGGTTGGGCAGACTGGCAGACAGATCCCGCAGTGGACGCACGATCGAATGGAATCCATTGTAGCGGGGTCCGTGAGCCCGGTTTGTACCGCGGGTGGCCTGTTCAAGACGGTTTCCGGCTGCGCACGCACTTTGTGGGTGGGCTGCTTGTTGTAGCGGGTGCCGCGAGCCCGGTTTGTACCGTGGGTGGCCTGTTCAAGACGGTGCGCGGCTCCGACACGCCCGTCCCACCATGCTCGGACGATGCTTCGCTCATAATCCGGCGACGAAGCGGCCGGGGTTCAGGATCCCGCGCGGATCGAATTCCGTCTTGATCGCTCGCATCACCGCGAGCGCCGGCGCTGGCACAGGCCCCCAGGGATCGAGGCGCTCGCGCAGCGAGCGCGGCCCGCGCTCGATGACGACTGCGCCACCGACGTCGGCGACGGCATCGCGCAAGCGTCCGAGCGCGGCATCGACCGACGTCGATTGCGCGTCGGCGTTCTTCACGAGGACCCGCAACACTCCGAGCCCCGCGGCACCGGCCACCGCTGCGCCCGGCAGCGCGGCGTGTACGGCGCCGAGCGTCTCGACGAGCCGGATCGGGACGGTGCCGATGCGAAGCACCACGCCGTCGTGGGCGGCGAGCACGCGATCGTACGCCTTCCAGAACGAGGCGCCCATGGTTTCCATGGTGCCGTGAGCACGCTGGACGATCGCTTTGAGGAGTCCCTCTTGCGCGCGGACCGCGGACTCGACGGTTCCGATCGACACGGCGAGCGCGACGGCCGCCGTGTCCGCGGGGCTCGCGGGCAGGACGCCGCTCGTGAGCGCACGCGCGTCGAGCAGCTCGATGCGATTGGGCTGGATCGTCGAATCGAGCAGCGCGGCCACGCAGTCCTGCGCGTGCGCCGGTGTGCGGAACGCCGCGAGCCATGTCGACTCGTGCTCCGGTGCGGGATGCAGACGCAGCGTGAGCTCGACGAGCACACCGAGCGTCCCGAGCGAGCCGACCATGAGCTTGGGCACGTCGTAGCCGCTGACCGACTTGACGACTCGCGCCCCGCCCCACGTGAGCACGCCGTCGGCCTGCACGAACCGCACGCCGAGCAGCAGGTCGCGCGGCGTGCCGTAGCGCTGCCGCAGTGGTCCGCTCGCCTGCGTTGCGACGAGACCACCGAGCGAGCGAGCGCTCCAGCCGGGTGGATCGATCGGCAAGATCTGCCGGTGTGCGCCAAGGCGCGCCGCAAGCGCGCCCGCGGTGCAGCCAGCCAACACCGACACGGTGAGGTCTTCGGGACGGTGGTCGAGCACGGCGTCGAGACCGCGGGTGTCGAGCACGAGATCGAGCCGTGCCGGCGGGTGTCCGAGCTCCAGCGCGGTGCCGCTGCCGCGCGGGACGACGGCGAGGCGCTCGTCGTGCGCGAGCGCGACGACGGTCGCCGCCTGCTCGAGTGTCGTCGGCTGTACGGTCCAGCGCGGCACGGCGCCGTCGACGGCGTCACCGCCCTCGCGCAGGTGCGCAGCACCGACGATGCTGCGCAGCGCGTCGGCGAGCGTCGTCGTCGTCACCGCCATGGTCTTACACCCACGTGCCGGCGGGCAGCGTCGGCCGTGAGGGTCGGAAGCCCTCGCCGCACGCGGGATGCGAGGGCAGCAGCTTCGCGGGATTCATGATCCCGTCCGGATCGAACACGCGGCGCAGGCGGAACATGAAGTTCAAATCGGCGTCGGCGTACTGCAGTGGCAGGTTCTTGGCCTTGTCCATCCCGATGCCGTGCTCGCCGCTCACGGTGCCGCCCAGCGCGATGCACGCGTGCAGCAGCTCCTCGTTCGCCTGCTGGGCGCGTTTGAGCTCGTCGGGATTGCGGTCGTCGTAGCAGATCAACGGGTGCAGATTGCCGTCGCCGGCGTGGAACACGTTCGCGAACAGCAGATTGTGGCGCTTCGAGATGGCAACCATTTCGCGCATGATCTGCGGCAGTTTGCTACGCGGGACGACAGCGTCCTGCAGCAGGTAGGCGGCCGTCACGCGGCCGATAGCGCCGGCGGCTTCCTTGCGCCCTTTCCACAACAACGCGCGCTCGGCTTCGTCGCGTGCGACCGTGACCATGAGCGCTTGCCGTTCGCGGCAGATCGCGGCCACCCGCTCCGCCTGCGCTTCGACCTCGGCGCGCGGCCCATCGAGCTCGATGAGCAGCACGGCGCCCGCGCCGTCGGGATAGACCTTCCCCACCGACGCGTTCACCGCGCCGATCATCGCGTCGTCGAGCATCTCGAGCGCGGCGGGGATGATGCCGGCCGCGATGATCGCCGACACCGCCTCGGAGGCCTCGACGAGGCTTGCGAACGACGCCAGCGCCGTTTTCACCGCCTCGGGCAGATGCAGCAAGCGCACCGTGATCGCGGTGACGAGCCCGAAGGTGCCCTCGTTGCCGACGATCGTGCCGGTGAGATCGTAGCCCGGGCGCTCGGCGGCCTTGCCGCCGACGGTGACGACGTCGCCGGTGCCGGTGACGATCTCGAGCCCGAGTACGTGATTCGTCGTGATGCCGTACTTCAGGCAGTGTGGCCCGCCCGCATTCGTTGCGACGTTGCCACCGATCGACGAGACCATCTGACTCGATGGATCGGGCGCGAAGAACCAGCCGCGATCGCGCACCTCATTGCTGAGCCAGAGGTTGATCAGGCCCGGCTGGACCGTCGCACAGCGATTCGGGAGATCGAGCTCGAGGATGCGCGTCATGCGCGTCATCGACACCATCACGCCGCCGTGCGGCGCGGTGGCGCCGCCGATGAGCCCGGTCCCCGAGCCGCGCGGCACGATGGGCACGCCCGCCTCGCGGCAGAGACGAACGATGGCCTGCACATCCTCGGTGCTCGTCGGCAGGACGACGACGTCGGGCGCGGCCTTGTACAGCGTGAGCATGTCGCTCTCGTAGGTGAGGCGACCTTCGGGAGTGACGATGACGCCGGCGGCGCCGAGCAGGCGCTGGAGCCCGGCGACTACGCTCGCGGAGACGGCCACGGCGCGCCGCGGATCAGCCGATCTTCCAGGTGTCGCCGGAGACGAGCAGCTTGGCGATGTCGCCCGGCCCGCGATCGGAGAGGGCCCGCTGCTCCTGCTCGAGCATGACCTCCTCGTAGATCGGTGCGT
>Ga0310810_10002115_pt1 | contig 21144 bp, 18 predicted proteins | sample NCmetagenome_FD_207641 | JGI IMG/M metagenome (GOLD analysis project Ga0310810, IMG submission 207641) | Soil microbial communities from experimental microcosm in Duke University, North Carolina, United States - NC | ecosystem: Engineered > Artificial ecosystem > Soil microcosm > Unclassified ...
TTTTTCGCTTGCCGCAGCCGGCACGCTGCGGCCCATCCATTCACGTCCATCGAGCACGAACCCTGGAGTGTAAATGCTTTCAGCTTTCCAGTTATCGGAATACTGATACTGGCGGGCGGTCCATTCCTTCGACGCGAACGGGTCGCGCCAGCCAAGCCGGTCCCAGTAATCGACATGAAACGCCAGGGGCACGAAATTTTTCCACAATCCTGGCTCGTTCTTGAGTTTGGAAAGCCAGGCTTCGGCCGGCGGACAACTGCTGCAACCTTGCGAGGTAAAAAGTTCGATTAGATGAACGCGTTGGGCACCGCTCTCGAAGTTGAGATCCTGGCCGCGGGCTGTTAACGCGCCTGCAAAGAGCAAAACCATGCCAATTCGCAACATCACAAATCAACTTTTCCTGTGAATATGCTGCGGTTTCAGCGAGATTAAACTTAATGATCGGGACGGGAGTGCTCAAAGGGATGGCGGTAACGCTTCGGAATTTTGCGGGCAGCTATTTCGACAAAGACCGCCTGATCACAGTTCAATATCCCGAAGAGCGCAGTCCGCTGCCGGAAAATTACCGGAATTTTCCGTTCCTGGTTTACGACGGCAACGACCCGCAGGCCGGCCTTCGCTGCGTGGCCTGCCAGATCTGCGAGAAGGAGTGCCCGCCGCAGTGCATCTATATTATTAAGAGCAAGGACAAGAAGCCGGACTACGTCGGTAAACCGCAGTTTTATCCGGCGGTGTTCGACATAGACATTTCGGTTTGCATGAGCTGTCAGATCTGCGTTGAGGTTTGTCCGTTCGAAGCGATCAAGATGGACAAGGATTTCGAATTGAGTCAGCGGGAACGGTTCGATCATCTACTGCTACGCAGGGAGCAGCTCTCGAAGTCGAACGATTATTATCACAAGATTCATCCGGTCGAAGCCGCCGCCGTGGACAAGAACCTGGCAGACGCAGCGGCTGCGGCCGAAGCGAAGAAAAAAGCCGCGGCTGAAGCAGCCGCCAAAGCCGCCGCGGCCAAGGCGGCCGCAGCCCAGGCGCCAACGACTGTCGCGTCTCCCGAGTCGGCAACAGGGTCGACATCCGCGCCGGGCCAAACGCCACCCGAAACGACCAAGCCGCAGTCGTAGTTTTGCTCCTTTGGTGAAGTCGGCGGCCGTAGACTGCCGCTACAGGCGCCGGCGGCATGAGCGCTGCTCTGGATCATGGCCCTGCCATGATCTCTCTCCTTAAGAAAACATGCTGCCTTGTTATCATTGCCTGCGGATCGAGCTCCGCCGGCCTCGCGCAATCCACCTTCTTCGAAGTGCGGTCGACCCCGTACGATCACCAAATGGAACGGGTCGAGCCGATCCTGACCGAGCGATCGGCCTACGGAAATTACAGCCTTTCGCTCAACGCGGTAAACGCCTGGATGACTGAATTGCGTGACATGCCCTACCGATATTCGCGCGAATGGCGAACGCCGTCCGAAGTTGCCACCGCTCGGGTCGGTGATTGCAAAGGCAAGGCGGTACTTCTTTACGATTGGATGCAAGCTAATGGGGCGAGCAATGTGCGCCTCGTCATCGGGAAACGACGAGCCGAGGACTCGCTGACCCATGCGTGGTTGGAATGGCAAACCCGAGTCGGCACGTTATTACTCGACCCAACGTTCAACTGGAACGCATCGATTAAATTGAGTAATCCACGAACCTACGTGGCGTTTTACGGATACGAAGGCCGCCACAAATATCAGGCTGGCGATTGGTACTTGGCGAAGCGCACAATTGCCACCCGGACCCCCGCCGTTCCGGCACATGGCGTAATCCACAGTGCCAAGGTCCAAAAAGTTAATCGCATCAGCACAAGATCGACTCGCATGTTGCCGCGAATAGCTCTGAGCGCGCGATCTTTCAACGAAGGATCAGTCGTTAATCCAGGGTTTTTCTGGAACAGGCCAGGATTATAAGTTCAGGTACGCCGCAGCGTGAGATGAACAATTTCCGCCGGTGCGTTTACCCGCAACGGGAACCAATTACCAACACCGTTTGAGACGATGAGCTTGCTCGGGCCACGTTGATAAAGTCCCGACCAATAACGAAACAAGGCCGGGCCGAAGCCAAGCTGCTCATTCAACATCAGCTGTCCGCCATGGGTATGGCCTGACAAGGTCAGCGGCATTCCGGATTCCGCTGCGGCATCGAATGCGTGTGGATGGTGCGCGAGTAAGATTGGAAATGCGCTAGTGTCGCGTTGCTCGAGCAGTTTTTTCACTTCAGCTCCGATTGCCGCGTCGCGGTCTTCGCCGTAGGCGCGAGTCCAACGCAATCCAAGAAGTTGTACCGGAACTCCGCGAACATTGACCATCATTGACTCATCGAGCAGGAAAGGAATGCCCGACGCTCGAACTCGGGTTTCGAATTCACGCGGATTCTCGATCAAATCGTGATTACCTTCGATTATCGCGAGGCCGAAACGCGCTTCCATTCGCCGTGCTAAATCCAATCCAGCGTCGAGGTCGGCCAACGCGTCGTTAATCAAATCGCCCGTGAGCAAAACGAGGTCTGCGCGCATGTCGTTGACAAGGCTTAACGTTTTTTCGAGGACTTCGCCTTTTGTGAATCGACCGACATGCATGTCACTCACCTGGGCAATGGTCATTCCGTCCAGGGCATTCGGGAGATCGGCAATCGGCAATGTAAAACGCCGAACCCGGACGCGATTCAGTTGGTAGATCGCGATCCCGGTTAGCCCGAAAGTAAATATCGCTGGTACCACACCAGCGCCGAAGCGCAGGAAATTGCGGCGAGTCCAGGCAGTCGATTCAACGCCCTCGACTTTGGCCGGCGCACTCCGCGAGATAATCTTTTGCCCGAGCAAAATCGGGACGAGCAGGAGGCCGACTAGCACCAGAAGTCCGAGTCCAATAAAGTGCCAGATGAAGATTGCCGACACGGCAAACTTCGGAAAGGCGCGATCCCAGCCCGCCCGCGACAGGCGGGCCGCAATGATCGCGATCAGCCCAAGCATCATCGCGAGCATGAAAATCGAAAGAATGATTCGTCCGGAGTGATTGCTGAGCCGGGCCAGAACGATCCACCAGAGAATGTCCAGCGATACCATCAACCCGATGATGGTGAATATGAAACCCACTTTGAGAATCTACGCGAGTTTTCGCGATTTTGGAGGGACGACCTCTGTGTTGTCCAAAAGTGTGAGGCGACGGAGCGCTTGCCTCCAATTAGCCGCCGTCGTTCCCGATCGCTTCGACCGGGCAACCTTCCATCGCTTCCTTGCAGAGACCTTCTTCTTCAGGCGACTCCGGTTGCTTGTAAACGTAGGAGTGACCGCCGTCGTCATTGCGTTTGAAATTCGCCGGCGCCGTTTCGCGGCACAGATCGCAGTCGATGCATTGTTCATCGACGTAGAATTTGCCAGCTGCGTTTTCAGGATATTTGTTGGCGACGTCGGCCATAATTTTGTCCATTAAAGGAGTCGGAAGTTAGGTGGAAACCGCCCAGATGCAACCTAAAGGCCGAGAACTTTCCGCGCGTCGCGGGCGAATTTGAATCCCGACAGAGGGGTCTCAAGATCGATATCCTTCGTCAGGCAAAGGACTTGAAAGCTGCGCCCAAGCATTTCAGGATGGAGCAGGGTCTGCAGCGCTCGTTTTGATTTCTCGCCGGCGATCGCCTCCGGAAGTGTCGAAATTATCCCGGTGAGGAAGTGATGCTGGTCGGTGAAGCCGGCAAGACGAAGGCCCTTTCCTTGTGCCGCGCCAGCGAGGTCCGACCAGTTGACATGAGCGGTGATGTCCGCGTTCCCGATTTCGTCAAACGGCGAATCGAGCGTGCGATGACGCGCCCGAACCTGGAGCATTTCGCGAAACTCGTTGCCACTAAATCCGTAATCGACCATAAGGACAAAGCCGCGTTGCAATTTCGCGGCGACATCCTTGATCCAATCGAGTTGCGATTGATTCGTAATTTGTTTCGCTGCCGATTCAACAAACACGAACTGATCGCAATTCAGGCCGACAAGTTTGTCGCGCAGATTGATCGGCATCGCGTCGAGTAGCTCGTTCGAAAAATGAATGCCGACGAACGGTTCGAGCTTATCGATCGAACGTCGCCATTGAATGCGATCCCGGAATTCCAGGAGCATCGCCGACTGTCGGTCCCGTAATTTTGGAAACGGCTCGATGATCTGATAGCGCAGGGCTGAAAAGAATTCGGGAGATTGTTGCCGCAAAAGTTCAAGAACATCGCGCGCAAAATCACCATGGTGCGCGCCTTGTTCGACGATCGTAAACCCGGCAATCTTTCCAAGCCGTTCCCAAATCTCGGCGAACTGAGCGGCGAGTAATTGGCCAAAGAGCGGGCCGACGCTGACATTGGTGAAGTAATCGCCGCGCCGCCCAATTGCCGCCCGATCGCTGGAATAATAGCCGTAATCGGGATGATAAAGCGCCTGTTCCATGAACCAGGCGAACGGCTGCGGGCCGCGATCTTGGATCGCTTTGCGAATGAGTTGAACCAGTTCAGTTTGCAATCGGAAAACCTTCAATGCCCTACGCCCAACGTCCAATACCTCAATTGCGGCGCCTTCGCTCAAGATCCGATCTTCGGCATTGAGAGTCCCGCCTTTGCCGCCTAAGTTTCAGCCCTTTCGTGAGAAAACGGTCGACCAGCTCGTATCTCGTCCCGCCGCCGGGATATCATTTCCGCGAACCCTGGTACAAACGGCCGGAGTTCTATGTCCCAATCATCGTCATGGGCTTCCTTCTCGGCGGCCTGGCCATCTACATTTCGATGAACGTGGCCGATTTGAAAAACCAGGCGGCGACCTTCGATTTAAACAAGCTCGACCAGATGGAATCGGCCAGCGTGATTCTCGATCGGAACGGAAAAATTTTCGGCCAAATCTACGTTGAGAACCGCCAGACCATTCCCTACGACCAGATTCCGCACGACTTGGTCAACGCCGTGGTCGCGGTAGAGGATTCCAAGTTCTACCAACATCACGGTTACGTCTTGTCCGGAATCTTGCGAGCCAGTTTGAAGAACCTGACGGCCGGACGTGTTCGTCAGGGTGCGAGCACAATCACGCAGCAACTCGCGCGCAACAGTTTTGCGCTCAAAGGAAGAACCTTCCGTCGCAAGTTGGTCGAGATTTTTCTGGCCCGTCGGATCGAGGACAATTTCAACAAGCAAAAGATCATGGAGCTTTACCTGAATCGGATTTACTTCGGCGGCGGACTTTATGGGGCGGAAGCGGCGGCCCGCGGTTATTTTGGCAAGGCAGCACGCCAGATGACGCTGGAAGAATGCGCCATGCTCGCCGGGCTCATCAAAAGTCCAAATCGACTTTCGCCATGGTCAGACAAGGCCGCGTCCCGTGACGCGCGAAATTATGCGCTGACCCGCATGCGAGACCTCGGTTTCATCGACGCGACCAAATGCTCCGAAGCGCAGCAGCGTGATGTCGTCATCGGCAATCGCCAAAACGCGCAAGGCCAGAATTACGCAGTCGATTACATCCGGCAGCAGGTGATCAACGCGGTTGGCTGGGACCGCGCGATGAACGAAGGGTTCAAAATTCATACAACGATCGACGGCGACCTGCAAAAAGTCGCTGAGGAATCCTTGCGTGAAAATTTGAACAAGGCGGAACAGCACGCCGGGTACGATCACCAGACGTATGCCGAATACGCCGCGCGCTTTAAGCAGGCGAAATCAAACGGCACGGCATCGGCGCAGCCGGCGCCTGATTATTTGCAAGGCGCCGTAATCGGGATCGACAATGCAAGCGGCGGTATCCGCGTGCTGGTCGGCGGTCGCGATTTCGAGCACAACCAGTACGATCGCGCGTTGCAGGCGAAACGTCCTGCCGGCACCGCGATGTTGCCATTCGTATACGCGGCTGCCTTTGAACAGGGAATGTATCCGGGATCGCTGGTGGAAGATTCGCCGCTGGATAATCGCGCGGTGATGATTGGCGGGACGACTGGAATTCTCGGCGAATGGGGACCTGAGAGCCCGGAGAATCGTTACGAAGGGGCAATGACCGCGCGCCAAGCCCTCGCCAAATCGAAGAACGGCGCCACCGTTCGGATCGGAATGGACGCCGGACTCGATAATGTCTTGCAGCTTTGTAAAACGGCCGGCATTCGCTCCAATCTGCGTCCCTACCCTGCGACTTTTCTCGGTAGCAGCGAAGTCACGCTCGCCGACCTTGCCCTTGCCTACACAATTTTTCCAAACGGCGGCTGGCGGACGGGCGCGCCTCATATCCTGGAAAAGATTGAAGAAAAGGACGGCACCGTTTGGATCGCGCAACGCGACTACAAAAAGGAAAGCGTGATCAAGCCGGAGACGGCCTACGAAGTGCATTCATGCCTGGTCGACGCGCTCGAAACAGGAACTGGCAAAGCGGCGCGAACCCATTACGGCTTGAAAAAGTTCCCGGCCGCTGGAAAGACCGGCACGGCCTACGACTTCACCGATGCGATCTTTGCCGGTTACGACAGCAAACTGACCTGCGCGGTTTGGGCCGGCTTCGACAAGCCGCAAAAAATTTATCGCGGCGCATTTAGCCACGAGATCGCATTACCTGTGTGGGTCGATATTATGAATGCGGCTGTCGATCATGATCCGCCGGTGGAAATCAAGCGGCCATCGACTTTAAAAGAAGCGGAGATTTGTTCTCGATCCGGACTACTGGCGACAGACAAATGTTACGACATGGTCAAAGGTCCAACCGGCGACCCGGTGCGAAAACGCACGACCTACCTGGAGATTGCAACCGAGGCCCAGATGCCAAAAGAGCCGTGCAACGTTCATGGCGAACCGCGCGCGCGAATCGTCGCCGAGACTGAAAGCCAGGGCAACGAAGCGCCGCGGGCCCAACTGGCAACAGATCTGAGCGAAGTGAGACCGATCGCTCTCAAAGGCCCTACGCTTGTCGCGCAAAACGATCCTTACAATTCGATCAAATCCACGGTGAAGATCGAGCCGGTCGAAAACGATCAACCCGCCGATAATGTCAAAACGGTGGACAATCCACAACCGGAGACGGCGCACGACGATACTCGAAATCAAAAAATCGACACCTCAAAAACTGACGATGGAAAACCGGTCTTGCGCGCAATACCTGTCGAACCACAGCCGGCGGAAACGCCGGTCGAAATTCGTCGGGCAATGCCGGTCGGCCCGATGGATGAAGTGGACCAGGGCGCGCTGTTGAAAGCGGTCACGCCGTCGCCCGGAAACTCGGACGACCAATAAGAATGGCGTCGACCGACGGAAGCGAATTTCGGCTCAGCGTTCTCAATCCCGCCGGACGGGACTTGGAACAATATTTCGACGAGCCGGCAAGTCCGGACGCCAGCACACATCCACCGGTAAACTTTCATGGTTTCGCCGCCTGCACGCGCGGATCGGTCCATCGATCGGCCAAGAATGCGATCGAAGAAAAGCGACCGATTCTCCTTTTGCTTCGGGGAAACTTTCGCGCGACCGAACGTGCGCTCCTTGAATGCCAAGAGGCGACCCGAACCGTCGTGGTCGCGTTGAAGGAAACCGGTCTCCACCAAATTGCGGAACAATTGCGCAGTCCCTCGAGACTCGCTCGCTTTGTGCGAGTGGTTACGCTCGCGGACGGTTGCCTCGCTACGACACCGGAAGCGGTTGAGATTTTTCGCCGGGTCCGGACCAATCACAATGCCGGCACCGTCGCATTTATCCCAACCCCGTATCCGCTGGAGGAAAAGCCGTGGGATCTCTCCGTTCCCCCGGGTCAGCAATCGGGAATCTTCATCGGCAGCCGCGAATGGGATGTACCTTCACGCAATCATCTGGCCGCGCTTTTGCTGGCCCGCGAAGTTTGCGAAGCGAGCGGCGAACCAGTGACGGTTTTCAATCTCGACGGTCGCAAAGGCGCAAAACTCCTCGAGGAACTAAAATTTCCAGCCGGGAAACTCCGGGTCCACGACAAACGCGAGCCCTACGCTGATTACCTACGCGAGATCGCGAAGCACAAGATTGTCCTTCAGCTCGATCGCAGCCGTGTTCCAGGACAAGTCGCGGGCGACGCGCTGCTGGCGCGAACCATTTGCGTGGGCGGCGATGGTGCGATTGAACGAATCGCGTTCGCGAATTTTTGTGGAATCGGCCGGACCGGCACACAACTCAAAGCCATTGCCCTGGACCTGCTGAAAAATACCGCGGCACGCGCGACCGCGGTTGTCGAATCGCAATGGCGCGCGGCGGAGCGGTTATCGTTTCAAGCGGTGCAAAAACAACTCGCACTGTTTTTCAAAAGAATTTCGACCGATCGGCTCGAAATTCAGCCGACCTTGCCGATCATTCTCAAATAAATCTCTTCGAGCCGACGAATTTGACTTTGCTGATCGAATTTTTCCGCGACCGCGTTGGCCCCGTTTCTCGCCAGCCGCGCCAGTAGTTCCGGTTTCTTCGCCGCATCAAGCAGAGCGCGTGAAAGCGCCTCGTGGTCACGCTCAGGCACGAGAACTCCACTCACTCCGTTCTCGATCGCTTCCGGAATTCCGCCGTGCTTGGTCGCGAAAACCGGAAGCCCCGTGGCCATTGCTTCGAGCATTGAGTTCGGAATTCCCTCCTGGTTTCCGTCGCTTCCGGTTTCGCTCGGATGAAGAAAAATGTGCGCGCTGTAGTAAAGGTCGCGCAGTTTTTCCTGCGATAGGAAGCCCGGAAGCGCGACCCGATCGGCAATCTTGAGCTTGCGCGTTAACTCTTTGAGCTCCTCAAGCATCGGCCCGTCTCCGGCAATCGTCAGGTTCGCCTTCGGGTATTGAATCAGAAACGCGGTGAAGGCGTGCAATGTCGTCGCGATACCCTTTTTCTGGACGAGCCGGCTCGCATGAAGGAACCGCCACCGGCCGTCGCTCGGAAATTCCCGTGCGCGAAAGGGAAATTGCTGAAGCGGTATTCCAGTGCGGACAATGTCGATTTTTCGTTCGTCACCGCCAAGCTCCACCACGGCGCGGTGCAATGAAGTCGAGCGAACGAAAACACGCGTAACCGTGTCGAGCATTTCCCTGGTTGCTCGGCGATAGGACGCTTTTTCCATGTCGACCAGAACGTCGGCGCCGTGAAATGAAACTACGCGCGGTTTTGGCCACTGCCGAATCAGCGGAAGAAGATGGACCGCGATGTGTCCGAAAAAAACGTGTAACAGCTGCGCGTTTTCTCGATTCAGGATTTCGGTAATCGCCCGCAACTCGCCCGACGAAATTTGCCACGGCTTGTTCCGAAGCTTACGAAACCAAAAGCGCCGGAGAAAATGCGTCGCCGGTTTCTCGACGACGTCGACCTTATTGAACGGAAATTGTTCCGCGTTCTCGCGTTTTTGGGTGATCACGACGGGCTCGACCTGACGCAGCCCGGTGATCTGGCGGTAAATGTGGAGCATTTCCGGTTTGAGAAATGTCGCGCAGTAAAGCGCGACGACCGGTCGTGATTCGTGTGAATTGTTCAAGGTTTGAGATCAGACTCGCCACCGGACGAGCTCGTCCGCGAGGCGGACAATCAAACGGCGAACATTAAAAATTGATCGTGAGCAGCTTGATCCCCTTCCACTTTCCGGTTTCGGGATCGAGAAATACATTATCTTCGGAAGTGCCGTAAACGGCGGGCGCTCTCGGGTTCAACATTTGCAGAGGATTTCCACCGCGGGAAGCGCGAGCCAGCACGCCTTCGGTATTTTCCTTACGCAGCGGAGGCGGCGAGGGCGCCGGGCGGGGTCTGTTCGTTGGCTTGGCGATAAATGTTTTCTTATGTGGTTGTGGCGATTGCGACGGTGATTGCGCGAAAACGAAGCTCGCGACAACCATTAAAACTCCAAGCAGCACGAGCTTTTTCATCCCTGTTTCTCCGGTTAAGGTCGGTTCTTGCCGGTTAGACTCCTCCGGCGCAGAATTGTCAAGACAAATGGATTATCTGGAGAAAGCCAAACGTGTTCTGGATCTGGAGATTGGCGAGCTGCAACGGCTTCGTGATCGGCTGGGAGATGATTTCTCCCGTGCCGTCGGCCTGGTCAAAGACGCGCTCGATGCGCGCGGCAAAATGGTCGTGCTCGGCGTTGGAAAATCCGGGCATGTCGGCGCTAAGATTGCCTCGACCCTGACCAGCACGGGATCGCCGGCGGTAGTTCTCGATTCACTGAATGCGCTGCACGGCGATCTCGGAATGGTCGCCGATGGTGATGTAGTTCTGGCCCTGAGTTCGAGTGGCGAAACGGAGGAGCTCGTTCGCATTTTGCCCGCAATCGCTCGGTTCCAGGTAAAAATCATCGCGATGTGTGGCGACGCGGATTCCACCCTCGCCAAGAATGCGCACGTCGTGCTCGATGTGAATGTCGAACAAGAAGCTTGTCCGTTGAATCTGGCACCCACTTCCAGCACCACCGCCATGCTCGCGTTGGGCGATGCGCTGGCGATGGTGTTGCTGGAAGCCCGAGGATTTAACAAGGAAGACTTCGCGAAGTTTCATCCAGGCGGAAAAATCGGTCGCAGTTTGCTGATCCGCGTCCATCAATTGATGCGGCCGCGTGAATCCATGGCCGTGGTCCCGCCGACCGCGACGGTGCGCGAGGTTCTCAAGGCGATGTCGAGCGTGCGTGCTGGCGCCGCGGTTGTGGCCAGCGATGATCGACAACTGCTTGGAATTTTTACCCACGGCGATTTCGCCCGCCATTTTCAATCCGATTCGAAAGTTGGTGAGCGGCTCGTAGCCGATTTGATGACCTTGAATCCAGTGACGGTGCACAAGGACAAACTGGCGGTCGAAGTTCTCAAGCTGCTCGAGACGCACCGAATCGATGATCTGGTCGTCGTTGATGACGACAAGGCGCCGGTTGGTGTGGTCGATTCGCAGGATCTCACGCGCTTGAAGTTACTCTAAAGAAAGTTGAGAGGTTGAGGCGTTGAGTTGTTGAGAAGAGCTTGACGCCGCTTCGATTCACCTCAACTTCTCACCCTCCAACGACTCAATTTTCTTATATGCCCGCAGCTAACGACCTTCGCCGGGGAATGGCGATCAAATACAACGGGAATACCGCCATTGTGCTGGAAGTGCATCATCGCACGCCCGGAAACCTGCGGGCGTTCGTTCAGGCGATCATTCGTTACATCAACACCGGCAAAAGCGCTGACGTCCGGTTCGGTTCCACTGACAAAGTTGAGCTGGTCGACATCGAGCGAAAACAACTCGAGTTCAGTTACAAGGACCACAACGGCTACCATTTCATGGACCCGGAGACTTACGACACTGTCGCCTTCCAGGAAGGTTTGATCGGAGAGGCCAAGGATTACCTCGTCGAAAATCTGGCGGTGCAGGTTCTCTACGCCGAAGGCAAGCCGGTTCAGATTGAAATGCCCGCGTCGGTCAGTTTGAAGATCATCGAGTCCGCCGAAGGCCTGCGCGGCGACACCGCCAGTAACGTGACCAAGCCGGCCAAGCTCGAGACCGGAAAGACGATCAACGTGCCGCTTTTCATCAAGGAAGGCGAAACGATTAAGATCGACACCCGCACCGGCGCCTACATGGGCCGCGCTTAACTATCTTGCTCTTCCTCTCAATCTTCGTTTTGCAATAACATCGCACCGATGAATCGACGACAGGGGATGGTGCGCCGAGTGAAAGTCGCGCCTTCCGTTGTTCCAACTCGCCGAGGTTCGGCAACCGTGACCCCGCTGACGGTGCCGACGCGCTGGGTGAAGTTCATCGTCGCCGTTTTCCTGCTGCCGGTGTGCGCGGTCCTGACCCAAACCTTTTTCACCGCGTTCGCGCGTGCGACCGTCACTCAGCACCTCTGGGCCGCGGAACCGTTTTGGTTTTTCTCGTTAGGCGCGGTCTTGTGGCTGATCATATTCTTCGGTTTGCCGCGACCGATTGTCCTCTACGTTTTCGGTCACGAGCTGACCCATGCAATCTGGGTTTGGCTAATGGGCGGACGCGTCAGCCGCATTCGTGTCGGGCGTGACGGTGGCCACATTCTCACCAACCGCACCAATTTCTGGATCGCGCTCGCCCCGTATTTTTTCCCGTTCTACAGCATTCTGGCCATCGCGATTTTCGGCGGGCTAAGCATCTTTTATAACATGCAGCCCTACGGCCGGCTGCTCTACGCCGTGATCGGCGCAACCTGGGCATTTCATCTCACGTTCACCTGTTGGATGATTCCGAAAAGCCAGAGCGATCTGCGAGATCATGGGACATTTTTTTCCCTGGTCGTGATCTACCTGATGAATCTCGCCCTCCTCTGCGTGATGCTGATCATCGCCTCGCCGCATATCACTTTCGCAGGTTTCGCGGCTGATCTTGGAAAAAACATCAGCAGTTTTTCCCGATGGATCGTTGACCTGGCGGACCGACCCGCCCAGGGCGTGCGTCATTGATCCGTCAGGAGCGCGAAAGGCAACTGCTCCAGGGCGTCGGCAACCCGGACCTTTCGTTGCTTAATCCAGAACTCGTGTCCGGTAACGACCTGTCGCCAGCGTTCGAGCGGAAAACCCTCCGGCAACTCGATCATGGTATCTTTCCAGCGGTCACCAACCGGTGGAAAGCCGACGCGTGAGGAAAGTCGCGGCGCGATGATAATGATTCTTTGACCGCTCAGCTGCCGGGCGAAGGCTACGCAACAATCGGCGAACGTTCCGATCACAGGTAACGCTAGATAATCTCCCCGCTGGAAAAGATCGGCGTGCTCGCCGCGAAAATGCAGCGTGCGCTGGATCAAGAACATCTTGATTCGGCTGTCCGGCCAATTCTGCAAAAGTTCCTCCGGCGTCTTGGTCGACAAGCACGAGAGCATTTCGGCGCGGGACTTGTAATCGACCGGCCGGCGATTATCTGGATCGACCAGGGAAAAGTCCCAGATCTCATTTCCTTGGTAGATGTCAGGAACGCCGGGCGAAGTCAGTTTCAACAAAACTTGCGAGAGGGAATTGATCGCACCCGATCGGACAATCTGGTCGGCCACTGACAGGAACGCCGGTAAAAATTTATTCTTGGCGCCTGGCTCCAAAATTTTGGCAACGAAATCGCGGGTAGCAGCCAGCCATTGTTCGTTCGGTTGGATCCAGCTCGTGTTCAGCTTTGCTTCGTTCAAGGCCTTGGTCATGTAGCGCTGAATCCGATCGAGGTATTCGGCGTCGACATTTCGCACGGGCGTGCCATCGGTTCCGATCGGCCAGGTCCCAAGCAACGTTTGGTAAAGCAAATATTCCTCGTTTGAATCGGGCGCTTCCACTTCGTCGAACTTTTTCTTCCAGCGGCGGTTCGCGGCCCGCCACTTTGGTAATGATCGCCGCCAGATGTCCGCAATCTCGGAAATTGCCAGCATTCGCGCGCGGACGTCTTCGCTGCGTTTCGTATCGTGGGTGGAAGTCGCGAGCAAAGTTGACGGCCAATTCCGTTGTCGATCCAGATTTCGCTCGTGAAATGCTTCGACGCTGATTCCGAACTGCTGCGGCTCGCCGCCGACTTCATTGAGCGCGGCCAGGCGGTTGTAAATGTAAAAGGCCGTGTCCTCGAGTCCCTTTGCCATAATTGGGCCGGTGAACTGCTGAAACTTCAGGACGAAACGCATGTGCTCGTCCCGGGCCTGCGCGTCGAGATTTTCCGGAAAACGAAACAACAGGATGTCGCGCAGAAAATTGAAGATCGATTCTTCAGTCGCCGGATTGCGTCGCTTGGCGGATGCGATTGCGCGCTCAATTACCTGCCGATCTTCTTCGCTCACCGGCTGGGCCGGCGCGAGATAGGTGCGATAAACCGGGAAACAGGCAATGGTTTCCCGAACGGCCCGGGCCAACGCTTCAAATGTGAAGTCGCGATACCAGCGATTTTGCTCCGATAAACGATCGAGCATATTGCCGAGCACTTCGACTTCGTTGGCAAGCGCGATCCGCATCACCAGGCGTTTCTTCGCATAAACAAGATGGCCGAAATGCATGGTATGGCCGATGAATCGGTGAAACGATTTCGTGATCGCAGCTTCGGCGGAACCGTCGACCAAGACGCCGGCGACTTGGTTTGTGAAATCGTAACCGGTCGTTCCGTGCACCGGCCAGTCGGGACGCAGTTTTTCAGAGCCGGTGAGAATTTTTTCGACAATCATGTAGACGACGCGTCCATCTTTCGACAACGGACGACCCAGCGACTTTGCGCTGCGTAGTTGGAGCGTCTCCAGATATTCCTTGGGCAAATACAAACCGTCTGGGTGATCGATTCGCAACCCGGTCACCGAGCCATTGCGGACAAGATCGAGGACCAATTGATGGGCCGCTTCAAATACTTCCGGTAATTCCATGCGGATCGCGGCCAGATCGTTGACGTCGAAGAAGCGTCGGTAATTGATCTCTTCTGCGGCGACCCGCCAGAACGCCAGGCGATATGATTGCGCGTTAAGAAGCTCGTCCAGTTTGTCGAAGCTCCGAGCATCGCCGGGATGTCCGTTGATCTGTGCAAGCGCCTTTGCAATCGCGCGTTGGACTTGGGGCGCTTCCTGGCAACGCCGCTCGAGCCGCCGTTTCACGATTTCCTTTTCGCGCGTGCGTTCGGCGATTTTTTCCGGTTCGGTCTCCGTCCGGCGCGGCAAATATTCCAGCGCGGTCAGAATGCTTTGGAACTCGGCGTAAAAATCTTCATCCTTGTGGCTGGCGAGATGTTCTAACGCCGCCTCGAGAATGAAGCGGTAGGTCCCGGGTGCGATTGGCAGTCGTTGGTTCCGATATTCGAGATAAAAGGCGCCTTCTTCAAAACGCACTTGGAATTCGCCACGCTCAAGGACGCGTCCGTACTGATCGGTCAGGATCGGCAGGAGAACCTTGTCCCGCAGGTCGGATTTCAGCGGGTGCCAGTCGATGTCGAAATACGGCGCGTACATTGAGCTCGGTCCGTTCTCGAGAATATCCATCCACCATTTGTTACCCGATTGAAGGACGCCCATGTGATTGGGGACGAAATCGAGGATCTGACCCATCCCGTGAGCGTGAAGCGCACTGATCCATTCTTCGTAATCTTCATGCGAACCAATCGCAGTGTTCAGCTGGTTATGATCGGTGATGTCATAACCATGCATGCTGTCGGGACTGGCTTGAAAGTAAGGGGAAGCGTAGATGTCGCTGACCCCAAGGGCGCGGAGATAGGGAACAATTTCGCGCGCCTGCGCGAAAGTGAACCATCGGTTGAATTGCAACCGATAGGTGCAAACTGGGATTCGTGGATGCTGCGTGTTCACAGCACCGTAAACTTAGACAGGATTTACAGGATGGACAGGATCAGAAGATCAAATCCCGACAATCCTGTTAATCCTGTCTCGTAGAAAGAATTACATCCTTTCGGGCACCTTGATGCCTAACAAATCGAGACCGCGTTGCAAAACGCGACCGGTCAAATCGCACAAGGCCAGCCGCGAGTTGCGCACCGGTTCGTCTGACTTCAGCACCGGGCATGCTTCGTAAAACGCATGAAAGCTATTTGCCAACTCAAACAAGTAGTTGGCAAGGAGGTTCGGGCGAAAATCATTCAGCACCTGCGGAACAATCTCCCCGAATTGACACAGCCGTTTTGCCAAAACTGTCTCCGCGACGTCGCTCAATACGAATTTTTCAATCCTGGCCGCGGATTCGCCTGCTTTTCGAAAAATGGAGCGAATCCGGACGTAGGCATTCTGCAGGTAGGGCGCAGTGTTTCCCTGAAGAGCGAGCATTTTGTCCCACGAAAAAACATAATCGGTCATTCGGTATTGGACGAGGTCCGCGTATTTGACCGCGCCAATGCCAATTGTGCGTGCGATCTCGCTCTTTTCCTGCTCGCTCAAGTCCGGGTTCTTTTCCTCGATAATCTTCCGCGCTCGAGCGCATGCTTCTTCAAGGACCTGCCGCAATGGAACATTTTCGCCGGAGCGTGTTTTCATCAGCTTGCGGTCTTCGCCCAGAATGTTGCCGAATGGAATATGCCGGAACCCGGCCTCGAAACCTTCCCGCCGCGCGATTTCGAAGATTTGCTTGAAATGTAAGGTCTGCGGCGCACCGACCACGTACCAAAGCGTGTCGCGTTTCAATTCGTTGATCCGGTACTCGACGGTCGCGATGTCGCTGGTGGCGTAATTAAATCCGCCATCGCTCTTGCGAATGATGCAGGGCTTGTCCGCCAGCTCGGTGATATCGGGAAAGAAAACCACGACCGCGCCTTCGCTGATTTCCGCAATTTTGGCCTTTAGTAAACGGTCGACCACGCCGGCGAGCCGGTCGTTATAAAAACTCTCGCCGCACTGGATGTCATAATGAATGTCGAGCAATTCGTAGACGTGCTCGAAGTCCTGCATCGAAAGCGCCACGCACTCATTCCAAATGTCGGTGTTCTCTGTGTCGCCGGACTGAAGTTTCACCAACTCCTGCCGACAAGCTTCGCGGACCGCTGGATCGGACGTCGATTTCCCGTTCGTCTCTTTATAGATACGAACAATCTCGCCCAGCGGATCGCGCGCGAGGGCGCGGCGATCGAGCAGATTTTTCCATCCCCAGATCACCATGCCAAACTGCGTGCCCCAATCGCCGATGTGATTGTCCCGAATCACCTCGTGCCCGAGGAACGACGCGATCCGCGCCAGTGCGTCACCCAGCGCGGTGCTGCGGATGTGTCCGACATGCATCGGCTTGGCCACGTTCGGCGAACCGAAATCAATCACGATTTTCTTTGCCGTGCTCGATTTCGCGACACCCAGGCGTTCGTCAGAAAACAATTTTGCTGCTTTTTTTTCGATCGCATCGACGCGCAGTTTCAAATTAATAAATCCCGCCCCCGCAACGGTCGGCGTTTCGGAAATGTCGGCAACGTCGAGATGCTTCAGAAGTTTCTCAGCGACATTTCGCGGATTTTCACCGCGTTGTTTTCCCAGGACGAGCGCCGCGTTCGTTTGGTAATCGCCAAAACGGGGATCCGTCGACTGCGTTAACTCGCCCGAGGCTTGGAAGCCTGCTTTGGCCAAAGCATCATCCAATCGTATGGCGAGAAGTTCCTGAAATGTTTCCATTGAATTGCACTGAGCGGCGACGCTTTATCCGCCGTGAAACTACTTAAACCGCCAGGCGGAAAAGGCCAGTCCGGTCCGGACGCGACTAAGTTATTTTTGTGTCGAGCTTTGGAAAATTGCCAAAATTTCGTCAGTCGACTTGGCGCCGGCGAGTTTTTCGCGCGTCGCTCGGTCGTTCAGGAACTTGGCAATCGAAGCCAGGGTGCGGAGATGAGTTTGAAACTGGTTTTTTGGCACAATGAACAGGACCACGAATTTCACCGGCGCATTGTCCAGGGCGTCGAACTCGATCCCGCTGGTCGACCTTCCAAACGCCGCGACCACGTTCTCGATCCGGTCGGAGGAACAGTGCGGGATTGCGATCCCGAACCCGATTCCGGTGCTCATCGTCTCCTCGCGTTGTTTGAGCGAAGCAAGAATACTATCGCGATCTTCGGTTTTGATTTTGCCAAGGCCAACCAAAAGGTCGATCAGCTCGACGATGGCCGGCCAACGCTCGGTAGCCTTCATCTCCGGGATGATTTGCTCGGCGGAAAGTAAGTTGCCCAACGACATGCGGGTGCGCGATTCGATTCGGGAGCGCAAGCTTACCGGTGGCGGTTACATTGACAAGCGCATTTCGGCCCTAGGAATCGCGGATTTTATAATCCAATCGGCGCGAGAGCAGCCAACGGACGCCGAACATGTCCATCGTGGCCCGCAAGGCGCGGCTGCCGAATCCATATTTGGTCTCACCGAACCGGCGCGGCCGATGATTCACTGGAATTTCAACCAGCCGATAGCCGGCGCCGCGAACGAGCGCGGGAATGAATCGATGCATCCCCTTGAAGGGAACGAGCGCCTTGGCGCATTCGGACCGCATCGCCTTGAGGGTGCAACCAGTGTCGCGCACGTAATCTTTGGTGAAACGACTGCGAACAAAGTTCGCGATCCGACTGGTCAGGCGTTTCGTGATGGTGTCTTTGCGCTTGGCACGATAGCCACAAACTAAATCGGCGCCGCGCCAGACTTCCTCGAGCAATCGCGGAATGTCGGCCGGATCGTTCTGTAGATCACTGTCGAGCATGACAATTGTTTTTCCGCGCGCAGCCCTGATCCCGGCATAGAGCGCGGCGCTTTGACCAGTGTTTTTCGCGAACTGCAAAACTCGAACGTTGGGGGCGCGCTGAATTTTCTCGGCGCTCCGGTCGGTCGAGCCATCATCAACAAAAACAATTTCGTGATCGACGCCGGCGAGTGCGCTCTGCAGCTCCGATTGCAGGATCGACAGGTTCTGTTCTTCATTGAATACCGGAACAACAACGGAAACCGCCGGAGAAGATGAATCGTTCATAGGGGGAGCGTCCGGTAGCGCCGGCAGAGAAAAATTTCCCAGTAGCGCACGTGTTCGCCGAAGCGACGAAGCTCGATTGTTCCAATCGGCTCGGTCGATTCAAACGCCGCACGAATATTGTGCGGCGGTTTTTTGGCAAAGTTACGAATCAGAAGCGCGCTCCGTCCCACAAATGGGTTTTCGCCTTTTTGCTCGGTAAAGGCTTCGTCCGGCGTTTGATTTACCTTCGAAACGTCGACGAACTGGTCGTAGCGTGGCCAGAACGAAAACTGGTTCACCAGGTCTTGCGACTCGACCAGGTAGCACGGAGGATGTCCCGGTCCCTCTACGCGTTTGTCTTTCAGATAAAACGAAATCTCCGATGCGCGATGACGTTCGTCCGCAATCAGGAATAATTTCTCGCCCAGCTTTGCCTCCTCTTCATTGCGAATTCGCTCGACTTCGGCAACCATCGGCTTCCATCCGCGCAGTCGATCGCTTGGATCGCTTCGAAAGAACCGAATACCGGCGCTGCGAAGCAAGTCGGAATCGAGCGAGAAAATGCTGACGATAAATCCGAGGAGAACAGCGGCTCCGAGAAAGTATTTTGCCGAGGGAGCCTGAACATGCTCCTGCCAGTAATAAATCGCCAGGACTCCGAAGCTGACAAAGGAGACCGCGTCCCAGTTGGGAGTCGCATCCTGATTGAGCGAAAGAAGCAGGTAAAACGCGAACACCGGCAAACCAAACCAGAAAAGAAACAGAACTTTGAACTGTTGATTGACGCGGCGCCAGCTTCCGATCACCGCCCAGGTCAGTGCGGCAAAAAGCAGCGGGGAGTAAAAAATGAAATGTTGACCAAAGAATTTCAGTGGCTCGAGCGGTCTAAGTCCGACGTTCTCAGCCAAACCGCCGCGCGTGCGCAAATGCGTGGTCGTGACCCAGGCGTGCTGCGCGTTCCAGACAATTGGCGGGATGGTGCACACGATGAAGACCCCGAGCAGCCAATACAAACCGGGCCGTTTGAATTCCTGCCGTAAACGCGGCGCAAGCGCGAGGACCAACAGCACACAGATGACTTCGAAGGCGTTGGTAAATCGGCCCAGGAAACCGAGACCGATCATCAAACCGGTCAAAGGCCACCAAAATGAAAAGCGCGGACTTTTTTCCACGGCGAGCCAGAAAGTAAGCATCGCTGCGGTCCAGAAGAAGATGGATAAGCAGTCCGTTGTAATCACGAACGCGCCGATGTTGAAAATTGGCGTCACGTTAAACGCGATCACGCTCCAAAGACCAACGTTCTCATTGAACAAACGCTTCCCAAAATAGAAGAGAAGCAAACTTGTGCCTGCCGCGAGAATTGGACTCCAGAAGCGCACGCCGAATTCAGTCGGGCCGAAGAACATTGTGCTGGCGCGGATTGCGAACGCGATGCCTGGGCCCTTGCTGAAATACCCGGGAGCGAGGCGCTCCGACCACATCCAATAATGGGCCTCGTCGAATTCGAGATCAGTCGAACCCAACATCGACAATCGCACCAGGGTAAGCGCGGCGACGAACAACCAGACTGCGCGCGTCTTGTTCATCAGCCCGGACTAACCACCAAACTTGAATGGCGCGCAAAAACTCGCGGCGCCCATTTTGGAGCGAGCCAGCGCCAAAGTAATTCCAGTATTGCCAGGATAAAAAAAGCTTCCGCGGCCGCCAGAAGCACGGTGCCAATCACATCGCTTGGCCAGTGTGCACCGAGGTAGACCCGCGAATAGCCCACTAGTGCGGCAAAAATCCAGTAGAGCCAGCCACGTTTAAAAAACAGAGTCAGACAAATCGCGGCGAGCGTATTGTTGACCATGTGGCCGGAGGGAAACGAAGGATCGCCACGTTTGCGGTCGGATTCATCCGACCGACGCACGACCGGTTTTTTGAAGATCGACATGAACTCAGGCCGGCCTTTTTCCAACCGAACCATCCGGACCGAATCAACATGTTTTGGCCGCCTGCGATTAATCGCGTCCTTCAATACATTTGTCACTGGCTCAGCGATGATGATTGCCATCAGTAAACAAAAAATGCAGGAGCGCGCCCTAAATCCGCCAAAGACGAGGACCGCGAAAATCACGATGATGAGCAACGGTTTCCAAACATCGGCGTCGCTGATCGCGGCCATGAACAAATCCAGGACCGGATTCGTCCATCGTTCGTTGATCAGATGAAAAAGTTGCTGGTCCATTTGCGCTCGGGGGGACGATAAGTGATTCGTGAAGTGTTGAAACCCCAAAAGCTCCTTGCCCTTACTCTTACTCTTACTCTTACTCGGCTGAGCCTAGCAGCACCTCCCTCCGCGAAAGAAATCCTCGAGTCCGTTCGCATGCTGGAAACCCGGCAACAACTCGACCTTGATGGCCAACTCCGCCAAAACGATACCGTTGTCCCATTTCACATTACTCAGGAGGGCCCATCAATTCGTTATTCGTTCAGCGATCCCGATGAAGTATTGCAGCTTAAGCTCGGCGAAAACGGTTCGCGGCTCGATCTGGTGACTGATGATGGCGCGGAAAAGTTTCCTGCCGAAAAACTGAACGACAAAATCCGCGGCACCGGCGTAACCTACGGCGATCTCGCGCTCAGGTTCCTTTACTGGCCGGACGGCCGCGTCCTCGGAGACGAAACAGTTCACGCGCGCAGTTGTTGGAAATTGCAGCTCGCCGCGCCTTCACGCGATTCGGCATATGCTAACGTTTTCCTTTGGGCCGACAAGAAGAGCGGCGCGCTGATGC
>Ga0310810_10002116_pt1 | contig 21138 bp, 16 predicted proteins | sample NCmetagenome_FD_207641 | JGI IMG/M metagenome (GOLD analysis project Ga0310810, IMG submission 207641) | Soil microbial communities from experimental microcosm in Duke University, North Carolina, United States - NC | ecosystem: Engineered > Artificial ecosystem > Soil microcosm > Unclassified ...
ATGCGCGCACCGAGCGCGCCGGCGTCGCGCGCCTCGCGCGCCACGCCGAGCACCGAGACCTGCGCCTCGAGCGTCTCGGCGAGGGTCCGCGCCAGCTCGAGCGCGCGGCGCGTGCCTCTCCCGTCGTCGGCGACGAGCACGGACGGCGCGGGTGGATCGAGGAAGTGCCAGCGCCTAAGTCCGACGCGCACCTCGCGGCCCTCGAGCCGTTCGTGCGCCGGGAGCACGGCCTCGACCGTGAAGCCTCCGTCCGTCGCCGGCGCGGATGCCGGGTGAACGTCCGTGCGGTGTTCGAAGCGCACCCACACTCGGCGCAACGATCCGGCGAAGCTCTCTTCGACGACCTGGCCGAGTCCGAGTTCGGGCATGTGCCGCGGCAGCACGTTGGACGCCACGTGTACGTCCTCGGGACGGACGAGCAGGTGCGCGGAAGAGCCGTCGCGGTGCGGCGTGCGTGGCGCGACGCTGAAGCCGAGTCCGCGAAAGCGCGCGCGGCCCTCGATCACCCGGCCCGACAGCACGGTGCCGCTCCCGAGGAACGTCGCCCCGAACAGCGTGCGCGGTCGCGCGTACAGATCCTCCGCGCTCCCGACCTCGATGAGCCGGCCGCGATCCATCAGGCCCACGCGGTCGCTCAGCTCGAACGCTTCGTCCTGATCGTGCGTCACCAGCACCGTGGTGATGCGCAGGCGCGCCTGGATCTCGCGCAGGCTGCGCCTCAGCTGCGTGCGGATCTTCACGTCGAGAGCGCCGAACGGTTCGTCGAGCAGCAGCACGTCGGGTTGATACGCGAGCGCGCGGGCGATGGCGACGCGCTGCTGCTGGCCGCCCGACAGTTGCTGAGCCTCGCGGCTCGCGAACCCCGGCAATCCGACGAGCTCGAGGAGCGCGTCGCGGCGCCGCGCGCGCTCGGCGCGCGCCACGCCGCGCAGCCTCAGACCGAACTCGATGTTCTGCCCCACCGTCATGTGCCGGAACACGGAGTAGTTCTGGAACACGAAGCCGGTGCCGCGCTGCTGCGGCCGGACCCGCGTGACGTCGCGGCCGCCGAGCCACACGCGCCCGCGATCCGGCGCGCTCAGGCCGGCGATGATGCGCAGCAGGGTGCTCTTGCCGCTGCCGCTCGCGCCGAGCAGCACGAACAGCTCGCCGGACGCGATCTCGAGCGACACGCCGTCGAGCACGACCTGCGAACCGAAGCGCTTGGTGATGCCTTCGACCCGGATCGACACGTTTCCCGACCTCAGCCCTGCCGCTCGGAGCGCCGCGCCGCGCTCAGGAGCAGGAAGAAGATGACGAACGACAGCGCCGCGAGCACCGCCGCCACCGCGTTCGCGCCGGCCAGATTGCCGGCCTCGAACTGGGCGAAGATGTAGAGCGGCGCGGTCTGCGTGCGCAGTCTCAGGTTGCCCGAGACGAGCACCGTGGCCCCGAACTCGCCGAGCGAGTGCGCGAACGTGAGCAGCGCGCCGGTGAAGATGCTGCCGCGCAGCGCCGGCAGCGTGACGTGCCAGAACGTCTGCCAGCGCGACGCGCCGATGGTGGCCGCCGCTTCCTCGTAAGTGACCTCCAACTCGTCGAGGAGCGGCTTCACCGAGCCCAACATGTACGGGAACGTCACGAACAGGTGCGCGAGCAGCACGCCGCCCGGCGCGAACATCGGCTGCAGGCCGTACGGCTCGAGAAACTTGCCGAGCAGCCCGATTGGTCCCCACAGCAGGAGCAGCGACGTGCCGACGACGACGGTCGGAATGGCGATCGGCAGGTTCACGACCGTGGTCAGCGCGCCGCGACCCGGGAAGCGGAACTTGCTGAGCACGTAGGCGGCGAACGTGCCGAGCACGGCGTTGACGCCGGCCGTGGCGAACGCGATGAGCAGGCTGAAGCGCAGCGCGAACTGCGACTCGCGCGTCGACAGCGCCTCGCGGAACGCGTCGGGCCCGCCCTGGAACGCGAACACGAACACCGCGGCCAGCGGCATGAGCAGCAGCGGCAACAGCACCAGCACGAGCAGCGTGATCGGCGCGAACGCGCCCGGATTGCGGATGCGCACGGCCCGCCCGGAGACCTCGTCCCTGGCGTCTCTCATCGTCCCAGCTCCTTCAGCACGCGATCGCGCCACACGCCTTCGACGATCTCCTTCTTGGCCACGGCCCAGCCGCCATAGTCGCCGATCAGGAACGGATCTTCGATCTTCGCGAACACGCTGTCGGGCTGCGGCACGGCGTCGTTCACGCTGCGGAAACCGTTCGCCACGAACAGACGCTGCGCCGGCTCCTCCCACAGGAACGCGACGAGGCTGTCGACCATCTCGCGCTCCGCGGGGGCGACGTTGCGCGTGACTTCGACCAGCGTGTGCTCGGTGAGGATCGTGTGACGCGGGTACACGATTTCCGCGTGCAGCATGCCGCGCGCGCGGTCCCACAGGCCTTCCTGTTCGTACGTGATGAGCGCGTCGCCGAAGCCCAGGTCGAACTGGGTGCGCGCCGCGCGCGCCGACGCGGCCTGGGCGACGACGTTCTTCCAGATGCCGAGCAGCATGGCGTATCCCGCTTCCGGATCGTCGGGTTGCGCGCGCCGGCCCGCGCCGTACTCGGCGACGATGGCCCAGTTCGCGGCGCCCGAGGTCAGCGGATCGGGGTGCACGACGCGCACACCGGGCCGGGTCAGGTCCGCGAAGTCGTGGATGCCTTTCGGATTTCCGGGCCGCACCAGGATCACGATGGGGGTGCGATTGACCACGCCCTGGTACGGCAGCGCGCGCCAGCTGTCCTTCGCCACCACCCCGGCGTCGGCCAGGCGCCGCGCGTCGGCTTCGAGGGCGAGCAGCGCCACGTCCACGGGCACCCCCATGAGGATCTGGTTCGTGACCGTTCCCGAACCGGCGAACGACGCGATGTACTCGACGTCCTCGCCGGTGCGTGCGCGCCACGTCCTGCGGAACGCCGGGAAAACGTCCTCGCTGACGGCGTGCTCGAGGATGCTGAACCCGTAGAAGACGATCGTGCGCGGCGCCGCGGCCCGGGCGTGCCCGGGGAGCCACGGCCACAGCGCATACACCAGCAACGCGATGAGAAGCGCGAACGCCGACGACGTGCGGAGCGAGGCGACCGCCTTCGAGAACCTTCCGCTCATGGGACTGCGCACTCCCAGGGAGTTCCACGGCGACGTCGCATCGATGCTCGCGGCGCATCCTAGGCGATCCGGGCGTTCGCGAACAGCGCCGGGACGCCGCGGGCTTGCGCGCGAGCGCGCGCATTCGCATGATGGCCGCCGCGCCGCGCCGCCACCTGGGTGGAATGGCGGCGCTCGTCGTGCTCCGGAGGGCCGGCCGTGCCCGAACAACGACGCCGCGAGAGAGCGGTGGACAGCGCGCTCGACTCGTTCGGGCTGGCGCTGATCGCGATGGAACTGTTGCGCCTCGCGTGGGGCGCGCTGACGCTGCAGTGGGACTTTCGAGCCTATCTCGCGGCGGCGCACGCGGCGCGGGTCGGGCTCGACCCCTACCAGATCGCGAACTTGAGCGCGGTCACCGGGCGGCGCGTCATCCTGGGGTTTCTCTATCCGCCGATCGCGCTGCTGCCGTTCCTCGCGCTCGCGCCGCTGCCGTGGCCGACCGCCGCGGCGCTGTGGGCCGGACTCAAGCTCGCGCTCATCGTGTTCCTCACCGTCGTGTGGCGGCGCGTGTTCCTCCCGGATGTGCGCTGGATCGCGATCGGTCTCGTCGTGGTCTACGGCTTCGGCGCCGCCGCGATCGTCGACCTGCGCGCCGGGAACATCGGACTCATCGAATGCGCGCTGCTCACGCTCGCGCTCGCGAGTTACGCAAAGGGACATCTCCACTCGTTTGCGGCGCTGGTGGTTGCCGCGGCCGTCTTCAAACTGGCGCCGGCGGTCTTTCTGCTGCTGCTCCTGGTGCGCACACGCAACTCCCTGCCGCGGCCGAGGCTGTTTGCGATCAGCCTGGCCGTGCTGGCGGCGCTGGTCGTGTTGCCCGGACTCGTGGGACCGGCGCGCCACTGGCAATCGTGGAACTTCCTCAACGCCCGTGGATTCCCTCTGGGCGACGCGAACCCGAGCCTGCTGTCGCTGAGCGAATGCCTGATCGGCGGCCCGCCCGCGGTGGCCGGCCTGTCGGCGCTCGCGATCGGCGCGTGGGCGGTCGGCGTCGCCGGGCTCCTGATGCTGGGGGTCGGTCTCTTCAGGCGCTCGATGCACGAGGCGGGCCGCCTGGAATGGGCCATGTTCGCCGTGCTCGTCTACTACCTCGCGCAACCGCGACCCATGGCCTACGGGCTGACCCTGGCCGGGCTCGCGGCGCTCGGCCTCCGGCCGCCGCCGTTCGCGAGCCGGGTCGGCACGTTGCTGCTTGCGCTCCTGGTCTCGGCCGAAGGCATGCTGGCCTCGGCCCACCTGCCACCCCAGGGAACGGCCGCGGAGCACCAGCCGGTCCTGATCGTCGCGCTGCTCTGGCTGTTGCTGGTGCGCGCCGGTACGCTGCTGCGCGCCACTTGAGAAGTTGCATGAAGTGCGGGCCGAGCGAACCCTGTCAACATCCTGACGCGAGGAGCGGACCGGGAGCGCATCCAAGCGGGCCTCCCGTGAGGGTCGGCCGCCGGGCTTCGCGCCCCAGGCCGGAATGGGATTCGGTCCGTCGACTCACGATGAACGACATCGTCGCGCCGCGGACGTCCGCAAGGCGTCGGGCGAGGAGAAGAACATGCCGAGCGTGCATGGGCTGCACCACATCACCGCCATCGCGGGCGATGCCCAGGAGAACCTCGACTTTTACGCCGGCGTGCTCGGGATGCGCCTCGTCAAGCGCACGGTGAACCAGGACGTGCCTGGCACCTACCACCTCTTCTACGCCGACGCGCTGGGGCATCCGGGAACCGACCTCACGTTCTTTCCGTGGCCCGACCTCCCGCCCGCGCATCGCGGCGTGGGTCATTCGGTCGAGGTCGCGCTGGCGGTCCCGCCCGACACGCTTGCCTGGTGGGACGCGCGCCTGCGCGCGCACGGCACGACGCCCGGCCCGATCGAGACGCGCTTCGGCGAGCGCGTGCTGCCCGTCGTCGATCCGCACGGCCTTCCGCTGGCCCTGACCGAGACCGAGGACGAGCGTGAGTTCGCGCCGTGGGCCGCCGGCCCGGTCGACGCGGCGCACCAGATCCGCGGGCTCCACGGCACGCGGCTGTGGGAGCGCGCCATCGAACCGACGGCGCGCTTCCTGACCGGCCTGCTCGGGTTCAGCGCGGCCGGCGAGGAGGACGGCTGGCGACGCTTCACGGTCGACGGGGGTGGCTCCGGCCGGCACGTCGACGTGCGCGAGATGCCGGGTGAGCGGCGCGGCGAGTGGGGCCGCGGCGGCGTGCATCACGTGGCGTGGCGCGTGCCCGACCTCGCGGCGGAGCGCGCGCTGCGCGAGGAACTGCGCGCGGCCGGCCGGCGCCCGACCGACGTCGTCGACCGATTCTGGTTCCAGTCGGTGTACTTCCTCGAGCCGGGCGGCACGTTGTTCGAGCTGGCCACCGACGGCCCGGGCTTCGGCATCGACGAAGACGGCGCGCACCTCGGGGAAACGCTCGTGCTGCCGCCGTGGTTCGAGGCGCAGCGCGCCCAGATCGAAGCCACGCTGCCGCCGCTCGTCGCGCCGTTGGCCGGGCGCTCCTGAACGCGCGAGGCGGCGGAGCCCCGCCCCGCCGAACGCCTGCGAACGAAAAAGGCGCGGCTCGTGAGAGCCGCGCCCTTCGTGTGTCGCGATTCCGCTAGGCTGCCTTGCGCGCCGCCACGCTCACCACTTCCCCACGCGTCACGCCGCGCTGCTTGCGCCACGCGATCCCTTCCGCGTAGAAGCGCTCGTAGTCGGACGCGGCGCCGCGCGCGCTGACCGGCTGCTTCGCCTTCTGCGTCGCGTGAGCCAGCGCGCGGCGATGCAACTGCTCGGCGTTGGCGTGCGGGTCGCGGACGCTGGGGTGGCCGGGCCGCTCGGCGAGACCGGTCGGCTTGAGCGTCGAGAACGTCGCCGACGTCCCGTCCGTGTAATGCACGAAGATCTCGAACCAGCGGCCGCCCTTGGGATGCAGGCACGTCGAGGCGTACAGCGACTCCGCGGAGTTCGCGAACAGTCGCACGAGGACGCCCGGCATCTCGCGCAGCGCAAACGTTCCGCAATCCTCGAAGCCGAGACGCTGGAACGCCTGGCCCCACTCGTTCCATTGAGCGTCCGACGGCGCCTTCGCGCCGGCCGGATCGAGATGGATCTGATCGGGCTGCTTGGCCACGGCCTGCTTTCCGATGGTGTCGGAGAACAGCATGGCGATGACCATGCGCAGCAGCGGGCGAATCAGCAGCAGCGCGACGACGGACAGGATGATCCACAGACGAGCATTCATTGCGGCACCTCCGGCCTTTGACGAAACACCCGCCAGGTTTTCGGCCGATCCCGGTCGCGGATTCAGCCCCGGAATTCCGCCGGTCACACGCCCGTCCGCCCGGGCCGGGGTTCCCCGGCACTGACCCGCCCGTGACAATTTGCTGGATCGGGGCTGGTCCCTGCGGCAAGCTTGCGCCTCCGGTCGACCCCGACCGCGATTCGCTGGCTCCAGCCCCCAGACCCAGGAGCTCCTCATGAGCAAACTTCCCGTTCGTGTCGCCCCGTTGCTTGCGGCGGTCGCCTGCGTGCTCGCGCTCGGCGCGGTGCTCGTCGGCTGCAGCAAGAAGCCCTCGTCGATGCTGACCGGCCCCGACGTCTCCAGCTCGAGCGTCAACGGGTTCAAGATCTCGGCGGACGATCTGCGCGCCGCGATCCGCGTCCAGGACGCCAGCACGCCCGCGCTGTTGCGCACGCCCGGCGTGGTCGGCACCGCCATCACCGCCGACGCTCAGGGGCGTCCGGCGATCATGGTGCTCACCGAAACGACGCTCGGCGCGGGCCGCCTGCCGCTGACGCTGCAGGGCTACAACGTGATCGAAGAGGTCACGGGCAGGATCCACGCGATGAAGGGCGGCGGCGGCGGCACCAGCCACACCGCGAAGCAGACCCCGCCGATCCAGCTCGGAACGTCGGGCGGCAACGTCGGCGACATCGCGAACGGCTTCTGCTGCAGCGGCACGCTCGGCTCGCTCGTGCACATCGGCAGCACGCAGTACATCCTGAGCAACAGTCACGTGTTCGCGGGCGACGTCGTGCCCGGCGGCAACGGCACGGTCGCGCAGGTCGGCGACGACGTGAACCAGCCCGGCCTCGTGGACAACAACTGCAGCTCGTCGAACACGAACATCGTCGCGGACGTCTCGACGCTCTCGACGCTGTACCCGCCGAACAGCACGCCGAACGTGGACTGTGCGCTCGCGCAGGTGCGCGCGGGCATGGTGAGCACGAACGGCGCCATCCTCGAAGTCGGCACGCTGTCGGCGTCGACGGTCGCCGCGTCGGTCGGCCAGGCCGTGAAGAAGAGCGGTCGCACGACGGGCCTGACGCGCAGCAGCATTTCCGGCCTCAACGCCACGGTCAGCGTCGGCTACGAGGACGAGTGCGGCGGCACCGCGTTCACGAAGACGTTCACCGGCCAGATCCTCGTCAGCAACAAGGGCAGCCGCTTCCTGAACTCGGGCGACTCCGGCTCCCTGATGGTCGAGGACGTCTCGACGAACCCGCGCGCGGTCGGCCTGCTGTTCGCCGGCAGCAGCAGCATCGCGGTCGCGAACCCGATCGGAGACGTGCTGAGCCACCTCGGCGCGGCGATGGTCGGCAACTGACGGAAGACGCGTGACCGCACGTCCTGCGGCCGCGCGGCAGGCATCGGCGGCGCTCCGGCTCGCGACGCGAGTCGGGCGCCGCCCGCGTGCTTCAGCCGCGCGGGTCGCCTGGCGCGGCGCCGCCGCCACGTTTCTGCTCGCGTGGGCGTGCGCCGGGTGTCGCGCGCAGACCGCTCATCCCGAAGTGAACCCCGCCCCCGCTCGCCCGCTGACCCAGGTCCTGGCCGCGCATACGCCGGAGTTGATGAAGTTGCCCGGCGTCGTGGGCACGGCGGAATCGCGAACGACCGACGGGCGCCCGTGCATCCTCGTGCTGGTCGAGCGCATGACGCCGGATCTCGAGCGCAGCCTCCCAAAGTCGCTCGAAGGCTGGCCCGTCCGGATCGACGCGGGCGGACCGATCCGCGCCATGCCCGACTCCTCCGCGCGATGAACCGCGGCGCATTGTTCGTCGTCGTCTCGCTGTCGGGCGCCGCGGTGCTCGTGCTGGAAATCCTCGGCACCCGTGTGCTCGCGCCGTACTACGGCGTGAGCCTGTTCCTGTGGTCGGCGCTGATCGCGGTCACGCTCGCCGCGCTGGCCGCGGGCTACGCGCTCGGCGGCCGCTGGGCGACGTCGGCGCCGAGCGGCGCGCGACTGTCGTGGGCGCTCGCCGCCGCCGGACTATGGGTGGCCGGCGTCCCCTGGCTGCGCGCCCCGGTCGTGCACGCGGCCGAGGGACTGGGCCTGCGCGGCGCGATGGTGGCATCCGCGCTCCTCCTCTTCTTCGTTCCGCTCGCGCTGCTCGGCATGGTCGGCCCGTACGCGATCCGCCTCGGCTCGCGCAATGTCGAGGAGGTCGGGCGGGTCAGCGGCGATCTGTTCGCGATCTCGACGCTGGCCAGCGTCGCAGCCGCGGTCGCGACCGGGTTCCTGCTCATCCCGACGCTCGGCGTCAGCCGTCTGCTCGTGGCCGTGGCGCTCGCGCTGTTTGCTGCCGCCGCCGTGGCGCGCGCCTCGGGCCGGGCCCGCGACGTCGGCGCCGCCGCGTCGCTGTTACTCGCCGGCATCGCGTGCGCGGCTCCGGGCTGGAGCCGCGCCGAGCGCCTGCCACCGGGCGTGCTGGCGCGGGTCGAGAGTCCGTACGCCGAGCTGCGCGTCGTCGAGGCGCGCGGCTTCCGGTACCTGCTGATCGACGGCGGCGTCCACACCATCTTCAACGCCGAGACGGACGAGCCGCGGCAATCGTACGTGTACGCGGCGGAACTGGCCGTGGACATGACGCCGGCGCGCGGGCGACTGCTGCTGCTCGGCCTGGGCGGCGGCGGCGCGGCGGAAGTGTTCGCGCGGCGCGGCTGGAAGGTGGATGCCGTCGAGATCGACCCCGCGGTGCCGACGCTCGCCGCGCAGTACTTCCGGCTGAAGCCCTACCACGCGCGCGTCATCGTGGCCGAGGGTCGCCAGTACCTCGAGCGCGCGCACGAGACGTACGACGCGATCCTGTTCGACGCGTTCGGCAGCGCGTCGATTCCGTTCCACCTCGTCACGCGCGAAGCGTTCCACGCCGCGAAGGCGCGGCTCGCGCCGGGTGGAATTCTCGCGCTCAACGTGGAGACCGTGGGCTGGCAGGATCCGCTCGCACACGCGCTCGTCGCCACGTTGCAGAGTGAGTTCCAGCACGTGTTCGCGATGCCGACCGCGGAGCCGCCGAACCAGCTCGGCAATGTCGTGATCCTGGCGTCCGACCGGGCGCTCGACGTGAGCGACGAGGCGCTCGGCGATCCCGTGGGCACGCTCGGCGACGAGGACGAGCACTTCCGCGTGCTGAGCCGCCGGCACGCGTGGGCGAACCGCTACACGCCGGCGAACGGCCTCGTGCTGACCGACGACTGGAATCCGGTCGATCTGCGCGCCGAGGAGATCAATCTCGTCGCGCGGCGCTGGCTGCTCACGCAGCTCCCCGACTCGCTGGTGCACGGCTGACGCCGTCGGGGGCAAGCGTTGCACCTCGGCCGTCACGCCTCCTCCTCGAGATGTCGCGGAAGGGGGCGCCCTGCGGGTCCGCTCCCAACAGGCCGCATCATCCCCTTGTAGCCCCGTTCTTCAGGCCGCGGCGATCTCCTTCACGACGCGCAGCACCTCGTCGACTTCGGCGGGGCTGTTGACGAGGCTCGGCGCGACGCGGGCGTAGGACGGCAGGTACGGGCTGGCACTGGCGATGATCCGCCGTTCGAGCAGCTTCTTTCCCGCGGTCTCGGCGTCCATGCCTTCGATCTCGAAGCACACGATGCCGGCTGAAAGTCCCGCGTCGCCCGGCGTGATCACGTGCACGCGCGGAATCGCGGCCAGACCGGCCTTCATGCGATCGTTCAACTCGCGGATGCGCCCCGCCACGCGTGCGCGGCCGATGCCCTCGTGGAATCGGAACGCCGCGCTCACCCCCCACTGGTGCTCGTAGGCCTGGAAGCCACCCGGCGTCACGTCGAACGCGGTGACGGGGCGCGGCCGCTCGTCGCCGTTCATCCACGCGTTCCACGCCTCCAGGCTCGCGAACGTCGGAACCGTGGGCGTGAGGCGCGCCCAGTTCTCGGCCTTCGCCCACACCAGCCCGGTGCCGCGCGGCGCGAACATCCACTTGTGCGTTCCCGCGCAGAAGTAATCGCAGCCCAGGTCGGCGACCGTGTCGTCGAGCGCGCCCAACCCGTGCGCCCCGTCCACCACCATCACGATGCGATGCGCCGCGTCCCGCCCGCGGTTGGCCTCCGCGACGACGTCCGCCAGCGCGCGGATCGGGGCGCGCACGCCGGTGCACGAGTGGACCCAGGTGAGCCCGACGACGCGCGTCTCCGGGCGGATCGCACTCCGCAAGTTCGCGGTCATCTCGCCGACCGTGGCCCGAGACGCCGACGCGTAGAGGACGACGCGGCGCACGCGCGCGCCGCTCTTGGCCGCGGCGAAGCGGATCGACTCGTGCTGCGAGTAGTGGTCGTGGACCGTGGTCAGGACTTCGTCCCCCGGCTTCAGAGGAAGCCCCGCGTAGACCAGCGCCAGGCCGGTCGTCGTGTTGCCGGTGAGCGCGATCTCTTCAGGGCGAGCGCCGAGGTAGCCGCACAGATTCGCGCGCATCACCAGTTGCAGGTTGTCGGGAGAGTTCGTGAACATGCGCCGCTCGACCTCGAGAAACGGTTCGAGATCGATCGCGCGGCGGAACGCCTCGATGGCGTCGCGTACCGGCTTGGGATGCGACGCCAGGTAGAAGCTCGCGAAGTGCAGGTGCTCGCGGTCGAGCGCGAACTGCGCGCGCACGGCGTCCCAGCTGCCGAGATCGGGTGCGGGTGGCGTCTGCGCCGCGACGGCGGCGAAGAGTCGGTCGGGCGCGAGTGCGGCGAGGGCGCTGCTCGCGGTCGCGCTCAGGAACGTGCGGCGGTCCATCATGGCGGCCTCCGATGGGGATCGGACTGCTCCACGTGCGGCGGCGTGTCCGGTGACGGGAGGCGCGCCGCGGCTCCGATGGAGACGGAAGCTACCACGGCGAACGGCCCGCGCCGGAAATCGACACGGGCCGTTCGAAGGGGACGGTCAGACGTGGTGCTCGGCGAGCGTCGTGGCGCCGAGCGCGCGGCCGGCCGCCTCGACGTCCGCGGGCGCCACCCACAGAATTCCGCCGTAGCGATGGCCTCCGCAGCTGACCGCGAGCGAGGCCCGCACGTTGATGCGCGCGTTCCCGAGGCGCTCCAGAACTTCTCCCATCGCCCCGGAACGCTCCGTGCCCTGCACGAGGAATGCGGGCTTGGGACCGCCGAGCGAAATGCCCAGCTTCTTCGCGGCGCGCTCCAGGCGGTCGGCATGTTCGGGCACGAGGTCCATCTGGCAGCGGCCGCCTTCCACTGGGAACGCGAGCGCGCCGATCACGAGCACGCCTTCGTTCGCGAGCCCGTTCTGGATCTTCGCGGCGCGGCCGGGTTGGTCGTCGATCGTGACGGTGAAGTAGTCGATCCTCTGAACCTGATCCTTGGTCGCCATGGCGCTTCTCCTTCGAGGCGCGGCCGAGTCCGGCACTCGACCCGTCCGGCGAGGTGCGTGGGGACCACCCCGACCGGCGGGCGCTGCGGCCCTCAGAGTCACGTTCGCTCCGCCGGCGACGGCGCATGTCTCGGCCCTGTCATGCGCGCGCCAAGAAATCATGGGGCACGGGTGGGCGCCCGCGCCCACTCTCGGTTACATCTGATACGCGTACGAGAGCTTGGCGAACGCCTGGCGCGCGTTCTTGCGCAGGCGGTTCGTGACGTCGAGGTACTTCTCGTCGTCGCCGTAGCCCAGGTACAGCACCGTCTGCCAGTTCAGCTTGTACGCGAACAGTCCGGACGTCGTGAAGTGCGCGTCCTTCACCGGGACCGTGAACGTGTAGAGCGACGTGTCGCTCTTCGTGTCGATGTACTGGCCGATCAGGCGCACGAACGACCGGGCGTTGAAGCACCACGTGCCGCGCACGCGCTGCACTTGCGTGCGGAACAGCCGGCCCGAACGGCCGGCCCCGTCGTCCTCGTCGAGCCAGCGGTAGCTGCCGTCGTAGCGCAACTCGAGATGTCGATCGGGGCGCAGAACGGCGGTGCCGAGCAGCGTCGCCCCCGTGCCCTCCCGCCCGTTGTCGAAGTCGATCTCCTGCCCGAAGTACGAGTCGATGGCCAGCGAGTTCACGATCATGCCCGGATTCGCCGTGATGTTGACGCGCGGGCGGAAGCGGCGCAGCAGGTCGTTGCCGACGCGCGTCGCGTCCTCGTTCAGTTCGACGCGCAGGAAGCTGCTGAAGCGGCCGTCCATGCCCGCCCCGACCGAGACGCGCTGGTTGAGCACCGTGCCCCCGTGGTCCGTATCCAGGTAATCGGTGCTGAAGAAGCGCACGCGCGACAGGAACTGCTTCGTCGGGTGGATCGTGTAGCCGCCGTCGAAGTAGCCCTCGCGATAGCCGACCTGCGGGATGAAGCCGTCGTCCGCGCGGAAGTCCTTCCCCAGATCCTGGCCCTGGAAGAACCCGTCGATGCGCCCGGTGCTGTGTCCCCAGTTCGCGAGCAGGGCGTGGTCATCGAGGCGCTGGCCGTTCCATTCCGGGTCGAGGTCCGTTCGATTCGGTGTCTTGCTCCCGCTCCACAGCGCCTGGCCGGTGAACGTGTCGGTCGGTCGCGCCCGCCACTGAAAGTCCGGACCGACGACGTAGTTGTTGCCACCGTCCTCCGTGTTGCGCCCGGTCGCCAGCAGGCTCACGAACGACAGCCCGAGATCGTGGCGCAGGCGCACGACGCCGACGTCGGAGCGGAAGTCCTGCGCGGCGAAGTGCGAGCCCTGCGGCCCCGGCATGATCACGAGACCGCCTCCGCGATCGTGCGCGGCCAGCGCCGTGAACGCCGTCGCGCCCACGCGCCCGGTCGTGCGCAGTCCGTCGCTCGGCGAGTTGATGGTGCGCGTGTACACCGCCTGGAACGGGGTCGCGAACAGGTCGATGCCCTCGAGGAAGAACGTGCGTTTCTCCGGGTAGAACAGCGCGAAGCGCTCGTTCGCCGTGATCTGCGCCGCGTCGGATTCGACCTGCGAGAAGTCGGGATTGAACGTGCCGTCGAACGCGACGGTCGCGCCCGGGCTCCACTTCGCGTCGAGTCCGCCGTCGGCCTTGAACGGCCTGTCGGTGAGCGGCGTGCCCAGCCCGTCGCGCGGCGTATCGGACTTCTGCGCGGTCGCGAACGGCGCGAGCACGAGATGCGAGCCGTGCGGCAGGTGATCGAGCCCGACCAGCAAGCTCGAGTTGCAGATGAAGCAGCTGACGTTGCGCGGCAGGCGCGTGGAAAAGTACTGATAGCGCCGGTCGCGCGGATAGTTGCGGTAGAGCAGCACGCGCCACGTCGGGTGGTCGGCGTCCGAGTAGCGCAGCGACGAGAGCGGCACGCGGATCTCGAGGTTCCATCCGGTCGACGTCACCTTGCCCACCGCGTCCCAGTAATAGTCGGGCGAGTTGTCCTCGCCGGACACGTCGCTGCTCACCGCGTCGTATTCCACGCCGCAGGGCGTCGCGAGGAACATCTGCGCGGTCTTGCCCTCGTTGCGGCTGTCGAGGATCAGGCCCCCGTAATCGTTCGCGCTCGAGATGCCGTCATGATCGCCGAGCGGAGCGCGGATCAACTCGGGGTGCGGATCGTCGAACTGGAACGCGGCGTAGAAGTACTTGTCGTCGTACGTCAGGAACGCGAGGTTGTGGGCCGCCGGCTCGATGTTGTCGCCAGGGTTCGTCTCGTACCACGTCTTCAGGCTGTCGGCGCCCCGCCAACCGGCGTCGGACAGGTCGCCGTCGAGCGTGATCGGGCCGGCGGCACGCCGGATCGTCACGGTCGGACCCGGCTTCGGCTCCGCCGCGCGTGAGGGCGCGGGGTGAGCGCCGGCAAGCGCCAGCAGGGCGCTCACGGCTGAGGCGGCAACACGTCGGCCACGTGCGGTCATCGGGCCCCTGAACAGTCGGAACGGGTGGAGAGTGGGAGTCGTGATCCGGCGCGCGCGGGGTGCATGCGGCGCATCCTCAGGGTCGCGTGACGGCGATGCATCCACAATCCGCGCACGCCGAGCGTCGCGTTAACGGGCACGAAACGCGGGAATCGAGGACCGTGCGCGGAGTGCGCTCCCGCGTCGTGACTCGGGCGCATCGTGCCTGCGGCACCACGCGAGCCGATCGCCAAGCCATGATGCCACAACGGATCGAAGCCGCGGACTGAAGCCGCCGGAGCCTCCGGCCGATAACGATGGGGCTGTGCCGAGGTCGGCCCCAGCAGCCGGAAGTCACCGGCGGCGTCCGCTTCCAGCGGACGGATCTCGCTCGATATCTGGAGGAGCACCATGAAGCGGAACGTCTTCGCGCTCACGTTGGCCCTCACCGCCCTTGCGGCGACCAGCGCAATGGCCCAATCGGATCTCGGCATCAAGAACCTCGGCGTGGCCGCCGGCTACGTCAGCCCCGAGAATCTGGACGGCGTCTTCAGCTTCGGCGTCTTCGCCGACCACGGCACCATCGCGCCGCGCTGGGGCCTCGAGTCGCGCATCGACTACTGGGGCTGGTCTCAGGAAGCGTTCGGCGCCAAGACGTCGGTCAGTGACGTGGCCATCGGCGCGCGCACGAAATACTACTTCGAAGTCGCGAACCCGAAGTTCCGCCCGTACGCGGGCGCCGGGCTCGGCATGCACTTCATCAGCAGCAAGGTCGACATTCCGGCGAGCGGCGGCTTCCCCGCGCTGTCGGCGAGCGATTCGCAGACCAAGCTCGGCGTCGATCTGGGCGGCGGCGTGTCGATGCCGATCAGCCCGCGCTCGGACCTGCTCGGCGAGCTGTGGTACGGAATCATCAGCGACGTGAGCCAGTTCTCGATGCGCGTCGGGATGTCCTACAAGCTCGGTTCCTGAACGACGCGACGCACCGTAACGAACCAGGCCCGGCGGAGCGATCCGCCGGGCCTTCGTCATGCACGCCGGGCGCTCTGCGCTGACTCCCGAGCGACTCGCGGCTCGGCCCAACGGGAATCGGGCTGGAGACGAGTCGTCCGAAGCGCCACTACTTGAAGAACAGGTGCGCAATCCGGGCCTCGAGGCCCCAGTAGATGATCGCGATCGCGGTGACGTCGAACACCGCATGGGCGATCATGACCAGCCACAGCCGGCGGGTCAGGGCATAGATCGTCCCGAACGCGAGGCCGGTAAACAGCGCCTGCTCCACACCTGGGAGGCCGAGGTTCACGTAATGGCCGAGAGCGAACAGAGCCGTCGTGACGAGCACGATCGTGACCGTGGCCCACGGCCGTGGCCCGAGCAGTCGCCCAAGGCGCTCGAACAGGAAGCCGCGGAACGCGGCCTCCTCCCCGAAGCCGGCATTCAGCACCATCACCGCGATGACGCTCGGCAGCGCGGCGGCGTTTCCCACCAGGTCGTGGTACTCGGAATTCTCGACGGGCGCGCCGAACAGCGGCATCACCACGGACTTCATGAAGAGCTTGAAGGCGACGCCGAAAAGGATGCCTCCGAGGATCGTCAGCGCCCAGTGCCTGGGCCGCGAGAAGCCCAGGGCGCGCAGAGGCGTTCCCGACAGCCGCGCCCACACCAGCACCGCGATCCCACGGAGCGGGAGGAACGGCGCGCTCGGCATGAGCAGGACGACGAGCGCCGCGAAGATGCCCACCGGGCCGAAGCCGCGCAGGCTCGTCGCCAAGGCGTCGTCTCGGGGCGCGGGCTCCGCGCCTCGCGCTCCCGCTGAGTCGGATCGTCCAGCCTCGCTCGTCATGCGGCTCTCCTCGATGGAGCGCGATGATGTGCAGGACGACGTGCAGTGTGGACGCGAGCCCGCCCTCCTCGCAAGCGTGAAGCTTGTGCGTGTCGACGCGGATCAGCGCGCGAGGTAGGCCCCGACGCCGACATAGTAAGTCCCGCTCAGCGCTCCGCCCGGCGAACCCAACTGCTTGAATCCCGAATGCAGCGACAGGCTGGCGTGGGACTTCACGAGAGCCCAGTCGGCATACGCCCCGACCTGCCACGCCTCGCTGTCTCGATTCCCCTGCCCCGCCGCCTCCAGGCCCAGCACCGTCGTGACCGGACCGGACCATTGAAAGTTGTCGAGTTGGCGCCCCAGGGACACGCGCGCATACGTGTAGTCGTTCGCGAACGAGTATTGAGCCAGCGCGAACGAGCGCATGCGCGGACCGAGGGATGGTGCGGCCTCCCACTGCAACTCGAGGGCATGCTGATCCTCGCGCGCCTCGCCCACGACCGTGTTGCGGCGCTCACGGCGCAGGTCGATGCCCACGAGCAGCGTCGTCACTCCATGCACGCCGCTCAGCGACGGACCAGCGGACACGGTGACGCCGGGAGAAACGACGCGCGTGGTGCCGCCGGCCTCGGCGAAGCGGTAATACAACTGACTGGCCTGGACGCGCGTGGCGAACGCGATCGGCGCCGCCGCCGGCCAGCGTGCGCTGGCGGCAGCGAATCCGTAGCCCTGACGGAGACCATCGCCCTCCCATCCCGCCACGAACGTTCCAACGGTCGCGGCCGATGTCGGCGCGCTGACCGCGAGGAGGGCCAACGCGAGGTTGGCCGCGAGCACCCCGTGGCACGCGACTCGCATCGGTTTCATCGTTCCGCCCGATTCAGCACGAGCTCCACGATTCGCCATCCGTCGGGCTCGCGTTTCATCGTCCATCGGTCACCCCGGTTGAGGAAGATCTGCTGGCGTCCGACCGGGGTCCGAATGTCGGCCCTGAGGTCGTTGACGATCACGGCGCGATCGCCCGAAATGGCGATCGACGCCACGTCGTGAGCGATGAAATCGTAGTGGCGCTCGGCAAACTCTTTCTCGTAGCGACGCCGAATCTGATCGCGGCCGGACCACACGATGTCGTCGGTCGAGTCGGTCACGGTATTGCGCTGGTCGATGATCACCCCATCCGGCTCCCATAGCGCGAGCGCGGCGTCGACGTCGCCGTGCATGGCCGCACGACCTTCCGAGTAGACGACGGCCCGGGCCTGCACAGGATCCGGGGCGGCGGTCCATTCGGCGGCCAGGTGAGCCGGGCTGAGCGCCGGCGCGCGGAACAGGCGCTCCGACTCGGGCGCGAGACGGACCGCGGCCACGAAGAGGCCGACGAGCAGCAGCAGCACCGCGAGCGCCGGCACTGCCGCCCGACCTTCGCGCATCATCGAGCGGATGCGCAACCCCGACGTGCGCGAGGTCTCGCCGAACGGCCGCGGCGCGGACCGCCGCTCGCTCTCGGCGCTCCACCAGCTGCACACCGGTGCCGAACCATAGATCGAGGCCTGCCACGCGAGCAGTCCGACCATGGCCCAGACGTGCGCGCCGTGCGGCCGCCCTGCGATGAGGCACAGCGCCAACGCGACGCACACGATCGCGATCGTCGTCTCGTCGAGCACCACGCGCAGCGCATGGAGTGGATCGAAACCCGAGCGCCGCTTCGGCGTCCGCAGGAACACGCCTTCACGCTGCGTGAGGCCGAGCAGGCACGCGACCGTGACCACCCACGTGAGGCCGAGCAGCACGGCGAAGCTGTTGAGCGCGCGCGCAAACGTCAGCCGGCCGCGGACCCGGAACGCCCAAAGGTAGCGCGCGACGCCGATGAACACGAACAGGAATGGGACGATCAGGACGGCCGGCGCGAGGGGCTGTAGAAAGATGGAGTGCGCGAGCAGCAGGGATGCCGCGCCGACGCCGAGCAGCAGCGTGAACGCGAACGTGAGCGGGTCGTTCAGCCACTGCAGTCCGCCGATGAGGTAGTCCCAGCGCTGCAGGAGCGTCAGCCGATGCTCGTCGTCGCGACGCCGCCACGGCATCAGGGACTCCCAGTGTTTCCGCAGGATCTGCATCCCGCCGAACGCCCAGCGGAAGCGCTGCTTCTTGAGGCCCTCGAAATTGAGAGGCATGAGTCCGTGGCCAAACGATTCCTCGACGAAGACGCCCTCCAGGCCGCGATCGAGGATGCGCAAAGAGATTTCCGCGTCCTCCGTGATGCACCACTCGTCCCAGCCGCCCATGGAGTCGAGGACCTCCCGGCGGAGGAGCCCCATCGTCCCTGCGAAGATGATTCCGTTGTGCTCGTTCCGCGAAGGCATCGAGATCGCGAAGAAATATCGGTACGCGTCGTAGCACGCCGTGGCGTAGCGATCCTCGGCCGACACGGCGCGATAGTCCTGCGGCGACTGCACGAACGCCACGTTCGCTTCCCGGAAGAATCCGACGCAGCGCGCGAGGTAGCCCGGCGTCACGACGTAGTCCGAGTCGATGACGCCGACGATCTCCGCGCGCGGATCGGTCTCGCGCAGCGCGAAGTTCAGGGCGCCGGACTTGAAGCCCGGCCAGTTCGGCAGATGGAAGAAGCGAAAGCCGAGCGTCGCGCAGTGGGCTTCCACCGGCCGCCACATCTCCTCGTCACGCGTGTTGTTGTCGATCACGAGAACTTCATAGTTCGGGTAGTCGAGCCTGGCCAGCGCGTCCAGCGTCTCGATCACCATGTCGGGCGGCTCGTTATAGGTCGGCACGTGAAGGGACACGCGCGGCGCGAAGCCCGCGACGCGCTCCGCCGTTCTGCGCCGGCGCCACTGCGTACGACACGCGACGTCGAGGATCTCCCACGAGCCCGCGGCCAGCAGCAGGAACGCGGCCGACTGCAACACGAGAAGAATCGCGGAGAACGCAAGGCTGAGCGGCCCCAGGTGCGAAGCGACGGTCAGTGTTCCGACGTACGTGAGGTACGCGATGCCGAGAGCCACGGTCGTCGAGAAGGCGGCGTGTGCGCACGCGTTCCACGGCTCGTTCGTGGCGATCACCACCAGGGTGACGGCGCCAATCGCGAGCCACGTCCAGTTCGGAAGACCGAATCCAAGAGAACGCGCGAGCGCCGTGGCGCCGAACTGCGCCCCGGCGCACAGCACGATCGAGAGCAGCCAGTGGCTGCGCGCGAGCCGCGCACCGGCGACGAACGTGACGAGCCAGGCGACCAGGAACGCGATCGCTTCGGTAACGACCAGATCGAGCAGAACCTTCATCGGCCTCACGTCCGCGGGCGGGCATCCGAGGGGCGCGCCATGCGCTTGGTGCAGCTCCGATCCTCGTGATCGGCATCCACGACACCTGTCTACACCGCCAGCGCGCGACCGGCGCCCACGATCTTCCACCGAACACCGCGATCCCGATCCGCGCGAAATTCGCTTCGCTGAAACGCGATTGTGGCAATGCCCCGGCTTCTTGATCCGCGTGTCGTTCCGTCGGGGGTCGACCCTTGACGCTTTGAGAACGCCTCGCCCGGCGATGCGCGGCATGCTTTGGGTACTGCCCGAGCCGGAAGGAGGACGTATGCGGGAAGGAACCAAGCTGGTCCTGGCCGCGGCGCTCGGCGCCGCGATCTCGGGCGCGATGTCGGCGCCCGCGTTTCTGATGGCCGGTGGTCATGCCGGCGCGGCCGGTCCACGCGACGCCGTCGCGGCGCCCGCCGGCGCGCAGGATCTGTCGGCCGGATTCGAGCGCGCCGCCGACAATGTGAGCCCGTCCGTCGTCACGATCGTGTCCGCGCGTCGCGTCACCGTGGCGGCGGATCCCCTGCTCGAAGAACTGCGCCAATTCTTCGGCGATGACGCCGTGCCGGACGCGGGCCGGCGCGAACTGATCCAGCGTGGACTCGGCAGCGGCGTCGTGGTGAGCGCGGACGGCTTCATCCTGACGAACTATCACGTCGTCAAGGGCGCGCAGGAGGTCAGCGTGCGGCTGGCCGGCGGCCGCCGCGTCGACGCGCGCGTCGTCGAGACCGATCCACGCACGGACCTCGCGGTGCTCCGCGTGGACGCGCGCGGATTGCGCGCGGCGCCGCTCGGCGACTCGTCGCGGCTGCGCACCGGCGAGTGGGTCGTGGCCGTCGGCAACCCGTTCGGACTCACGTCCTCGGTGACCGCCGGCATCGTGAGCGCGAAGGGCCGGACCGGGATGGGGCTCGCCGCGCGCGAGGACTTCATCCAGACCGACGCCGCGATCAACCCGGGCAACAGCGGTGGGCCGCTCGTCAACCTGCGCGGCGAGGTGGTCGGCATCAACACCGCGATCTTCTCGGAGAGCGGTGGCTACATGGGAATCGGGTTCGCGATCCCCATCAACATGGCGAAGTCGGTGCTGAGGAGCGGCGTCTAGCGCAGGCGCTCGGCGAGCCAGCCGGACATCGCGTCGAGGATGGCCGGCGCGGTGAGGAACGCCGGGAGGTACACCCAGCCGCTGCTCAAGCCTCCGGGGTCGGGCAGCAGCGAGTGGCTGACCCCCGGGAACACGCGGACGGTCACATGGTCGTTCCCGTTCGAGCGCATCGCGGTGGCGAGCCGCTCCGCGGAGCGCAGCGGCACGTGGCGGTCGTTCGCGCCCTGGACGATCAGCGCCGGGCAGCGCACGCGGCGCGCGTAGTCGAGCGGATCGATCGACAGCACGGAACTCTCCCGCGCGGTCAGCGTGTCGGCGAGTTGCTTGGCGATCTCCTTCTCGCGGTCGGCGGTCGCGATCGTCGTGTCGCCCGTGACCGCGGCCTCGATCTGGTAGCGCGCCAGGTCCGCGCCCGAGGTGCCGGGCCCGGCGAGCGTGACGATGGCCGCGATCGTCGAGTCCGAGGCCGCAACCATCGGTGCGATGAGGCCGCCCTCGCTGTAGCCGACGAGCGCGACGTGACGCCGCGCGATGCGCGGCTGCGCGCGCAGCCAGGCGACTTCGCTGCGCACGTCGTTCGCCTCGTCGAACGTGGTCGAGGGCCCGTGATCGCCGGTGGACGCTCCGATGCCGCGATCGTCGACGCGCAGCACCGCGATGCCCGCGCGCGTCAGGGCGTCGGCCAG
>Ga0310810_10002118_pt1 | contig 21124 bp, 16 predicted proteins | sample NCmetagenome_FD_207641 | JGI IMG/M metagenome (GOLD analysis project Ga0310810, IMG submission 207641) | Soil microbial communities from experimental microcosm in Duke University, North Carolina, United States - NC | ecosystem: Engineered > Artificial ecosystem > Soil microcosm > Unclassified ...
CTTGCCGGTACGGTCTCCGGCATGACCGATTTGAACCGCGGCCTCGATCTCCGCCTCAAGCCGTACGTCACGGCAGGCACCCGTTACGACCGTCTCGGCTCGTCTTCGAACACGGATCCGCTGAAGGACGTCGGTGCCGATGTGAAGTACGGCGTGGGGCATGGCCTGGCGCTCGACCTCACGGTGAACACCGACTTCGCGCAGGCCGAAGCCGACGAGCAGCAGGTGAACCTCACGCGCTTCGCACTGTTCTTTCCGGAGAAGCGCGACTTCTTCCTCGAGAACTCGGGGCAGTTCAACGTCGGCTCGCAGGGGCTCGAGCGGCTCATGGACCTCTTCTTCAGCCGCACCATCGGCCTCTCCTCGTCTGGCCAGCCCATTGGCATCAAGGGTGGCGCGCGTCTCACGGGCAAGGTGAGCGGCGGACACAACGTCGCGGTGATGGATCTGCAGACCGAGGCGTTCGGCAACCAGACCGCTGAGAACTTCCTGGTCTCACGCTACAGCAAGGACATCAACCGCCGCTCGAAGTTCGGTGGGCTCTTCATCAACAAGGAGTCTATGGACTCCGCTCGCTACAACCGGGTGATGGCGGCAGATGCGTTGTGGGGGCCGACGCGGGCGTTTTCGATTCACACGATTGCGGCCAAGTCGGTCACGCCCGGCATCACCGAAGAGCAGAACGCCTATCACGCTCGCGCCCTGTATCTCGATACCAAGTGGCAGACCTACGCCGAGTTCTCGCAGATCGATCCGAACTTCAACGACGAGGTCGGATTCATCCCGCGGAAAGGCATCCGCCAGACGAAGGTGCATCTCGAGCGCAACCCGCGGCCTGGCGGCCTGATTCGCGTGATGGAGCCGATGATCAACGTCATCTACATCACCGACAAGAACAACCGGTTGCTGACGCGGCGCAACCACCAGATGGTCGGCACGCGCTTCCAGAACGGCGCGTATCTCAACTTCTTCTGGAACCACTGGTTCGATCAGATCGACGAGCCGTTCCGCGTGCAGACGGTGATCATTCCGAAGGGGACCTACAAGTTCGACGAACTGAACTTCACGTTCAACAGCAACCCGGCGCGCCGGATCTACGAGCAGTTCACCTACTCACCGCAGACCTATTACGGCGGCAATCGAACTGACGTCATCGGAACGCTGGGCGTCCGAGTGACGAACCGCCTCTCCGGTGAGTACTCGCTGACGCACAATGATGTCGACGGGCCGTGGGGCGCGTTTGTCGTGAACCTCAACATCCTGCGGCTCGACTTCGCGCTCTCTCCTCGCCAGTCGATCCGCACGCTGTCGCAGTTCAACTCGCTCACCGACCAGCTCTCCACGAGCATCCGCTACAACTTCATCTATCGTCCGGGCAGCGACATCTACGTCGTGTACGACGAACTGCAGGCCGATCAGATGGGCCATCCGATCGTGAGGAATCGCCAGTTCGTGGTGAAGACGACGTATCTGTTGTCGCGGTAGGGGAGTTCGGATAGGGTCCGCGACGCTACAGCTGCGTGATGGTGTAGCCCTTCGCGCGCAGCATCGCGATGAGCCCGTCGGTGCCCACCAGGTGTGCCGCGCCGACCACGACGAACGCCGGCCTGGGCCGGGCGAACAGCACCTCGAGCTTCGGCAGCCACGCCTTGTTGCGATCGACCAGCAGCCGTTGGTACATCTGCGGCTCCGACTTCAGATCACTCAGGACGACCTTCTCGATCGACTTGGTGTCGCCAGCCTTCCACGCTCGCGCGAGTTCGCCGACCGACTCTTTCGTCGTCTCCATTTCCTTGAGCGTCTCGGCCAGCATGCGGTCCTGCAGCGGCATCGGCAGCTCGTCGAACTGCCCGATCTGGAACGCCAGCGTCTCCAGGCCCTGCACGGCGACCTGCTTGTCCTTCGCCAGATCGTAGAAATGGCGGTCGAGCCCGAGCTCAGGATCGAAGCCGGCTTTCTGCCACTCGAGACCCTGGAGCGTGAGCGCCAGCGCCCACGGTTTGAACAACTGCAGCGGCGCCATGGGAAGTCCCATGGCCGTGACCTTTTCCTTCACGCTCGCCATCGTCTCGGGTGACAGGACCTTGTCGAGCGTCTGGCCGGCCGGCATCATGCCCTTCTGCAGCATGAGCATCTGCGCATCGGGTGCGAGCATTTCGGCCATGTCGAGCTCTTCGACCAGCAGATCGGACTGCGCGAAGGCCTGCTCGAAGGCCGGTGCCAGCGGGTAGTACTCATTGGTCAGCAGGTGAAGCGACCCGGCGAGATAGATGGTGCCGCCCTTTGGTCCCGTGGCTTTCCACAGAAAGTTCTGGGTGGCGGCCGCGGGGTGCAGAGCGGCGAGGAGCACGAGGGCTGCAACCGCAGCGAGGATGGAGCGTCGGCGTCTGGCCGGCGAGGGCGTCAGGTGCGGCAACTATCGTTCTCCCGACGTCTTATGGGTCCCGTGCATCACGGCCTCGACGTCCTTGACGGTTTTGGGTAGTGCTGCGGACAGGCTCCTGACTCCGTTCTCTTCCATCACGAACGAGTCCTCGACGCGGATGCCGATGTTGTTGTACTTCGCGACCGCCGCCTGGATCTTCGAGACGAGTTCGAGATTGGCCGGCGTTTTCGGCAGCTGATCCAGCACGCTTTGCCGGATGTAGAGTCCCGGCTCGATCGTGAACGTCATGCCGGGCACGAGCTTATCGTTGCGGCTGCCGACGTCGTGCACATCGAGCCCGATGAAGTGCGACGTGCCATGGGTGTACCACATCGTGTACTGCTGGCCTGATGTGTCGGCAATCAGACCGAGCTTCATCAGCCCTTCCTTCAACACGTCGACCGTCCTTGTGTGGATGGAGGCCAGCGTCGCTCCGGGCCTGGCCACCTTGATCGCTTCCTCCTGCGCGTGCAGGACCAGTTCATAGATGTCGCGCTGGACCGGCGAGAACGTTCCGCTGACCGGATAGGTTCGCGTGATGTCCGACGCCTCGTAACCGTAGTTGGCGGCGGCATCGACGAGCAGGAGCTCGCCTGCGAGCATCTGCCGATCGTCTTCCGGGTAATGCAGGATCGTCGCGTTCGGTCCGCTGCCGACAATCGAGGGATAGGCCCAGGAGACCGCGCCGCGTCCGCGGTGGACCGCTTCGATCGCCGCCTTGACCTGGTATTCGAAAGCCCCCGGAACAGCCGCACGCATGCCGGCCAGCTGTGCGTCGACCGAAATGTCGGTGGCGGTTGTGAGCATTCGCAGTTCGTACGGGGTCTTGACCATGCGAAGCGCGCTGAGCAGCGGAGTCGCGTCGATCGGCACATAGCCGACGTATCGGTCGCGCAGGCTCTTCAGGAAGGTTTGCGTGCGCGTGGGCGGTTCGTCCGGCGCGGCTCGATCCATGGCGACCGCCAGACGGGCACGGCCCTCTCCGAGCGCGCTGAAGAAAGCCGATGCCTCCTTGTCGTCAATCGTCGAGCTGTACGTACGACGGCTGAACATGTCACCGAGGAAGCTATCCAACTGATTGATCGACAGGACGGTGGCGATACCCGTTTTCTCTCGCGCATCTTCGCGGCTCAGCAGCCGGCCGGTCCAGTGTTCCCGCTCCGGATTGCGATCCTTGATGAACAGGATCTCGCGACGCGTGCCGTTGCCGGGCATCAGGACCAGAGCCGTGTCTTCCTGGGTGATGCCGGTCAGGTAATAGAGATTCGGGTCCTGGTGATACTCGTAGTCGACGTCGTTCGAATAGACGCGAGTGGGTGCGCTCAGGAGCACGAGCATCGTGTCGGGGCCAAGCCGCTGCATGAGGCGCGAGCGCCTCGCGGCGAGGTCTTCGCTGAACTCGCTGGCGCGCAGGGGAGCGACGGTGAGCGCCGACACCAGCAGAACACCCGCGAGACGGCCGAACGTCTTCATCAATAGGCACTCCGGAAGCGATCAGAGAAGCGTTCGAGCGATTCGTTCATCCGATGCTCGAAAGCCGAAGCGAGCGGCTCGCCGTGACCAAGATCGCGCAGCAGGTTCGACATGGCGACGCCGCCATTGACGTCGAGCAGCGTGCGTGCAGCCAGCGCGCTGGTGGCGTAGGCCAGTTCCGCCTGCGGACCGGACAGGTTGCCGAAGGATCGGGTGAGTGCGGCCAGCGGCGCGGGCCCGCCTGCAGCCTGCACGCGCTCGAGCGCCCACGCCATCGACTCGCGTTCGAGAGCGGCCGCGACCCCTTCGTTGAGCCAGGTCGGCACGTTGCGCGGTGCGAGGCTCCGGATCAGCGCGTGCGCAAACTCGTGGGCGAGGACACGGTCGAGTTCCTCCTGCTTGTCGAGTGCTCCGCGCATCGGAACCCTGATCGTTCCGTCATAGGAGCCGGCTGCCCACATCGGAGCGCGCGTGACATCCCTGAATTCCTCGGTCGTGTAGAGCACGACCGGCACCGGGTCTGCCGGGTAGCTGTTCAACGCATCGCCCACGCGCCAGTAGGCGCGATCGAGCGACTCGAGGGCACGCTCGGCAAGATCGGACTGTTTGGGCCCTTCGAAGGAAATCGTGAAGTGATGGCCGACGGCCAGACCAAGGCGATCCGGCATAACGGAACCGTTCGCGCCGGGCGTTCGGTCCTGCGTTGATGCCTGCAGCGCTGCACACGCGAGCGCGATGAGGAGAGCCGCAAGGGGCATCCGCACAATCGAATTATACTGAGCCTTGTGAGCTGGCTCTCGACCTTCACACGATTTCGCCCCGGGCGCACGCCGCTTTTCGGCCCGGTGGCGCTGCTGGTCGCGGACTGGTCGCGTCCACAGCGTGGCACGGCGCCGATGTTCGACTCGCCGCTCCTCGAACGTCTGAGCGTCGTCCATCCAGCGTTTCCAACCCTGGTCTATGTGCCGGTCGGACTCCTTCTTTTTTGGAGATCGGCCTCGAGTGCCATCGGACTGCTCAACTCTGTGCTGCTCTACGCCGGTGGTCTCCTGGTGTGGTCGCTTCTCGAGTACGGCGCGCACCGAGGGTCGTTTCACCACGAGCCGCAGAACGAAGGACAGGTTGCCTTTGGCTATCTTGTCCACGGCGTACACCACGCGTATCCAGACGACTCGCGCCGCTGGATGATGCCGCTGGCCGTCACGATCCCGATCTCGGCTGTCATCTATCTCGTGTTCCGCCTGGTCCTCGGCGGATATGCGAATGGCGTCTTCGCCGGCTTCATCCACGGCTACCTCACGTACGACCTGTTGCACTACTTCATCCATCGCGGCCGCATGCCGGGACGCCTCGGCCGGTTCCTGCGCCAGTACCACATGGCGCATCACTACACCAAGCCCGAGAAGAATTTCGGCGTGTCGTCGCCGCTCTGGGACGTGGTGTTCCGCACACGATGAACGGCACAACGATGCCGCCGGGCGGGCTCGCATTCAAGGCGAGGGAGATCGAAGAGGTCGTCGACGTCTACTTCTTCCGGCGCCTCGGCATCGTGTTCGCCAGGCTCGCGCAGGAACTCCGGCTCACGCCGACCGACGTGACCTTCGCATCGATTGCGGCCGGTGCAGTCGGCGGCCTGCTCCTCGCTTCGCCTCGCACGGCGATGCTGGGCGTTGCGCTCCTCATATTGCACGGCGTTCTCGATTCCTCCGACGGCCAGCTGGCGCGCCTTACAGGTCAGTCAAGTGACTTCGGCCGCATGATGGACGGCGTGGCCGGCTACATCACGCATGTCGCGATGTACCTGGGCGTCACGATCGCCGCGTTTCCGCGACTTGGCTGGTGGGCGCTCCTGCTGGCCTGCGCGGGAGGGTTCTGCACCATCGTTCATGCGCAGATGTACGACTACCACCGCACGACGTACGCGGCCTACGCCATCAAGGGCGAAGCGCTGCCCGCTGCCGTGGGGACACCGCACGGCGGGCTACTCGGCCTCTACGAATCGATGCAGCGGTTGATCGCAGGGCGGCACCCTGAGGTCGAGCGCCGCCTCGCTCTGAACGGGCGAGCGGGAGTGGTCGAGTATGAGAGCCGTCAGCGCTATCGACAGTTCTTCTATCGTCCGGTCCGAGGATGGAACCTGCTGGGCGACAACGGCCGTCGGCTCACGATTGCTGTCGCCGTCTGGTTTGGCCGGCCCGAGTGGTTCATCTTCGCGGAGCTGACCGTGTTCAACCTCTTCTTCGTTGCCCTCTGGTGGGTGCAGCGCCGCGCGGACGACCGGTTTCTCGAGGCCGTGTGACTCACGGCCGACTGCTTTCCATCGTCGCGGCCGATACGCCGCGGCTGCGCGGCCAGTTCATCGACCTCCCCTACCGCTTTTACGCATCGGACCCCCGATTCGTGCCGATGCTGCGTCGCGACGAACATCGACGGTTCGAGCCCAGGCACAACCCGTTTCTCGAACATGCGGACATCCGCCTGTGGCTGGCGACACGCGGCGGAGCCGATGTCGGACGCATTGCCGTCATCGACGATCGCCTGCACAACGAGACGCATGGCGAACGGATCTCGTGGTTCGGATTCTTCGAGGCTGTTGATGCAGACGTTGCGCGGCAATTGCTCGCAGTCGTCGAGGACCATGCCGCGCGGCGGGGCAGCACGGCCGTACGCGGGCCGGTGAACCCATCGCTGCACGAGGCCGCAGGTCTGCTGGTGGAAGGGTTCGACGACTCTCCGTACGCGCTCATGCCGTACAACCCGCCGGCGTATCCGACGTACGTTGAATCGGCGGGGTATGCGAAATCGAAGGATCTCTACTCCTGGCATTTCGACGTGACCGCACCGATGCCGGCACGCATCGCTCGCATCGCCGAGCGGGTTCGGGGCCGGTATGGCATCACGGTGCGTCCGGTCGACCTGTCACGGTTCGATGCGGAACTCGAAATTCTGAAGATCGTCTATCGCGCCGCGTGGGCCGGCAACTGGGGATTCGTTCCGCCGACCGACGCGGAGATCCGCCAGTTGGCAGTCGAACTGCGGCCCGTGGCCGATCCCGAACTGGTGCTGTTTGCCGAGATGAATGGTGAGCCGGTCGGTTGTGCCGTGTCGATTCCGGACGTGAACCAGGTCCTGAAGCGCATGAACGGACGCCTGTTCCCGTTCGGGATCTTTCATTTCCTCCGTCGGCGGCAGATCATCACGCGGACGAGAATGCTGATGCTCGGCGTCCTGCCCAGCGTTCGACGGCTCGGCCTCTACCCCCTCCTGATTGCGGAGGCCGCGGAACGTACGGCACGCCGCGGCTACCGGCACGCCGAAGTGGGATGGACGCTCGAGGACAACACCCTGATTAACGCGGGCATCGCGGCGGCCGGTGGAGCGCATTACAAGACCTACCGCCTCTATGAAAAACCGGTCGGTTAGCGTCACCGGCGCAACGGGCTTCGTCGGCTGGCACGCGGCCGAGTCGTTCGCGCGCGACGGTTGGGCCGTGCGTGCCATCGTCCGGCGGGGCAATACCAAACCCGTGCCGCAAGGCACGCGCGTCATCGAGTCGGACCTCTCGAGCGAAAGCCTCACCGTGGCCTTCGGCGACTCCGAGGTCGTTGTCCACTGTGCAGCCCTCATCCGGGCGGCAACGCCGTCCGATTTCGAAGCGGTAAACGTGGCCGGATCGCGTGCCGCGGGCGAGGCTGCCGCCGGCATCGGCGCCCGGTTCGTTCTTGTATCGAGCCTGGCTGCTGGCGGTGAAGGCACGCCCGGTGCACCCCGCGTGGAATCCGACGTCCCCGCGCCAGTGAATGCTTACGGACGGAGCAAGCTTGCGGCGGAGCAGGCCGTGCGTTCTATCGAACGCCTGCGTTGGACCACTCTCAGGCCGTCGGCCGTGTACGGACCGCTCGATCGCGGTTTTCTCCCGCTCTTCAGTATGGCGTCGCGCGGTCTGTTCGTTGTGCCGTCGGGGCCGGACACATCCTTCACGCTCGTTCACATCGCAGACCTGACTCGCGCCGTACGTCTGTCTGCCGAATCCGCGCGAGCGGAAGGCGAGACGATGTTTGTCGGACACGCGATTCCTCAGACTGGTGTCGACATTCTGAGAGCCATTGCGGCCGCGCTCGCACGTCCATTCCGTCCCCGCCACGTTCCGGTGGCGTTCCTCGCTGCAGCCGCAAAGGCCGGCGACCTCTCCTGGAAGATCGGACTGAAACCGCTCGTCGACTCCGGCCGTCTCGCCGAACTGCGGGCTCGCGGGTTCGTCTGTTCAGTGAATCGCGCGCGGGAGGTGCTCGGCTTCGAAGCCGGCGTGGACTTCGAGCAGGGAATCGCCGAGACGGCGAGGTGGTACAAAGACCGGAACTGGATCTGAGGGGTCTAAATTCTCACTTCGGAACGCGAGAGCGTTCCGAGTGCCTGCCCTACCTGTTCGAAGATCGCCAGCGCTTCGTCGATCTGCTCCGGCGTATGTGCGGCTGAATAGCTGGTGCGCAGCAGGCACCCGTCAGGACGGCAGGCCGGGGGCAGCACGATGTTCGTGTAGACCCCCGCCTGAAGAAGCGCCGCCCACATCGTGACCGCCTGGTGTTCGGTGCCGATCTCGATTGGCACAATCGGCGATTCGGTCTGACCAATCCGGAAACCCAACGCCGCAAGACCGGCTCGCACGCGTCGCACGTTGGCCCAGAGCTTGTTGCGCAGCGAACGATCGGCCAGCAGGATGCGCAGCGCGACTTCCACTCCCGCGATGTTGGCGGGCGACCCCGATGCGGTGAACACATACGGGCGTGACGCGAAGTGCAGCAGGCGCAGCGACTCGTGGTTGGAGACGACGTAGCCGCCGATGCCGGCCAGCGCTTTCGAGAACGTGCCGACAATGAAGTCGACTGACTCGAGCACGCCGGCTTCTTCGGCGTAGCCCAGTCCGCGTTCGCCGTAGACGCCGAACGAGTGGGCTTCGTCGACCATGAGGAACACGCCCGCCTCACGGCACACGGCCGCGATGTCCTTCAAGGCGCCGACGTCACCCCCGATCGAATACAGACCCTCTGCGACGACCAGGCAATTGGTCTTCTTCTCGACGCGCGCGAGCTTGCGCGCGAGATCGGCGGCTGAATTGTGGCGGAAGGCGAACATCTGCGCGCCGCTCAATCGGGCTCCGTCGTAGATGCTGGCGTGGCTCTCCAGATCGATGACGACCGTGTCGCCGCTCGCGCAGAGACCCGAGATGACTCCGAGGTTCGCCTGGTACCCGGTGCTGAAGACCATCGCCTGCCGTTTGCCGTACGCGGCGGCGAAGGCCGCTTCGAGGCGGCGGTGCGCAGCATAGCTGCCGTTGGCGGCTCGCGACCCTGTGGTTCCCGCGCCCTCGCGTTCGACAGCTGCCTGCGCGGCAGCGACGACCTCAGGATGAAAACTCAGTCCGAAATAGTTGTTGGAGCCGCACATGAGCGTGCGTCGGCCGGCGATGACGACTTCGGTCGGGCTGCTGATGGCGTCGATGACGGTGTCGAAGGGCATCGGACCGCCGGCAAAGACGTCGAGGCGGTCCGAGATGGGCTGCAGTTTGTCGAACAGGCTCACCGCACCAGTGTACCTGCTTCGAGCCGGTCGCGTGTTTCCGACCGGCGCACCTTGCCGCTGGTGGTCCGGGGAATGGTGCCGGGCGGTGTCAGCACGACCCGGTCGATTTCGAGGCCGGCTGTCTCACGGATGCGGCGGCGCACCGCCTCCTCGATTTCGTCCGCCCGGCCGCCGGCTCGAGTCTCGAGCACCGCCACCACCTGGTCGGGTTCCTCCACGTGATTCACCGCGAACACAACCACGCCTGAGAGGGCGACTCCCTGCAGATCGGCGAGTGACGACTCGATGTCGGGTGGGTGGTACTTCCGGCCCTGCCGGATTATCAAATCCTTAGTGCGGCCGCAGACATACAGCGAATCGTCCGCCATATATCCCAGGTCCCCCGTGAGGAGCCAGCCGCCTCGCAGAGTGGCGGCTGTCGCCTCGGGCTGCTCGTAATAGCCCTGCATCACCGATGGGCCGGCTGCGATGATCTGCCCCACGTGGCGCTCTGGCAGATCGTTGAAGTGTTCGTCGACGATCCGGATGGCATGACCAGGGAAACCGCGCCCGCACCGCACGACACGGACCGACGCGGATCCGTTCACCACGGGGACCGCGCGTGAATCGCGGACCAGCCTCTCGGCATCGACGACGTCGACATGAAGGCCGCCGTGCGCGAAGGTGACGGCGAGCGAGTGTTCGGCCAGGCCGTAGCTAGGCAGGAAGCTGGATGAACGGAAACCTGCGGGAGCAAAGTAGTCCGCGAACTGCTGCAGCGTGTCGGGTCGAATGGGCTCGGCACCACATCCGGCCACACGCCAGCGAGACAGGTCGAGCGACTCGACTTGCGATGACTTGACGCGGCGGCGACACAGTTCGTAAGCGAAGTTCGGTGCGAATGACACCGTGCCGCGGTAGTTTGAGATCGCATCGAGCCATGCGCTCGGTCGCTTCAGGAACAGGACCGGCGACATGAGCACCGCGTCTGCCGGCGCGTAGAGCGACGACAGCAGCATGCCTATGAGCCCCATGTCGTGATAGAGCGGAAGCCAGCTGACCGCGACATCGCCGTCGCGCGCATCGAGTCCTGCAGGACCGAGGATCCCTTCGACGTTTCCCGCGATGTTCCCATGCGTCAGAGCGACGCCTTTGGGAAGCGCTGTGGATCCGGACGTGAACTGAAGCAGCGCCGTCGATTCGAGTGAGACCGAAACCGGAGCACCGAGCGGCGAGCTGCGTTTCAGGTCGTCGAGCAGCAGCACCGTGGGCGTGTCTCGATACAGCGCGCCGACGTCACCGGCCTGGTCTCCATCGCCGAGCAGGGGAGCGACATCAGCGGTGGTGATCACGGCCGACGCCCGCGAGGCCTCGATGATGTGTTGCGACTGCTTCGCGAAGGTCGCGATATCGCCCGCTTGCGCAGGCGGGCATAAAGGAACCGGAACCAGTCCGGCGGCGACAATGCCGAAAAATCCGTACACGAATTCGCTGACTTCGGGGATGACCAGCGCAACGCGATCGCCATTCGACAGACCGCGATCGAGCAGCGATGCGGCAATGCCGCAGGCCTCCTTCATCAATGCCGCATAAGGCACGTGCAGCATCCGGCCGTCGTGCTCGATGAACCGCAAGCCAAACGGGCTCTCGGCGGCAACGGCCAGCGCGTCTCCGATCGTGATTCGCCGGGTCACGAGGGAGTTCCCGATTCAGCCGACGCGAGCGTCCGGACTTCGGCCACGATCTGACCGACCGTTCGGATGTGTGTCAGCGAGTTCAGGGGGACCGCGATGTTGAAGTGGTCTTCGAGCTCGCCGACCAGCTCCAGGATCTGGAGGGAGTCGAAGCCCAGGTCGGCCATCAGTTCCTTATCGGGTGCAGGTTCGATCGGACGGCGACTGAGGCGTTTGAGGATATCGATGGTGTCGCGTTCGTAGCGATCGGCGGTGGAATTCGCCATGTGAGCACTCGGCGCATCTGCACGGATCGCGCCGGTTTTCGGCCTGAAATCGAATGTAGCACGGATGTAACGGCGTTGGCACGTATTAAGATGGCTGCAGTGCAGCACGTGTCGCGTGTCACCCAGACAGTCATCCTTGCGGCGGGCAGTGGCTCGAGACTGGCCACCACAAGAGGCGACGTTCCAAAGCCGTTGATGACCGTCGCCGGTGTTCCGCTCATCGTGCACGCGCTCGAGCATGCGTGCGCCAGCGGCTGCGACGAAGCCGTGATTGTCGTCGGGTACGAAGGAGCGCGCGTCAAGGAAACCATCGCAGCGATGCACACGCCGCTGCGCCTGCTCTTCCTCGAGAACCCCGACTACGCCGCGCCAAATGGCGTGTCGCTGCTCGCGTCGGAAGAGGCGGCTGCGCCGACCTTCTATCTGCAGATGGTCGATCACCTCTTCAGCATCCCTGCGTTGCCCAGACTGTCCGCGTCGCCGCTCACTGCGCGCGAAGCTGGTCGTGTCCTCGTGGACTCCGAGCCGTCGCCGCACATCGATCTCGATGATGCGACAAAAGTGCAGCTCGCCGGAACGCGTGTCGCGGCAATCGGCAAAGGACTGCGTTCGTGGGATGCGATCGATGCCGGTTGCTTCCTGCTGACCCATGCAGTGTTCGACGCGCTACGGAGCGTTCCGGTCGGCGAGGGGCGCACCGTCTCGGCAGGCATGCGGCGGCTCGTCACTGAGGGACTGCTGCGTGCGGTCGACCTTCACGGTGCCGAGTGGATCGATGTGGACACACCGGCTGATCGTGAAGTGGCCGAACGCCTCTTGAGGCCGGGGCAGTTCGTTCCCGAACCCCAGTGATGGCGCTTCGCGTCGGCTACACGTGCCACGACGCGTTTCCTTCCACGAACACCAACACACAGCAGATTTTCTGGACGACCTCTGAGGTGGCGCGCCTGGGCCACCAGGTGGATCTCTGCGTGCCGGCGCTCAATGCCGGCGGTGACGCTCGAGCGGCAATCGCAACGCACTACGGATCACCGGGTGGACTGATACCGGACACGCTGCGGTTCATCGCGACCGGCCACGCCGCCTCGGGTACAACGGCCTCCAGAGCGTGGTTCGATCTCCGGGCGCCCTGGCGTTTCAGCCGGCGAACGCACGACCTGGTCTGGACACGCGATCCGCTCGCGTTCGCCACAGCGCTTCAGTGTCGTGTGCCGGCCGTCTTTGAAACCTACCGGCCGGACTACGCGAAGAGTGCGCGTTTCAAGCCGTGGCGCATCGCCACGATTGGGCACAGCCGGCGCATGGGACGGGTTGGCGAACACCGGCTGGCCGGAGTGATCGCGCACTCGAGGCTTGCGCGCGATGCTTTTGTCGAGGCGGGGGTGCCGGCCGAGCGCGTGCTGGTCGCACACAACGGCTTTGCACCAGCGTTGATGGAGCCGCGCCTGATGCGAGACGAGGCTCGCGAGTCGATTGGCTTGAGCGGCGCGCTTCCTGCGGTCGTGTACGCGGGACACGTCGGACCACACAAGGGCACACAGGCGCTGGTTGCCCTGGCAGCGGCCCTCCCGGACATTCGATTCCTCATCGTCGGCGCCGGAGACGAAGCCGAGCGCCGGTGGTTGGCGGAGTCTGCCGAGCGGGCCGGGGCGCGCAACATCACCGTGATCTCGCAGGTGCCTCTTGCGGCCGTTGCACGTTACCTGTATGCAGCCGATTGCCTGTTGATTCCACCAACAGGCGAGCCGCTCACGCGCTATCGCCGCACCGTGTTGCCGATGAAGGTCTTCTCGTACCTGGCAGCCGGACGCCCCATCCTCGGGCCGGCGCTTCCCGATCTCCAGGAAGTGCTCACGCACGACGAGACGGCCTGTCTCGTCCCGCCGGACGAGACGGGGGCTGCTGCCGCAGCGCTTCGCGACCTACTGCTCGATTCGACGCGGTCAAGACGCCTGGCCGCGAACGCACTGGCCGCGTCGCGCGAGTTCACCTGGGATAGCCGGGCGCGCAAGATCACCAGCGCCTTTCAGACGTGGCTTGGCTGAGACCGGGCCTGGCTGAGAGCGGAATCGGCGCGCTCGCGTCCTGCCGCGGCCACCAGTTCGGGCGAGAAAACGCTGAAGGTGAGGTTCGCGATCGCGATGCCGGCGAGGATGAGCGCCGGCATCAACACACGCACTCCAGTCAGCGATGCAGCAAGGAAAATCAGCGCGAACAGATCGCGGCGGAGCAGCGTGAACGACGCGGCCGCGAGCCGCAGCGGCAGGCGTCCGGTGTCGGCAGCCGCTCGCCGGACCGCCTTGTCGACGAACACGAACGATGCATTTGTCGCGTGCGCAGAGACGAACCGGCCGGCGCGCAGCAGGCTGAGGACCAGCGCTATCCCTGTGATCGCCGCAATCGTGATCGGCAGCGTTCCCCCTGTTTCGCGAACCCAGCCGACCATCGCACCTGCAAAGCAGGCGAGGTAGGTCACCTGGTCGACGATTGTGTCCACGCGTGCGCCAGACGCCGATTCCGTGAGCGTCGCCCGGGCGATTTCTCCGTCGACGCCATCCAGAATCGACGCGATCTGGAAGAGCACGCCCGTAACAACCAGCGGCACGTAGCCTGGTTGCGAAGCCGTCCAGGCGCAGAGCAGTCCGAGAAGCAGGGTCACTATCGATGCGCCTGTCGCGCTCATCCCACAGAACAGCGCTGCCCGGCTGCACGCTCGGCTGACCGGGCGATTCAATGTGCGCGAGACCCATCCGTCTGACGCTTTCCCCGTAGCCAGCAGGACGGCACGGGCCGCGCGTCGACGATTCGCCGCGGTGTCGATCGCATGAGCACCGCCTCCGACGGCTCTATGCGGAAGCGCGGCCAGCGCAGCCGGATCGCGGCCGAGCCCGAGAGCCGCAGCGCCGTCCACTACGGCCACCGCTCCGCCGTCGGTCGAATCAGCCCAGGTGTGTTGAAGCTCTCTCGTGATTCTTACGAACCGCTCGTCTGCGAACAGTGCCGTCGTCAGCGCGACGCCAGGCGGGACGAGGATGACGGGACCTGGGACATCAGGAAGCAGTGTGGCGGGTGTCGACACGGTCGCGCGGATGCGTTCGGCCACCCGCGTGTTCCGCGCGCGCGCGGAGCCACCCAGGAACCGCGGGTCGGCTCCGCCCAGCAGGACGATGTGCATTCGCTGCGGTATCATACCAATCGGTCTCTGTGTTCCTGCCCGCCCACCCGCTCAGCAGCCTGAAGCGCGGCGCATTGATGCTCGCGTCCCCACGACGGCCGCTCCTCGTTCAACTCGTGGTGACGCGTCGCTGCAATCTGTCCTGCGGATACTGCTCCGAGTATGACGAGGTCTCCTCGCCGGTCGACGTCGCCCTGCTCGAGCAGCGCATCGATCACGTGGCGCGCCTCGGGACGCTCGTGCTCACGCTCACCGGCGGCGAACCGCTTCTGCATCCGCAACTGGATCGCCTCATCAGCCGTGCCTCGTCACAGGGCGTCGTCTGCACGATGATCTCGAACGGCTACCCGCTGACACGCGAGTGGATCCGCCGGCTCAATGCCGCGAAACTGTCGCTGCTGCAGATGTCGGTCGACAACATGGAGCCCAACGAGTTCTCGCAGAAGTCATGGTCGCAGATTCGCAAGAAGCTGGATCTGCTGCGAGAGCACGCGAAGTTCGGCGTCAACATCAACGCAGTACTCGGGTCGTCGAACCTCGATCAGACACGCCAGGTTGTCGAGTCAGTGCGTGCGATGGGGTTCTTCATGACGGTCGGCCTGATGCACGACGACAAGGGCCAGATCCAGCCGGGCCTTCTGCGAGGCAAGCTCGCCGAGACATACGAAGAGTTGCAGAGAACGAGCAACAAGACCATCTTCCACCGCACCGGCGAAGGCTGGGAGCGGGACATGCTGCAGGACGGATCCGCCCGCTTCAAGTGCCGCGCCGGCGGGCGATATCTCTATGTCGATGAATTCGGCAAGGTGAACTACTGCAGCCAGCGGCGTGGCGAGCCGGGCATCGACCTGCTCGACTACACGGGCGACGACGTGAAGCGTGAGTTCCACACGCCGAAGGGGTGTGAAGCGCAATGCACGATCGGCTGCGTGCGGCGCGCCTCGGCCTTTGACGGGTGGCGGGCGCAGCAGGGTGCCTGACACGCGCGATACCGTGGTCGCTGTTCCCGCGGCCGCGGCTCCTCCGATTCAGACCGCAGTCGACGAGGGGCATCACCTCGCTCGCGGCGCCGCCGCCAACGCACTGGTTCTCCTGGCCTCGAACTTCCGGGGCGTCTTCATTTTTCTCATCGCGCGGCTTCTCGGCGAGGCGGCACTCGGACGCTTCGGCCTGGCCTTCGCAACCACCGAACTCCTCAGCAAGGCGGGGATGCTCGGATTCGACAACAGCATCATTCCGTTCATGGCGCCCCGTGTTGCATCCGGAGACGCCGATGGTGCGCGACGGGTATTCAGTCGCGCTGCGGGTGTTGCGGGCGTCGCCTCGTCGGTCGTGGCGCTCGTGGCGATTCCGGTGGTTGTGTGGCTCGCGGCAACGCGAGGCCTGGATGCCTTCTCGAGTGGCGGAGCCGTCATGCTGCTGGCGCTGCCAGGTATCGCGGTGGCCCGGATCGCGACCGGTGCGTCACGGTCGGTGCTGGCGATGTCGAGCGAGTTCTATTCGCGCGGGATCACAGAGACGTGGGTGACGACCGGCGTGTTCGTCGTGGCGATTGCGCTTGGTCTCCGCGACGTGGCGCCCGCGCTCGCTGTCGCGATCGGAACGACGGCGGCGGCGGTGGTCGCCTACGCGCTCGCCTCGCGAGCCATCGAGGCGCGGGTAGGCACGGGCCGATCATGGTCGCCTTCGCCGTCCGGACCTGTCCCGCGAATGCCGAGCGACGGCGAGATGCTCCGGTTCTCACTTCCCATTGCCGGCTCGAGCCTGCTAACCGTGCTCGTGATGCAGGCCGACGTGCTGCTGCTCGGCACCTACGTGAACCGTGCACCCGGTGTCACCGTGGAGTCGTTCGGCGTGTTCTGCGCCGCAGCGCAGGTTGCCGGTGGATTGCGGAAGGTGCGCCAGGTCTTCGACCCGATCTTCGCGCCCATTGTCGCCACGCGCGCAGCGGCCGCTGAAAGGGCTGCGCTGCGCGGTACGGTCGCAGGACCGGGCCGGTGGGTTCTGGCGGCGCAGTTGCCCGCCGTTGCAGCGATGGTGCTTGCCGCCGGCCCGATCATGGCGATCTATGGGGCCGGCTTTCGAAGCGGCGCGCTGTGGCTGGCGCTGCTGGCCATTGCCCACGGCACCAATGCCTTCGCCGGACTGGTCGAGACGCTGCTGATGATCGAGCGTCCCTCTCTGAATCTGATCAACGCATCCTTGACTGTCGCCGTGCAGGTGGTGGTGGGTGTCCTGCTGATCCCGCGCCTCGGCGTGACCGGCGCCGCATTGGCGATGTGCTTCGGCTTCGGCGTTCAGGGGATTGCGCGGTTTGCGGAGGTCCGCCACGTGTTTGGCTGGAGCTGGCCGTGGGCATCGCTCACGCGTCCGCTGGCGGCGGCCGCGATCGCCACGGTCCCTGCGATCGCACTCCGTGTCGTCTCGGCGGGTCTCTTCTGGGATCTTTGTGCCGGCCTTACGTTCGTCGGCGTGTACGTGCTGGCGTGGCTCTGGCTTGGCCCCGATCCTGCCGATCGAGAGATCTGGCGCCGTCTGCTGAAACGGCCCGCTTCCGTTTAAGAAATCTTCGAGACATTTGAGGCGCCGTTTGCTGAGGTGTCGGACAGAACCGTCCCTTCACATGCGGGACGAGCGACGTAGAATCAGAAAAGATGCGCGTGTTCCCCCGCAGCATTGCAGAGCGACTGCTGCTGATCGCTGTGTGCGCAGGTGTGTTCGTGCCGTATCCGGCACTGGCGCAGCAGCCAACGGTCGGTACCTCGCAGACGCGGCGCGGAGAAACGCCTGCGACCATCGGTACCGTCACTGGAAGCGTCAGCACCCAGAGCGGAACCATTCCACTCGGGGGCGCGTTGGTTTCCCTGAAGTCGTCCGCTCGTGAGATCGCAAGCGCGATCTCGGACGGCGATGGCGCCTTCCATTTCGACAATCTTCCGCCCGGCGCCTACACAGTCGTCGCCACGCTGGGTGGCTTCGATCCCCTCACCATCACAGTGTCTGTCGCTGCTGGACAGGTGGCAGCGATCAAAGCGGATCTGCGCATCGCCACGGTCGCAGAGCGGGTCGATGTGGTCGCGTCGACGGCGATCGTGCCGACCACGGGCACGCTGACCGCCTCCGACGGACTCACGGGGAAGGAACTCGACGAGATCTCCGGAGGGGGCGGGTTGCAGGGCGCGCTCCGGTTGCTCGCCAGCGTGATCGAAGTACCGGGCGGCGTCAGCATCAAAGGCGGTCGTCCGAGCCAGTCGTCAGTCCAACTGGGGCCCGGTGCTTTCGTCGATCCTGCCACTGGCCTGTCCCAGGTATCGCTGCCCGACGATGCCATTGACAACGTGACGGTGCTGCCAAATCCGTACGCGGTCGAATACGGCCGGTTCTCGTCAGGGCTTGTGCTAATCCGGACCCGCCGCGCCGGCGACGTGTGGCGCGTACGCCTGAACAACCTCGAACCGTCGTTTCGCGTGGAGCGGGGATCGGCGCTGAAAATCACCGGCATCTCGGCGTTCTCGCCGCGGGCCGAAACTGGTGGCCCGCTCATCAAGGACAAGCTGTTCCTGCAGCAGGCCGTCCAGTACCGGTATCGCACGAATGACGTCGCAAGCCGTCCGGAAGACGAGTTGAAGCGCTCCTATCGATTCAGCTCGTTCTCGAGAGTCGACGCAAACCTGACGCCGAAGCACAGCCTCGTGGTGGCTGCCGGCTTCTTCCCGGCAAGGGCAACCCAGGCCACGCTTGGGACATTCACGCCGCCGCCGGCCTCGGTCGACATGAAAGGGAACGTCAATACGGTCGGGGTCACCGAGCGGGCGCTCTGGAGCGAGCACATCTTTACCGAGACGACGTTCGAGGTCCACAGCTACAGCACCGACGTGATGCCGCGCGGACCCGACAACATGGAGCTGCTGCCGGAGACGACGCTCGGCAACTTCTTCAACAGGCAGCATCGCGAGGCGGGCACCTTCCAGGTCATCGAGTCGCTATCGGGCACCTCGCAGGGACCCGGCGGCCTGCATCTGTACAAGGCAGGCATCGACCTGTTGCACTCCCGTTACTCGAGCACCAGCGCGAGCCGCAGCGTCCTGATCCGGCGCACCGACGGCACGCTCGCACGCCGGCTGGACTTCGGCCCCCCTCAGACCGCGCAGTCCGAAAACAGCACGGACATGGCGCTCTACGCGCAGGATCGCGTGCAGCCAGGCGAGCGGTGGTATGCGGAGTACGGCGCGCGCCTCGACCGGGACGGCGTGCTGGGCAACTACAACCTGACGCCGCGAGTCGGCGCAGCCTTCCTGTTGAAGAAAGACGGCTCGTCTGCGATCAGAAGCGGATATGGGCTCTTTTTCGAACGGACGCCGTCAGTGGCTGGCGTGTTCACGCAGTACGAATCCGCGGTGGATACGCGGTTCGCGGCCGACGGCGTCACGCCGCTCGGTCCACCGCAGCTGGTCCCGCACGTCGTTCAGCCGGACCTTCGCACCTCGCGCAGCCTTACATGGGACCTGACCTTCGATCACCGGTTCAACCCGAGGTGGGCGGCGCATGCGGCGCTGATCGATCGGCGGGGCAGCGACGAACTGCTATTGAACCAGACCGAAGTCGACGGGCATCCGGTCCTCATGCTGGACAGCAGCGGGCGTTCGCAGTACCGCGAAGCGGAATTGGGTGCGCACTATACGCGCGGCACTCGCGTCGACCTGAACCTGTCGTATGTCCGCTCAGTCGGCCGCTCAGATCTGAATTCGTTCACGTCGTTCTACGACGCGGTTCTCTGGCCGATCGTTGGCGAAAATGAATATGCGCCGTCGCGAACCGACGTACCGCACAGATTTGTCGCTCGAGGCCGCGTGCGGCCGATCGAAAACTGGCTGCTGGTCGGCACGCTCGACTGGCGAAGCGGTTTGCCATACTCTGTAGTGAATGAGTGGCTCGACTTCGTCGGTCCTCGCAATGACCGGCGGTTTCCGACCTACGTTCGCGTCGATACCGGAGCAGAGCATCGGTTCACGGTTGGCAAGTACCGTCCGTGGGTCGGCATCCGCATCGAAAACGTGCTCGGTTCCTTTCTCCCAGCTGATGTGCAGGCGAACATCACGTCGCCGGCGTTCGGCACCTTCTACAACTCCGAGTACCGGCAGTTCCGGATCCAGGTCCGGTTCGAACGCTAGCCGGAGCCCGCTTCTTACACGTTGACCCAGCAGACACAATCGCGCGTCGCATTCCTGACCCTGACTGCCCTCGGCGTTGTCTACGGCGACATCGGCACCAGTCCTCTGTACGCCCTCCGGGAATGCTTTGCGGGCACGCACGCCATTCCGGTGACGCAGGAGAACGTCCTCGGCGTCCTCTCGCTCATCTTCTGGTCGCTCATCGTCACGGTGTCGATCAAGTACCTGCTCTTTGTGATGCGCGCCGACAACGGCGGCGAGGGCGGCATCCTCGCGCTGGTCGCGCTGGTGCGCACGAGGGCAGGGAAGAGCGCGCACGCGACGCTTGTGGCAATCGGCCTGTTCGGCGCCGCGCTCCTGTACGGAGACGGCATGATTACCCCGGCCATCTCGGTGTTGAGCGCCGTCGAAGGCCTTGGGGTGGCCACCAACGTGTTCGAGCCCTTCGTGGTGCCGATCACGGTGGCAATCCTCATCGTGCTCTTCGTGATGCAGCATCGCGGCACCGGCGGCATCGGCACCGTGTTCGGGCCCATCATGATCGTGTGGTTCATCACGATCGCACTTCTGGGCCTGCCGAAGATCCTGGCCAACCCGGTCGTCCTCCGGGCGTTCGACCCGCTTCTCGGTCTCTCGTTTCTGGCGCACCAGGGATTGTCGGCGTTCCTCACGCTCGGTTCGGTCTTTCTCTCGGTGACTGGTGCCGAGGCGCTCTACGCAGACATGGGCCACTTTGGCCGGCGCCCGATCCGGCTGGCCTGGTTCTCGCTCGTTCTGCCTTCGCTGGTCGTCAACTACCTCGGACAGGGCGCGCTGCTTCTGAGCGATCCCAACGCGCGGGAGCATCCGTTCTTCCACCTGGCCAGCGGGTGGATGCTCTACCCGATGGTCGCTCTCTCCACCATCGCCACGGTCATCGCATCGCAAGCCGTCATCTCCGGCGCGTTCTCGCTGACGCAGCAGGCAATTCAGCTCGGGTACTCGCCGCGCTTCGAGATTCACCACACATCCGCACACGAAAAAGGTCAGGTCTACATCCCTGAAATCAACTGGATGCTGATGGTGACCACCGTCGGCCTCGTGTTCGGGTTCCGCACGTCCACCAACCTCGCCGCCGCCTACGGCATGGCCGTGACCACGACGATGGTGATCACGACGATGCTGGCCTTTGTGGTGGCGCGCGAGCGCTGGGGGTGGAGCACCGCGCTGGCCGGAATGGTGACCGGCGTATTTGTCGTGATCGACCTCGCCTTCTTTGGTGCGAACGTGATCAAGATCGAGCATGGCGGCTGGTTCCCGCTGCTGGTCGCTGCGATCGTGTATGCCGTCATGTCGACCTGGCACACAGGACGCCTCCTGGT
>Ga0310810_10002120_pt1 | contig 21120 bp, 17 predicted proteins | sample NCmetagenome_FD_207641 | JGI IMG/M metagenome (GOLD analysis project Ga0310810, IMG submission 207641) | Soil microbial communities from experimental microcosm in Duke University, North Carolina, United States - NC | ecosystem: Engineered > Artificial ecosystem > Soil microcosm > Unclassified ...
CGCCTGATCGAATCGACGCGGTTGCCGCGACGACCAGCGATCCAGCGAAAACGCTCGGACGGCTCTGGCCGGGCAGCAAGGAACGGTATTACGCCGTCCGCCGGCGCAAAGCGTTCCCGGGACTGAGCGCCCGCGCGACACGTGCGTTCAAGTATCGGATGACGGAGTGGAAGCCCGGTCCGATTTCGGTCCGGGTCAGCCGCTTCGCGCTGGAGCGCACGCTCGCGCAGCATGGCTTCGCACACGGAAAGCTGCGGCTCGTCGACCACCACCGCGCGCACGCGGCCGCCGCGGCGTGGGCCTCCGGTTTCGAATCCTGCGCCGTACTGACGATTGACGGGCTGGGTGACGGGCTCTCGGCAACGATCTCCCGATTCGCCGGCGGCCGCTTGACGCGCCTGCGCACTTCACCGGCCCGGCACTCGATCGGCGTCTTCTTCGAACACGTGACGAACCTGCTCAACATGCGCGAGCTCGAAGACGAGGGCAAAGTGATGGCGCTGGCAGACTACGCCGCGCCCATCGCAGACGAGGCCAATCCCCTGCTTCCGCTGGTACGTGTGGAAGACGGCGTCGTTCGCACCGCCAGACCGGGCCACGCACTGCGATCGGTGATTGCTCGAATCCAGTGGCAATATGCGAACGAGCAATTCGCGTATCTGGCGCAGCGGACGGTGGAACACGCGATGGCGGCGCTCGCGCGCGATGCGGTCCGGCTCACCGGTGAACGACGCCTCGCGCTTGCCGGAGGCGTCGTGTCGAACGTCAAGGCGACGCGGCGGATTCGACTGCTGTCCGACGTGGACGAGGTCTATGTGTTCCCGCATATGGGCGACGGCGGCCTTCCGCTCGGCGCGGCAATCGACGTCGCGGCGGATGCCGGCGAGACAGTCCAACCCGCTCTCGACCGGATGGATCTCGGTCCCCCCTACGACGTGTCTGCGATCGAAAGTGCGATCCGCTCGGCGAACCTCCGCGGATGCCGTGCACCCGATATTTCCATGTCGACGGCGAAACTCCTCGCTGCCGGGAAAATCGTCATGTGGTTTCAGGGCGGCATGGAGTATGGGCCGCGCGCGCTCGGCCACCGCAGCGTGCTCGCGCGGCCGGATCGGCCGGCGCTTCGCGATCGGCTGAACCTCGTCCTGAAGCGGCGCGTCTGGTACCAGCCGTTCTGCCCGAGCATGCTCGCCAGCGAAGCTCCGACGCTCCTGTCCGACTGGGACGGCGGACGCAACCGCGCGATGACGATGGCGTATCAGGTGATCCCTGAGGCGCGCGAACAGCTCGCGGCCGTGACGAGCATCGATGGCACCTGCCGTCCGCAATTCGTGCGGGACGACGACGGTGGCCCGTTCGCAGCGGTGCTTCGCCACGCCCGCCAGCTATGGGGCGCAGCCGTGGTACTCAACACAAGCTTCAATATTCACGGCGAACCGCTCGTCTGTTCCCCGGACGAAGCGATTGACGTCTTCGTTCGGTCGGGCGCAGACGCTTTGGCGATCGGGCCCTTCCTCGTGGAGCGTCCGGCGTGATGCCAGTCGACGCCGCTGCGAAGCGCGGCCGGACCGCGTGGACGTCGGTAGCCGTCGCCTGGTTTGGCAGCCTCGCGGCAATCGTCGTCTGGCTGTCGACGACGTCGCCGGCGATGCTTCGCGAACAGTTGGCAGTGCTCCAGCCGTGGTGGCTCGACGCCACCGTCCTCGTTGCGGTGCTCATCTGTGTCTGCGCGATGCCTCGCGTCAACTGGGCATCTGTCCGGCGCCACATGATCGTTGTCCCGCTCGTAGCGCTCGGGCTGTGTCTCACGTTATTCGTCGCCCCGCGCACGAACCGCATCTTTTACGACGAGCAGATCTACCAGAGCATCGGGCAGAACATCTCCGACGTGCGCAGGGCGCAGGTCTGCAACGACGGGAGCGTCGATTCAGGGCGGCTGCACTGCGTCGATGGCGCTTATAACAAGCAGCCGTACGCGTATCCGCACCTCCTCAGCCTCGCGTACCGGATCGCCGGTGTGCACGAGTGGGTGGCCTTCGCTGTCAACGCCATCGCGATGGCGTTCTCGATCGTGGGCGTCTACAGCCTGGCCTGGCTGCTCTTCGGCGATCGCGCGACGGCCTTCTGTGCCGGTCTGGTGCTCGCGCTGATTCCGCAGCAGATCGTGTGGTCGGCGACGGCGGCGGTGGAACCCACGGCATCGCTCGGCGCGATTCTCGCCGTGCTCGCTGCCGCGTGGTATGCGGCGGACGGTAGTCTCCTCGCGCTCGCCTCGTTCGTGACCGTGTCGGCGTATGCGATCCAGTTCCGTCCCGAGTCGCTCCTCGTCCTGCCGGTTGCGGGGGCGATCGCGTGGCCGCGTCTCCGCGGTGATCTGGCGCGTCCGCGCGGCTGGTGGGGCGCGGTGGTCTTCGCCGCGTTGATTGCCGTCCACCTCGCGCACCTCTTTGCCGTCCGTGACGTGGGGTGGGGCAGCGACGGCCCGCGGTTCTCTCTGGCGTTCGTCTCGAACAACCTCCAGGCGAACGGACGGTTCTTTCTCGGCGACGAGCGCTTCCCGGTGCTGTTCACGATCCTCGCGATCGCCGGTGTGGCGGGGGCGTCATGTGTCCGCGAGCGCTGGCTGATGGTGCTGTGGTTCCTGCTGTTCTTCGGGGTCGACCTGGCGTTCTACGCCGGAAGCTTCAACTACGGAGCGGACGTGCGGTATTCGCTGATGACGTATCCACCACTGGCGGTCCTTGCGGGAGCCGGCGCGACCGCACTCGCGCGATTCGCCAGACGGCGGTTCGCGTCGAATGCCGCCGTGCTGGTCGTCGCCACGGTGCTGCTGTTCCAGTTCCTCTGGTATGCGCCTTCGGTCAGGGCCGTGAACGATACGGCGTGGGCGGCGCGCGCGGACGTGGCCTTCGCAAAAAAGTTTGCGGCACGCCTGCCTGTGAATGCCTACGTGCTGACCCAGAACCCGGGGATGTTCCAGGTGTGGGGCGTGAGCGCAGGCCAGATGTCGCGCGCGGTCATGAGTCCGAACTACACGTCATGGCTGCTCGCTCAGCATCCCGCAGGTGTCTACGTGCACTGGAACTTCTGGTGCAACGTGCGGGAGGCGACGCAGCCGGATCTGTGTCGCCGCGCGCTCACTTTAGGGCAAGCAACCCTGATCGCGGAATGGCACGAAAGAGATCAGCGGTTCGCGTTCTACCGGCTCGCGCCCGCGGCCGTTAGTCCTTGACTTGCAAGCATCTGCATTCGATAATGCCGTGCTTTTCTAACCTGATGTCCTAGGGGTTCGATGACGATAAGTATGAGTACCATGCGTCACGTGCCTGTCGCTGCAGCTCTCCTGGCCCTGGCAACGCCGGCGTTCGCGCAGAAGGTCACGACGGTTCCCGACTTGACAGGGCAGCAGGTGCTCGTCCAGTTGTCGAATGCCGCCACCTCGCGCGCCGTCGGTGAAGCGATTGCCTTGACTACGGCCGTCGAGATTGCCACCGAACCGTTCGGCACGTCCTCGGGCGGCTTCATCTTCAAGTTGGATCCGTCCACGGGGCTCCTCTCGCGCACGACCACCACGTTCGGCCCGTCGTTCACCGAACGCGCGCTGACGTCGGGTGAAGGGCAGATCAGCGTCGGCGCCACCTACAGTTCGACCTCGTTCAACAAGATCAGCGATTTCTCGCTGAAGTCGCTGCCGCTGGCCTCAGTAACGTCGAGCAATTCGCTGCTCTCGCGCACGGCGACGGCCAATCTCGGGCTCACCGCGCGGACCGTGGCGATTTCCACGACGGTCGGCGTCACCGACAACGTCGACATCGGCGTCGTCGTGCCGCTCGTGAGCGTCAAAATCGACGGCTCCTCGTCGCTGTTCAATGGCAGCGGGGTGGATACGCGCCTCGCGCAGACCACGAGCATCTTCTCCGGCCTGGGCGATCTCAGCGCCATGGCGAAGTACCGCTTCGTCAAGTTCAACAAGGCACAGCAGATGCCCGATGCGGGCGGCATCGCGCTCCTCGTGAACATGCGCCTGCCGACCGGCAGCCGCGAAAACCTGCGCGGCCTCGGCGTGACACGCACGCTGATTGGCGGCGTCTATTCGTCGGGGACATCGATCATCCGTCCGCACGCGGGCGCCGGCTTCGAATTCTGGAGCAAGAGCCTCGACGTCGCCGGGAACAACGGGCAGACCGTGTCGATTCGCAATCAGTTCCAGTACAACGGCGGCATTGAAATCGAAGCGGCGCCAAAGGTGACGCTGATCGTCGACGTCATCGGCCAGCAGATCTTCGGCGGCGGCCAGATCGGTCAGATTACCGACACCCCGCCCAACGGTCTCGGCATCACCTCGTCGCAGTCGCTCGTCGCGCTCCCGGACGGCATTTCGAAGCTGCTCCTGGTGCCGGGCATGAAAATCAACGTGAAGGGCAAGATGCTGCTCTCGCTCAGTGCCCTGGTGACGATGAAGAATAACGGCCTGCACGCCACCGTCACGCCGGTCGCGGGCATCAATCTCACGATGTAACCATGCGCAAGCTGCTCGTCGCCGCACCGCTCCTCGCCGCTCTGGCGCTCGCCTGCCAGAGCAAGGCGCCCGTCGGTCCGGGGGTCGTCACGATCACGGAAACGACGACCTCCACGACGACCACGACGACGTCGACAATGCCGGCGCCGACGGTCGCGGCGTTCACGTTTTCTCCCGTGACGCCGCAGGTGCTGCAGGTCGTCAACTTCAACGCGTCGACGTCCACGCCCGGAACCAACCGCCACATCGTCAGCTATAGCTGGGACTTCGGCGATGGCGAGTCGAAGACCGGCGTCACGACGACGCACGACTATGTGATCTCGGGCGTCTATCTCGTCACGCTCACGGTCGTGGACGACGCGGGCAACAAGGCCACGAACTCGCAGCCTGTTACCGTCCGTCCGGTGATTCCGTAGGCCGCCATCCGGCCGCCGTTCATCCGCCCAGCGGTTGACGGCGCACGCCAAAGGCAAACGGCCAACCAGACCCGCGGTATCCTAAGCCACGCCCTGCTGGCGTTTCCGGGCATGCCGCTCACCGAACGAAACCCGCCCCCTCTTGCGGTCACCCTGCCTGACGGCACAGTCCTGCGTTTCTCCGGCCCCTTTCTGATTGGACGTGACGCGAACTGCGAGGTGCAGGTCGTTGCGCGGCAGGTGAGCCGCCGCCACGCGGAGGTGCTGCCGCTCCAGACCGGGTGGGTGGTTCGCGATCTCCAGAGCAGCAACGGTCTTTTCGTCGACGGCGATCGAGCGGAGTCGGCGCCGATCACCACCCGGATTGCGGTCACGCTTGGCGAAAACGGTCCGACCGTGCTCATCGAACCGGAACAGGTCAGGCGTCATGCACCGGTGTCCGTTCCTCCGCCGCCGCCTGCCGACAGCGAATCGCTGGACGACTACGCGCAGCGGTACTTCAAGACCGACGGCGACGAGGACGCCGTTGGCGGACGCACGCTCATGATCCGCAAGGCGTTCCGCCGCGTGCAGGCGCAGCAGAAGCGGCGGCAGCGCATCTTGATCGGCATCGCGTCGGTCGCGGTGCTGGCGATCGGTGTGTATGCGTTCCACGAACACCAGGTCGCGGTCGAACAGGCGGCAAAGGCGCAGCGGCTCGAACGGTTGTTCTACGACGCAAAAGACCGGGAGATGCGCAGCGCCAACCTGCAGCGGCAGACGGCCGGCGCGGCCAATTCGCCAGAGCAGCAGAAGATCGCGGCATACCTGAGCGAGCAGCGGCAGATGGAGACCAACTACGCGGCGTATGCCGCCGGGTTATACGACCGCAAGCTGAACGAGAAGGAGCGGCTGATCCTCCGGATCACGCGGCTTTTCGGTGAATGCGAGCTCGCGGCGCCGCCGGGGTACATCGACGAGGTCAACAAGTACATCAAGCGATGGCAGAGCACGCCGCGGTTCGCCAATGCCGTGAAGCTCGCAAACGATCTCGGTTACACGCGCCGAATCGCCGCCGCGTTCACGGCGCAGGGGCTTCCGCCGCAGTACTTCTACCTGGCGATGCAGGAAAGCTCGTTCAACCCGCTCGCCGTCGGGCCGCCCACGCGGTTTGGTTACGCGAAGGGGATGTGGCAGTTCATTCCGCCGACCGCGACGAGCTACGGCCTCAGGCTGGGACCGTTATCGGGCGTGCCGCGGCCGGATCCGTCGGACGACCGCTTCAACTGGGAGAAAGCGACGGACGCCGCCGCGCGCTACGTCAAGAACATCTATACGACGGACGCTCAGGCCTCGGGGCTGCTCGTGATGGCGTCCTACAACTGGGGCGAGGGAAACGTCATCGAGATCGTGCGCGGCATGCCGCCGGATCCCCGCGAGCGCAACTTCTGGCAACTGCTCGCCAAGTACCGCAGGCAGATCCCCGGCCAGACGTACGACTACGTCTTCTCGATCGTGTCCGCCGCGGTCATCGGCGAGAACCCTCGGCTGTTCGGCTTTCAGTTCGACAATCCGCTCGGGTTTGCGGAGCAGCAGTGAGCGGGACGCGAGCGAGCGCCGGAACGGCCCATCACGTCGAATGAGCGAGATCGACTACGCGGCCATCGTTCACGGCCTCCGCCTGGCCGTGTTCGTCCTGCAGCGGGCGCGCATCGTCTACCAGAACGAAGCGGCGGTGCGCCTGCGTGCGCGGCTCCAGAAGGATTATCAGGTCGATCTCGTCGTCATGCTGCGCGACCACGTGGTGCGCATGGGTGAGCACGAGCCGACCCAGGCTCCGCCGTCCGCGGTCGCCCTCCTGACCGATCCGCGCGGCGAGCCGCTGTACGTGCACGTGCTTCCGATCGGCGGAGGCGGCGAAGGGGCAACAATTGCGATCAGCGTCCGGGAGCTGGGCATCGAGCGCGAGGCGTTCGCGCGGCGGTACGGCCTCTCGCCGAGGGAGGCGGAGGTGGCTGAGCTGGTCCTGCGCGGGTATGGAAACCCGGTCATCGCCTCGATGCTCGGCATCACGCCGGCCACCACCAAGCGGCATCTGACTCGAATTTTCGACAAGATCGGCGTCGATTCGCGCACGCAGCTCGTCAGCCGGCTCGCCTGAACCGCGCGAGGTGCGAGGCGCGAGGTGCGAGGATAATCGATGTCGCTGCCGCTGAGCTGATAGCGCCGTATGGCTTCCGTGTTCAGGCTCTGCTTCCGTTCCGCCTCCCGCCTTCCCGTCCGCCTCCCGCCTCCCGCCTCCCGCCTCACATGTACCACTAAAGTAGTATTGGCGGCTCATCCTCGAGATCACTAGACTTTTTCGCGTGATTGAGGCTCACGGGCAGAGCGACGCCGGACCGGTCCGCAAGATCAACGAAGACAGCTTCGTGTGTGACGTCGAGCTTGGGCTCTTCATCGTCGCCGACGGGCTCGGCGGCCACTCGGCAGGCGAAGTCGCGTCAGGTCTTGCGGTCGACACCATTTCAGGTTTCATTCGACGGACCGAAGAGGACAGCGAGTTGTCCTGGCCGTACGGGATCGAGCCGGCGCTTTCGTTCGGAGGCAACGTCCTGCGCACGGCCGTCTATCTCGCGAACCGTCGCGTGTTTCGCGCCGCCGAAAAGCACGACGAATACACCGGGATGGGGACGACCGTGGTCGCGGCTCGGATGAACGCGGGACGGCTCTCGGTTGCGCACGCGGGAGACAGCCGGTTGTACCTGCTCGCGAACGGCGTCCTGAAACAATTGACGCGCGACGACACGTGGGCCGCGACCATCCTGGCGGCGCAGGAAGACGGCAAAGGCGTTACGCCGCCGCGCTCGATGAAGCACGTGCTGACGAACGTGATCGGCGCGCGCGAACAGGCAGACGTGCACCTTGGCGAGTACGACCTGTCGCCGGGCGACACGATCCTGCTCTGCTCCGACGGCCTTCACGGCGTGCTCGACGACGGAGCGCTGCTCGCAATGATGACGTCCGACCCGCCGCCGGAGCTGACTGCGCGACTGGTTGAAGCCGCGCTGGCCCGGGGCGCCAAAGACAACGTCACCGCCGTCGTGGCCCGGTATCAGGGAGAGTAGCCGTGGACAGCGCTCGCAATCTACCGCGAACGATCGGCCGCTACGAGATCACGAGCCGCATCGGCAAGGGCGCGATGGGGGTCGTCTACGCCGCGCACGACGCGATGATGGAGCGCACCGTCGCCATCAAGGTGATGATGACGGACCTCGAAGACGACCCGGAAACGAGCCAGCGCTTCTATCGCGAAGCGCGGTCCGCCGGGCAGTTGATCCATCCGAACATCGTCACGATCTTCGACATGGGCCAGGACGACGGCCGGCCCTACATCGTGATGGAGTTCCTCGACGGCGAGACGCTCAACCGCTATCTCGCGCGGCCGGACGCGCAGCAGGTCGAAACGAAAATCGATCTGATGATTCAGATCTGCGAGGGGCTGCAGGCGGCACACTCGCACGGTATCTTCCATCGCGACATCAAGCCGGGCAATCTGCTCGTCCGCAGCAGCGGCGAGCTGAAAATCGTCGACTTCGGGATCGCGCGGCTCGCGTCCTCCAGCATCACGGCCAGCGGCCTGATCGTCGGAACGCCCGACTACATGTCGCCGGAACAGGCGCGGGGCCACGACGTCGATCAGCGATCGGACATCTTCTCTGCGGGCGCCGTGTTCTATTTCATGCTGACGGGGCGCAAGCCGTTCGCGGCGCAGGAACTGACCGCGGTGCTGATGAAAGTGCAGGCGGACGATCCGCTCCCGATCCGCGATACGGAAGCCCCGCCGGGGCTGGCGCGAATCGTGATGAAGGCGCTCGCCAAGAATCCCGCCGATCGCTACCAGTCGTGCGGGCAGATGATCACCGAGCTGGAATACCTGAAGCGTCAGCTCGAAGAGGACGTCCGCAAGTCCGCCGACGAGATCACGCAGCGGCTCGTGGCACTCGAAACCGTCGCGGCGGAACGCCGTACGCTGGCGGCATCCCTGGATTTGGCGCCGCCCCCGGCCGACATCGACGCGGCGCGCCAGGATTTCGTCGCACGCCGCAACGCGCTCGGGAACCCGCCGGCGCGCGCCGCCGCGTCGGAACTGCTCGCGGCCATCAAGACGCTCGAAACGCTCTCGTCCGAGGAAATCGCGAGATGGCGACGCGCGGCGCAGGCCATCGACGCGGCGGAAGCTGCGCTGGCCTCGCACCGGACCGCAGACGCGATCGCGCAGCTCGAGATGGCGCAGCAGATCGAGCCCGGGTCGCGGCGGGCGTCTTCGGAGCTCGATCGTTGCCGGGGCGTTCTCGCGCGCCAGCGCGAAGCCTTCGAGCGGGCGAAGTCGCTGCTCGAGGAAGCGCGCAAGGCCGCCGCCTCCAAGCAGTGGCAGGTCGTGATCGACTTCTGCGACGCTGCGATCGAGGTCGATCCGGCGGCGGAAGAGGCGAAAGGGCTCAAGCAGAGCGCGATTGAGGCGCTCGGCGCCCAGGCCAAGCGCGCCAAGCTGGACGCGGATCGTGCGCTGGACCGCGCGGAGGCGTATCGGAGGAAGCAACGCTTCCAGGAAGCGGCGCTCGAGATCGCGCGCGCCCGCGAAGCGTCTGCGGACAGCGCCGAGGTGCAGGCGGCCGACGACCGGCTCCGTCAATCCATTGCCGATGCCGAACGCGACGCGCTGCAGGAACGGCAGGCGGCGGACGCTATCGCGCGCGCGCGGAGCCGGTTCGCGGCGGGCGAGCGGACGGACGCGATTGCCGACCTGCGTGGGTTCACCGAGCAGGACCCGGAAGGACGCGTCGCCGCCGAGATCGAACGGCTCGAGGCCGAGGCGCGACGTCTGGCCGACGAAGAACGCCGGAAGGCGGAAGCGGCAGGCCATGCCGCTGCCGCGGAAACGGCGCTGGCCGCGGATGATCCCGGGCGCGCACTCGAACTCGCCACGTTGGCGCTCGACCAGGATGGATCGAACGCGCTGGCGCGGAAAATCTCAGGGCTTGCGACGGCGGAGCTGAAGCAGCGGGCAGACGCCGCCGCCCGGGCGGCCGCTGCGGCGAAGCACATCGACGACGCGCGGCAGCAGCTCGCAAAGGGCAAGTTTCAGAAGGCGCGGGCGCTCGTCTCCGCGGCCGCGACCCTGAACCCGGAAAACAGCCAGCACAAGCTGGTGCTGGCCAGCATCGAAGAAGAAGAGAAGCGCCTGGCGGCGGAGGAAGAGCAACGGCGGCTCGCGAAGCAGCGTGCACGCGCCGTGGCACCCATGCTCGATCGCGCCCGCGCCGCCGAAGCGCAGCAGGAATTCGAACGCGCGGTGTGGACCGCGGAGAACGCGCTCGCGGTCGATCCGGAATCGACGGAGGCACGGCTGATACTCGAACGCGTAAAGGCTCGGCTCGCGGCGAATCCGCGGCTCGCTGACGAGACCGTCGACCTCACGAACGAGCCGGGCACGTCGGATCCGGACGACACGGTGTCGCTCACCAAGCCGTCAGGCGTCTGGGAGCGACTCGCGATCGCCGTTCGCGGGTGGACAAGGGGTTGATGCAGTGACCAAGCTTTTGATTTACCGCGGCGATGCGCTGCACGGCGAGTACGAGCTCAAGGGACAGACGGTGCACATCGGCCGCAGTCCGCAGAACGACATCGTCCTGGAAGACCCGAGCAAGGGCGTCTCGCGGCAGCACGCCGAGCTGCGCGCGGAAGGCGCGCATTACATGCTCGTCGACCTGGAAAGTCAGAATGGCATTTGGGTGCACGGATCGCGCGTACCGTCCGTCCGCCTCGACCCCGGGGTGACCGCTGCGCTCGGTCCGTTCCGTTTGACGACCGTCGAAGCGGCCGATTCCCCCGCGCCGGCGCCCGGGGAGTTCGTGACGGAACCGACGGAATACAGCCGTCCGGAAGAAGCGCGGCCGGCTCCCCAAGCCGTCGACGGGCCGGGCGTACTGCTCGACGGCGCTGCAACGCCGCCGGCCGGCGTAACCGCGACTCCGCAAGCGGTTCCTGTCGTGCACGCGGCTTCCGCGGCGACGTCGCAGGAAGCAACGGAGAAATCGAGAGCTGCGGCCGATGCGCGGAAGCCAGGCGGCGGGGCGAGCAAGTCGTTGGCTCCTGTCCTGGTCGCGGCCGCCGCGGTCGTCCTGCTGATCGGTGCATCCGGTTTTGGCGCGTACGCGTGGCTGCACAAACGGGCCGCCCGGCCCGTGTGGGACCGCGATGTTGCGACGGCGCTCGTGAGTTCCGGCAAATGCGACGAGGCGATGCGTGAACAAATCGGCCCGGCGCTGAACGCGAACCCGAACGACGCGGAGGCGCTCGCGTTGAAGGCGCAATGCGCGCCGCCGCCCTCTCCGCCGACCCCGCCGTCCGAACCGGCGCCGCCGACTCCGCCCGCGGAGAAAACGGTCGCGGAAAAGCTGGATGCCGTCGAGGCCGCTATTGCGGCGAAGGACTGCCAGACGGCGCTCGACGCCGCGAACGCGATCCTGGCAGCCACGCCCGACGACGCTCGGGCGAAGGACCTCGCGGCCAGGGCGGATGCATGCCTCAAGCCGGCGGAGGCGACGCCGGCCGCCCCCTCGGCGCCGGCGGCTGTTGTCAGGATTTCACCCTCTCAAGGCGGCCTCGATGTCCTGCCTGGAGAGACGCAGCGTGAGTACACCAAACGCGTGGCGGCGATGCGCAAACGGTTCGAGGACGCGGCCGCGCTCCTTCAGGGGCAGCATTATCAGCAGGCGGCGAAAGAGTTCGATGCAATTGCCGCCGTCGTCCCGAGCGGCTATCTCGATCTCGCGCAGAAGCGCGCGGACACGAAGGCGGGCATGAAGGACGAGGCCAGCCGCGTGTATGCCAGCGGCAGACAGGCGGAGCAGCAAGGCGACTTGACCGGGGCGCTGCAGCGCTATCAGCGCGCGCACGACGCCGATCCCTCGATAGACGTCACGGCGGATGTGGCGCGCGTGAACTCACAGAAGCTCACGCTTGGCCAGCAGGCCTGCAAACTCGGCGACGCGAACTACGCGCTCGGCCAGAATGCCGAAGCGACCGCCCAGTATCAGCGCGTCCTGGAATTCCTCCCCGACACGGAGGCGTGCTACGCGCGCGCAAAGACGCGCATCAAGCGGTGAAGGAAAAACGATGATTCGGAGCCATCTCCTCGGCGTTGTATTGAGCGTGCTGGCGTTGAGCGCGGCGGTTCCCGCGTTCGCGCAACAGGCGCCAGGCGTAACGGACCCGTGGTTTGGCCGGATGTCCAAGCCGAAGGACATGGATCCGCCGAAGACGTTCGCCAACACGTTCAGCATCGAGCTGCCCAAAGACTGGCAGCTCGCGCCCGGCCACACGAACACGATTTTCGAGGTGACCGAGAAGACGAAACGCTTCCTCGTCGGCGCGACGATCGTGCTGGAGTACTCGCAGCTCCAGGCCGCCGTCGACCCGTCGCTTCTCCCCACGGTCGGCCAGGTGCAACTCAGCGAGCTGCAGAAACGTGAACTGAGCGGCAGCAAGTTCACGCAGCAGATCAAGTCCGCCGAGGGGCGGCAGGCGATCGTCATCCAGTACGATCGCCCCGGCCTCTCAGGCGGCACGGACCACGTCGTCCAGTACTCGTTCCCTGTCGGGACGACGATGTATTACCTGATCTGCATTTCGTCGGCGGACCAGATAGAGAAGTACCGGCCTGTCTTCGCGCACGCCGCTGCCTCGTTTACGCCTCTCAAAAAGTAGCCAGTAGCCAGTAGCCAGTAGCCAGTGGCCAGTTCCCAGGCGTCAGTGGCCAGTTTCCAGTTAGTGATTGGCTGCTTGAGTAGTTGAGCGATTGCGTAGTTGCGAAGTTGTGTAGTTGTGTAGTTATCGCGCTCTACTTGCAGATCTGCCCCGTGGTCGTCACCTGAGTGGTCGTCGTCGCCGTTCCTGTATCGTCCTGAGTGACCACTTTGATCGGGATTCCAGTCGTATCGAAGGTCGTCGTGACGATGATCGCCGCGCCGCCGACGCCGGTTGTCTGCGTCTGAGTACGCGCGGTGTTGTCGTACGCGATCGTCACTGGCGCGCCGGTCGTGAGGCTGCCGGCGGTCGGGCGTCCGGACGAATCCCAGGACGTGAACGTGGTCGACGACGTGCCGCTGAGGAGTTGGGTCAGGCGCCGTTGCGCGTCGTACACGTAGGTGATGTTCTGGATCGCGCCCGCTCCGCACGGCGCAGCGCCGCTGGACGTCTGCACGTCGGAAGTACGCAGGAGAGCCGGCGGCACGACGCGGATCTCGTCTATGAAGTCGGCCGTCGAATTGTAAGCCGTGACCGTTGTCGTGCACACGGGGCCACCGCTGCTGACGCTGATCGTGCAGGTCAACTGGTGCAGGCTGCTGTCCCACGCGCACGTACTGGGAGAGGTTCTGGAGACGCCGTCGGTCGATTGAAAACTGACGGTCGCGGCTGTCGGATACGTCCGGCACGTCGCGCCGGAACCGCCGGAGTTCGCGCCGCCGCTGCTCTGCGTCGGGCTCGACGGATTGCCGCCACACGCGCCAGCGGCGGCAAGGGACAACAGCAGGGCTGCCGTTCGGGGCGCACGTAACGTCATCTGTCCTCCGCGTCCTTCTCCTACTATATTGGTTCTCGTGACGACGACGACGTCGGCGACGGTGGTGGCGATATCACGGCAGTTCGGGAGCGGCGGGGCGCGCGTCGGGCTGGACGTCGCCGAACGGCTTGGCTTCAAGTACGCGGACCGCGAGATCCTGGCCGAAGCCGCCCGCGCGCTGAACATGGAGACCGACGATCTGGCTCCGCTCGAAGAGCGCGTCAGAGGCTTCTGGGGAACGCTGGCGGGCATGTTCTCGCGGGGACCCGTGGAGGGGCCGTACACGCCGGCGCTGCCCCGTGTCTCCGAGACAGAGTTGTTCGAGACGGAGCGGCAGATCATCGAGACGCTCGCGGACCGCGGCGGCGCCGTCATCGTCGGGCGGGGCGCCGCGCATATCCTGCGGCAGCGGCCTGCTGTGATTCGCGTCTTCCTCCATGGACCGTTCGAACGGCGGGTCACGGTTGCGCTCGAGGAATATTCACTGCCGGACCGCGGGGCGGCTGAGGCGCTCGTCCGCGCGTCGGACGCGCAGCGCGCCCGCTTCGCGCGCGCGGTCACCGCTCACGAATGGTGCGACGCCACGATGTACGACATCGCCATCAACACGGCGACGACGGGTTTCGAACGCGCAGCACAGTTGATTGTCGATGTCGTCAAAGGGCGACAATAGATCAACTACACAACGACTCAACTGCCAACTACTCGAGGTGCTGACGCTCAATCGACGCTTGCGTAGTTGGAGATTGTGATGTTGTGTCGTTACCGCGTTTCCCCCGTGAGCCCGCGGTACTTCAGCATCGGCCCGATCTCGGGTTCGTGTCCCGTGAAATCCTCGAACATCTGCGTGTAGTCGCGCGTGTTGCCGCGGGACAGGATGTCGTCGCGGAACCGGTCGCCGTTCTCCCGCGTGAGCCCGCCGTGCGCCTGGAACCAGGCGAACGCGTCGTCGGCCAGCATCTGCGTCCAGAGGTACGCGTAATAGCTGGCCGCATAGCCGTTCGCCCAGATGTGGAGGAAGTAACTCGATCGATACCGGGGCGGCACCTGCGGCACGTCAACGTGCGTCTTCTCGAGTGCCGTCTTCTCGAATGCATCGACGTCCTGAAGCGGAGCCGACGCCGTGAGCGTGTGCCACTGCATGTCGAGCTCCGCCGCCGCCAGGAGCTCCGTCATGTTGTAGCCCGCGTTGAAGCTGCGCGCGGCGATGATGTTGTCCACGAGCGCCCGCGGCATCGGCTCGTGCGTCTTATAGTGGAAGGCGTAGTGCGACAGCACGGAGGGCTCGAACGCCCAGTGCTCGTTGAACTGGGACGGGAACTCGACGAAGTCGCGCGCGGTCTGCGCGCCCGACAGGCTCGGGTACTCCTGATTCGCGAACAGGCCGTGCAGCGCGTGGCCGAACTCGTGGAACATCGTCACCACGTCGTCGGAGGTGAGGAGCGCCGGCTGGCCGGGGGCTGGCTTCGTGAAGTTCGCGACGTTATAGACGATGGGCTTCGTTTCGAGCAGCTTCGACTGGCCGACGTAGTTGTCCATCCAGGCGCCGCCTGACTTGTTGTCGCGCGTGAAGTAGTCCGCGTAGAACAGCCCGAGCGCGGCGCCGCTCTTGTCGGTCACCTCGAACACGCGCACGTCATTTTCGTAGACCGGAAGGTCGTGGCGCTCCTTGAAGCTGATGCCGTACAGCTGATGGGCGGCATAGAAGACCCCGTCGGTGAGTACGCGATTCAGCTCGAAGTAAGGCTTGATCTGCGATTCGTCCAGGTTGTGCTGCGCCTTGCGGACCTGTTCGGCGTAGAAATTCCAGTCCCAGGGTTGTACCTGGAACCCGCCGCCCTGCTCATCGACGACGTTCTGCAGATCCGCCGCTTCGCGGCGCGCGCGCGTGGTCGACGGCCCGACGAGCTGATCGAGGAAGTGATTGACGGCCTCGGGAGTCTTCGCCATCTGATCCTGGAGCTTCCACGCCGCGAAGTTGTCGAACCCGACGAGCCGGGCCTGGTCGGCGCGCACCTGCGCGAGGCGCGAGACGATCGCCCGGGTGTCGTTCTTGTCCCCGCGCTCCGCGCGCGTCCACGACAGCTCGAAGAGCTCATGGCGAGTGTCGCGGTTGGTCAGTGATCCCAGCGCCGGCTGCTGTGTGGTGTTCTGCAGCGGAATGAGCCAGCGGCTGTGCAGGCCGCGCGCGCCTGCGTCCTTTGCGGCCGTTTCGAGTTCCGCCGCCGAGAGGCCCGCCAGGGCCGACTTGTCGTCGACGACGAGCGCGGCGTCGTTGGCCGCGTCGAGCAGCCGGTTCGAGAACTGCGCCCCGAGCGTCGCCTCCTCTTCGTTCAGGCCCATCAGTTTTTTCTTATCGGAGGGCGAAAGCTTCGCCCCCGCAAGGACAAACTGCTGGTAGTAGTACTCGACCAGCCTGAGCGCTTCGGGTCCGAGATTCAGGGACTGGCGCCTGTCGTAAACCGACTGCACGCGCGCGAACAACTTGCCGTTGAGGAAGATCTCGTCCTGCGCAGCGGCCAACCTGGGCGCGATGCTTTCCTGGATCTGCTGCAGGGTGGGGTTGGTGTTCGCGCTGGTCAGTCCGTTGAAGATCATCTGGACGCGCGTGAGCGCCTGACCGCTTCGCTCGAGCGCGACGATCGTGTTGTCGAACGTGGGTGCCGCGGCATCGTCGGCGATGCGGCGGATCTCGTCGCGCTGCTGCCGCAGCGCCTCATCGAAGGCGGGCTCGAAATCGCTGTCGTGAATCTTGTCGAACGCCGGCGCATGGAACGGAAGCTTCGCCGGCTCGAGCAACGCGTTGTGCGCCGTCGAGCTGCGGGTCGACGTCTGGGCTGAAACCGCAGCCGCGAACAGCACGGCCGAGCTGAGCAAAACAATGGAAATCACCACGCGCATGACGCTCCTTGAAATCTACCGCTGTCCCAGTGATACCACGGACAGCGGCAGTCATTCGAGCGCATGGGAAACGAAGCGCGGGAGGGTTACTGAACGGTTACGGTACCGACCATCCCCGGGTGGATCTGGCAGTGATACGTATAAGACCCCGCGTTGGCAAAGGTCCGGCTGAACTGCGCGCCGGGGGCGATGTTTCCAGAGTTCCACGATCCGTCGTCGGCCGACGACGTGTGCGTCGTGTTGTCGTTGTTGGTCCACGTGACCGTGCCACCGTGAGCAATCACGACCGGGTTGGGTGCGAATGCCGTGTTCGTCTTGACCGAGGCGCCGCTGACGATCGACACCGGCGTGCCCTGTGTGTTGGTTCCACCTGTGGACGGACTGGTCGGCGTCGATCCCGAGTAGCCGCCGCCGCAGGCCGCGACAGTCAGCAATACGATCGACGCGAGCGCGAAGCGCAGATTCATGCGTAGTCTCCTTTGAGGGACGACTCCGCAAAACCGCTGCCTGCCGCAGGATCGCCTCACCACGCGCGAAATGCCGGAAAATGCGCGTGGCGCCCGTGTTGACCGTTACGGAAAATCCGACGACTTTCGGATGTCGTAAAAGGCTCGGGTTCAGTCCTTGGGCGCGAGGTAGCTCCGGCGTGCTCGGGGCTTCATGCCTTTGCCCGACACGCGGACGTCGATGTGATGCACCTTGCCATCGCGCTTCGGCGGGGCGTAACCGAGCAGATACTGGCTGTGCAATTCCTCGGCGACGCGGGCGAACGCGGCGCCCAGATCTTCGCCGTAGCGGATTTCGGTGTAGCCGCCGCCGGTCTCCTCCGCCACGCGCGCGAGGCCTGGATCGGGAAGATCCTCCAGGAGCGCGTCACGCAGGCCGCCGGCGCCCAGACCACCGCCCATCATGCCGCCCGGACCGACGGGACCGCCGGGAACGTTCTGCGGCCGGCTGCGCAGGCCGATCGCATAGATCATCACGTCGTCGTTGCGCGCGCGATCGATCACGTCGGCCTGGCTGTACGCACGATGACGGAGATCGATGGGCCCACTGTCCTTGCCGTCGCTGAGCACGAGGATCACGCGCCGTAAGTCGGCCTCGTCGCCGAAGGTATCCATCGCCTGGTTCAGCGCGCGCCAGAGCGGAGTGGGCGCATTCGGTGGAATGTCCTGCGGCAGCGACGCCTCGAGATCTTTCGCATCGTGCGTGAAAGTCGGGCTGATCTCGACGTCTTCGCCGAAGGATCCCAGCCTCGCGAGGTCGTCGGGCGAGAGACGGATCAGCAGTTGTTCTGAGGCATCGCGGAGCAGTTGCAGGTTTCCGTGCATGCTGCCCGAGACGTCGAGCATGACGACCAGCCGGATCGGGCGAGGCGAGTTGTCGAAGAGCGTGATCGGCTGCGGCTTGCCGTCGTCGCGCACTTCGAACACGTCCTTGCCGAGCCCTGGCACGAGGCGGCCATCACGATCCGTCACGGTCGCGAACACGCGGACGGCATCGCCTTTTCCCCTGAACACGGGCGCGGGCTGTTGCTGCTGAGCGGCTGCGATCGTGACGGCTGCGGCCGTCGCGACGAGAAGGCCTGCGGACACACGTTGGATCATCTCGAGGGCTCGACTTCCTTCAGGCGGGCACTCTCAGTGATACCACGAATGCGCGCGGTGTATCATCCAAGGCAAATTCATGAGGAAATGGCTACTACTGGCGATAGTCGCCTGGACCGCCGCGTGCGGACGATTCGGCAACGCGGCCGGCAGTTCGGGAGAGACTGAGCGGGCGGTCGTCATCTCTCAGGCGTATACCGAAATCATCTGGGCGCTTGGCGCGCAGGATCATGTGGTCGGGGTCGACTACTCGAGCACGTGGCCGCCGGAGGTGAAGAATGTCACCACCGTGGGGTACCACAGAGCGCTCAGCGCTGAGGGAATTCTCTCGCTCAAGCCGACGGTGATCATCACGGATGGGAACATCGGTCCGCCGCAGGTCGTCGAGCAGCTGAAGCAGCTGAACGTGCCGTTCAAGACGTTCACTGCAAAGAACGACTCGCTCGAGGGCGCAAAGGCGCTGATGCGCGAAATGGGCGCGTACTTCCACAAGGAAGCCAGAGCCGAGGAGTTGTGCCGGAAGCTCGACGCGGACATGGCTCGCGCGCTGGAGGAGGCGAAGCAGCATACGGATCACCCGCGCGTCGCCGTCATCCACTACGGACGCGCGTCGAACATTTATCTGCTGGTCGGCGCGAGCGGCGGCGGCGACGCGAGTGCGGCAGGGCAAATGGTGCGCTGGGCCGGCGGCGAGATGGCGATTCAGCAGGCCGGCATGCAGCGCATGACCTCACCGGAGATCGTGGCGCGCGCGAATCCCGACGTCGTGCTGATGACCGAGTTCGGCTACGACCGCCTGTCCGGGTCGAAGGACAAAATCCTGGAGCTCCCCGGCGTCTCCACCAGCAACGCGGCAAAGAACGGCCGCATCTATCGCGTCGAAGAACACGATCTCATGTACTTCGGTCCGAGCACCGGTGAAGGCGTGCAGAAGCTGGTGAAGCTCATTCACCAGGCGCCATGAAGGCGTCGCGGACCACGGGTCTGCTCCTTGCGCTCACCGCGCTGATGATCGCGACCGTGCTGGCCTCGATCCGTTTCGGCGCGATCGATTTCCCGCTGCACCAGATGTGGTCGTCGACGAGGGCCGTGCTCGCGGGGCGAACGCCGGACACGCTCGACGGCAGAATCTTCACCGAACTGCGCCTGCCGCGGGCAATCCTCTGCGTGTTCGTCGGCGCGAGCCTCGGCGTCGGCGGCACGCTCATGCAGGCGCTCTTCCGCAACCCGATCGTCGAGCCCGGACTCGTGGGCACGTCGAGCGGTGCGGCATTTGGCGCTTCGCTCTACTTCGTCCTCGGCACGGTGCTGCACGTCGAACAGGCGGCGTGGACCCTGCCGGCCGCGGCCTGCGCAGGCGGGATTCTCTCGACCTGGATGGTGTTTGCGCTTGCCGAATCAGGTGGCGACAGGCGCGCGTCGATCGTGATGCTGCTCCTGACCGGCCTCGCCGTCAACGCGCTGTTCCTGAGCGGGATTGGATTCCTGTCTTACATCGCGCGCGATCCGCAGGCCCGGTCCATTGTGTTCTGGAACCTGGGCACGCTCTCGGGCGCCACCTGGCGGTCCGTGGCCATCGTGGGCGCCGTCACGACGCTGGGGACGCTTGCGTCGCTGGTCTATGCGAAGCAGTTGAACGCGCTGATGATTGGCGAAGAGGAAGCGACGTATCTCGGTGTCAATGTGCGCCGGCTGAAATGGATCGTGCTGGCCATCAACGTCGCGATCGTCGCCGTCGCGACGGCGTTTACCGGCGTCATCAGCTTCGTGGGGCTGATCGTCCCGCACATCCTCCGCATGCTTCGCGGCGCCGACAATCGCTTCCTGATCATCGCGAGCGCGATTTTCGGCGGTACGCTCCTGAGCCTCGCGGATCTGATCGCGCGGGTCGCGCTCAGGCCCGCTGAATTGCCGATCGGCATCGTGACGTCCGTCGTCGGCGTCCCCGTGTTCCTTTCGCTCCTGCGGCGCCGCCAGTACGTTTTTTAGTCAGATGGTCCAGGCGCAGAACATCGGGTTCAAAGTCGGTGATCGGTACCTCGTATCGGGTGTGAACGCGACGTTTGCCCCCGGCCAACTGCATCTGATCATCGGGGCGAACGGCGCCGGCAAATCGACGCTCGTCAAGCTGCTTTCGCGCCTGCTCACACCGGCCGACGGCCGCGTCCTGTACGACGAACAGGATGTGGCGCGCGCGACAGAGCGCGATCTGGCGCGGCGGCGCGCCGTGCTCTCGCAGGCGATCGAGGTGGCGTTTCCGCTGTCGGTACGCGAAGTCGTGATGATGGGGCGCTACCCCCACTTCGGCACGCGGCCGACGGTGCACGACGTCGAGATCGTGAACGAGGTCATGAGGTTCTTCGAAGTGACCGGCATGGCCGAGCGCAGCTACCCGACGCTCAGCGGCGGAGAAAAGCAGCGGGTCAACTTTGCGCGGGTGCTCGCGCAGGTCTGGCGTCCGGTCGCCGGCCATCATCGCGTGCTGTTCCTGGACGAGCCGTTGACGTTCCTCGATATCCGCCACCAGATCGACTTCATGAAGAAGGTGCGGGAGACGGTCCGTGCCGGCGACATGGTCGTCATCGGGGTGGTCCACGACCTGAACCTCGCCGCTCGTTTTGCCGATCGGCTGCTGCTGCTCAGTGAAGGAAGAGTGCTCGCCGAAGGCACGAGCGCTGACGTGCTCACCCCGATGAACATCCGCGCCGCCTTCGGCATCGAACCGATCGTGACCACGGCGCCCGGCGGAGGGACTCATCTCATATTCGATTAGATCAACTACTCAAGTACGCAACGCCCAACTACACAAGGAACTCCCGTTGGAAGTTGACTCCTTGAGTAGTTGGGCGTTAAGGAGTTGTGTAGGTGATCAGGCCGGCACCTTCTCGTTGGTGTCGAGCTCCCTTACCGGCCTCACCTCAATGCTGCCCTCGCGAGCGGGGGGAATGCGCGACGCGATCTGGATGGCTTCGTTGAGATCCACGGCATCGATCAGATAGAAGCCGGCGAGCTGCTCCTTGGTCTCGGCGAACGGGCCGTCGGTGACGACCGTGCGCCCGTGGCGGACCCGGA
>Ga0310810_10002121_pt1 | contig 21117 bp, 20 predicted proteins | sample NCmetagenome_FD_207641 | JGI IMG/M metagenome (GOLD analysis project Ga0310810, IMG submission 207641) | Soil microbial communities from experimental microcosm in Duke University, North Carolina, United States - NC | ecosystem: Engineered > Artificial ecosystem > Soil microcosm > Unclassified ...
TTTCACCCAGAATTCTTTCCTCTTCGCTCTTATCTTTCGCGACGAACGTTACGCTGAAACGCAGATAGGCGCCTGCGTCATCCCATGGAACCGTCGAGATCAGCTTCTCGGTGATCAACCATTGTGAAACGTCTTCCGCCGCGCGAAACTGGACTCGTGTGCCATCGCCTTTGCGAGCCGATCGCGGCGCCTTAACATAGAGGAAAAACGACCCTTTCGGTTTCTGGGCTTTGAACCCGGCCTTGGCCAGCACGGTGATGAGCGCGCTCATGCGGCGCGAATACTTGGCGGCGATTTTTTCAGTAATCTCCGGATGATCCAGGCCGTAAGCCGTTGCGTGTTGAATCGCCAGGAACTGGCCCGAATCGCTGTTGTCCTTTACGTCGCCATAGGCTTTTACAAGTAAAGGATTGCCGGCGACAAAACCGCAGCGCCAACCTGTCATATTGAAACTCTTGCTGGCTGAATGCAGTTCGAGGCCGACTTCCTTGGCCCCCGGTGTGGCGAGGAAGCTCAATGGTTTGCCCTCGAATACAAGCGCGGCATAGGCAGCGTCGTGAATGACCACCAGGTTATATGTGCGCGCAAACGCGACCACTTTAGCGAAAAACTCAGGTGTCGCGCTCGCCCCGGTTGGGTTGTTTGGATAATTGATCACCAGGACCTTTGCCCGGGCGAGCACATCGGCCGGGACTGTGTCGAGGTCAGGAAGAAATCGATTTGCCTCCGTTAGTGGCAGGTTATGAACCAGACCTCCATAATATTTTGCGTGCGTGCCGAAGACCGGGTAACCGGGAGTAGTCATCAGCACGTAATCCCCCGGGTTGATGAGTACCGCCGGAAGAATTGACAGAGCCGCTTTACTCCCGATCGAGTGAATGATCTCCGTCTCCGGGTCAATGCCTTTGACCCCACAAACCTTATCCAAGTACCGCGCGGCGGCTTGTTTGAGCACAGCATCCCCGTTATCCGCGTATCCCCGATTCTCCGGCTTGCGGGCTTCGTCGCAGAGTTTGTCGACCACCTCGGGAAAGGCCATTTCATCCGGTTCGCCTACCCCTAAATCGATAATCTCTGCCCCAGGGTGCGCGCTCATGGCAGCGCGCTTGGCGCGTTTTATTTTCTCGAATTTATAAATCGCGTGCGACTTGCCGTATTGCCGGCCGCCGATTCGTTCGGCGAACAGGTTTTGGATGTAAGATTCGGTCATACCGGAACGCGAACGCTACCTTAGCGCGTTGAAACGTTAAAGCGTGAAAATGTAAAAACGTGGTCGCGGCATCCACATTCCGTTTCAACGTTCCAACGCTTTAACGTTCTAACGGTTCAACGTTCTAAGGATTATAAGGCCACTTCCTGCCCCCTGCGTCTGGTGAAATGAAGCGAATGGGTGTATCCGGCGCTTCGGGCGAGCTGTACCGCCTCTGTCAGGTTCAAGCCCACCTCCTCCGGCGCATGAGCGTCGGAGCCGAACGTGATCGGCACTCGCTCGGTGGCGGCCAATTGGAGGATCGCCAAGCTGGGGTATATCTCGCGGCACTCCTTGCGCAACCCGGCCGTATTCAGTTCGATCGCCACTCGGTGTCGTTTGGCAGCCTGGATAAAGGCCTTAAAGAGCGGCGCCGACTCTTGTTGCGGGTAGAAGGCAAATTTCTTGCAGAGATCGGCATGCCCAATGATATCGAACAAGCCAGACTCCGCTGCCTTCGTCAAATGCTCGCAATAAGCTGTCCAAACTTCGAGCGCGTTTCGGCGCTTCCACTCGGACAGTTGTGTGGGGTTATCGATGGCCCAATCAGGCGAGAGATAATGGACCGACCCGATGAGGTAATCCCAAGGGTGTCGAGCAGCCAAATCCCGTACCCAATCCTCGTAGCCGGGCAGAAAATCGACTTCCAGGGCCAGTTTGATGATCAGGCGAGGATGATCGCGCCGCGCCTTTTCGACTTTCGCGACATAGAGATCGAGGTCGGCGGCCCGCATCCGCCAATCGTCAAAATCGTCCTTGGGCATTGGGTTATGGTCCGAAAACCCCATTTCTGCAAGACCGACACGCAGCGCCTGCGCGGCGAGTTCGCTCGGTTCACCGGTCGCATGTCGGCACAGCGGGGTGTGCGTGTGATAGTCGGGGGGTAAGGGCATGTCCTAATGACGAATGACGAATGACGAATGACGAATCATGGATAAAGCCAATTAGTCTGGAAAACCTTGCTGAATATCAGACCGAAGCCAAATCACAAAAAGACAACCGGCTTCCCAGCAGCTTGGGTTTCGGCCTTTGAATTTCGGCTCTTGGATTTTGCCAATGCAGCCCGTCGCTGAAGTTCGCGACAGGCTCGAGTTACCGACAACCTGCTTGCGACCTTGAACCGGTCATTGCGCGGGAGGAGGGGCTTTGGCGAGCAGCTGCTTGACCGACTCGATCAGTTCGTTGACAACTTTCTTTTGATCGGCAGTCACGTTCGGATCGTTGGCGAGCTTATCCAACGCTTCCAGGGATTTCTCATACATACCGTAGCGAACCCCCGATATGGCCTCGCTCACATTCTGTTGAATCTCGGAACTGGAGTTATCAAAGGTGTGCTGCAGCTTGGGAAAATCCACTTTGACACCGTTGATTTCCGGCACCACAGGTGCATCGGCTGACTTTTTGCACCCGCCTACCGCAAATAGAGTTAGGGCCAAAGCGACGCAGAGGCAGTTGAGTTTTTTCATAGTAGAAACTCTAAGGTTTCACTACCCGCCTGAAAAGAAGAATTTTGGCGGACGGCCTTCGTTCTCCGACAGCTGGCTAATTGCGAACAGTCGCATTCTCGGCCATCCAGTGCGCATCCTGCCAGGAATCGCCCGCAGGTACCCGGAGGGCCAGATTTCCGTTATACATGACTGGAGCTTTGGCGATTTTTGACCCAAGCCATTTGTGTACTTCGGAGTGACCGTCTGCGAAAGAGAATCCCGCCGCTCCATTGTGGAAAGCAGCCGGGAAATCGATAATGTAAGCCGAGCCGGGCGCGTCAGTCGGTTGATTTCCCGCCTCGGTAACTGCGAAAGCCGCGTCATTGATGCTGTCCGGATGTTCGTCCACAAACACCATCGTCTTTGTCGGTAAAACAATATTGGCCAGCTTATTATAGACGCGCCAGTTTTTTGCCAGGGGAGCGGTTCCGCCACTTGAGTCCAGCCACTCACCGCGACTCAATACCTGGCTCATGGAATTGCTGCGCACGCGGGGCCTCTTGACACCACCGGTGGCGGTCACCATGGCATGGTCGGCGGGGCACTTGAAAATCTCAGGGTTCTTACCGCAATAGGGGAACATCGGGCTTCTGAATATATAAATCGCCGGATCCCAGTTGCCCGCGGCTCCACTGAAATCCAGATTGCCCTGAACCCAGTTTGTTCGCCCCGCCATAACGGGCGGCGGACTACCGCCGGGGTCCTGGCAGGTTAACATGATGTCGTTGGCGTCTTCGGCGTACAACCTAAAGGCCAGCGTGAGTTGCTTGGTGTTGTTCATGCACTGAACGCCTTGGGCCTTTAGTTTTGCCTTCGACAAAGCCGGCATCAGCATCGCGGCCAGAATGGCAATAATCGCGATGACCACCAGCAATTCAATTAGGGTAAACCCATTGGCAATGTTTCGGCGTGGCTTTTCTCCTGAGCTAAGTTCAAGTCTGGTATTCATTTTCGGTGCATTTTCTGTGGTTAGCACTCTGACGCCCCGTTTGCAACCGGGAATCTCAAACTAGCCTACGCCCTTTCCCGCGGCTGGTAAAGGAAAAATGATCGCCGGGCACAGGGGAAAATTCCCGGTCTCGCGTCGCGCAAATTTTGCGCAGCTGGCCTTAAAGGATGCGAGCAAATCCTGCGCACTGGGCGTCTAACAGTTGCGAGATCTCTGGGGTTTTTCGATTGGCATGTGACCTGCACCCAGAGCGGCGAACCGAAATGGCGAGCGCTTTGGGGCGCCTCCGCCCGGTTGAAGTTTGCAGCAATTAAATCACGCAGCACTCCTGATAATATGAAGAAAATCCAATGGTTAGCGATAGTAGGCATGGCCTCGCTCTTGTGTGCCGGGGCAACCCAGGTTTTGGCTCAAGACAATCCGGGTCCACCTCGGGGCGGGCGAAACTTTGATCCGGCTCAGTTCCAGCAACGTCGCATGGAACGCATTAAAGAGCAGATGGAGATCACCGATGACTCGGAATGGAAAGCCTTGGAGCCTTTGATTCAAAAGGTGATGGATGCTCGCATGGCAAGTTTTGCGGGGATGGGACGGGGAATGTTTGGCGGGCCGCGTCGGGGTGGCGGTGACAACGCTCAAGCCGATCAAGGGCAAGGCGGCGGCGGACGCCGTGGTATGTTTGGCGCTCCGAGCCCGGAAGCCGAAGCCTTGCAGAAGGCTATAGATGCCAAAGCGCCTAAAGCCGAGGTTAAGGCAGCCCTGGCAAAATACCAGGAAGCACGCAAGGCCAAGCAGGCGGAACTCGAAAAGGCTCAGGAAGAACTGAGAAAAGTCCTGACCGCCAGGCAGGAAGCCATCGCGACGCTGGATGGCTTGCTGTGAGGCGTGACACGTGATGCGTGAAAACGTGTTGCGATCCTTGTTCCGTTTGGCGCGACCGAGCACGGAACACGCAACACGGATGACGTAAAAATGTAACGAACTATGAGCGGACCTTCTGCCCAGGATAGCACAGCCAAGCCATTGTTGGAACGGATGGTGGCCAATCGCCAGCTTTCGGCGATCGATGCGCAGGTGCTTTCGGGACAAGGAACCTCGAGCAGTGCCGCGCCGGTTCAGACCGAGGAAGATGTCTTGCGCTGGCTGGCGAAGGAATATGGCCTTGCCTATACGAGTCTCGATGACATCGAACCCGATCGTCAGCTGCTATCACTGTTTCCCGCCCGCATTCTGCTCAAAGAGGAGCTGCTGCCACTTCGGCGTTTGAATGGGACTGTCGAGGTGGCGACGAGCCGTTTGTTCTCGACGCATGGGCTCGATGCCTTGAAGAGCATGACCGGCTTGAGTCTCAAGCCGGTGTTGGCCTCCAGCGAGGCCATTCAGCGTGAGATGAAGAAGCGCTTGGGCGTGGGCGCCGACACGATTGATACCCTGGGGGAGGAGGCCACCTTCCAGGTCGTTGACGAGAATCCCGAAGAGGATACCAATCTCGACAGCGCCGCCGAAGATGCCTCCATCATCCGGTTCGTTAACCAAGTCCTGCGCGACGCGATCGAATTGCGCGCCTCGGATATTCACCTCGAACCGTTCGAGGATGAATTCCGGATCCGCTACCGTATCGACGGCGTGCTGCAGGACGTTCCGGTTCCCGCTCAGATTAAGCGCTTCCAGCCCGCGATTGTCTCCCGGGTGAAAATCCTCAGTCACCTGAACATCGCCGAGAAACGATTGCCCCAGGACGGTCGTATTAAGATTCGCATCGAAGATGCCGAAGTTGATATCCGTGTCTCGGTGATCCCGATGCTCCATGGTGAGGCGGTCGTAATGCGGTTGCTTCGCCAGAACGCGACGTTGCGCGGCATGGGTGAACTCGATATGAATTCGCGGGAGTTGGAATGTTTTCGTCGTGTTCTCCAGCTGCCTCACGGGATCATCCTCGTTACCGGCCCGACCGGCAGCGGCAAAACGTCGACCCTCTACACCGCGCTGCATGAAATCAACGACGCGGACCGGAAGATCATCACGATTGAAGACCCCGTCGAATACCAGCTCAAAGGTGTTAATCAGATCCAGGTTTCCGAAAAAGCCGGTTTGACCTTTGCCCGCGGACTGCGGTCAATTCTGCGCCATGACCCCGACGTCATACTCATCGGCGAAATTCGCGATCAGGAGACCGCGCAGATTGCTGTGCAAGCCTCGCTAACCGGTCACCTGGTGTTTTCGACATTGCACACCAACGACGCTCCCGGGGCGCTCACGCGCTTAGTCGACATGGGGGTCGAACCTTATTTGGTTGCATCGTCACTCGAGGCGGTGCTCGCTCAACGCCTTGTGCGCGTTTTATGCGAGCGGTGCAAGCAGCCTGACAATTCCCCGGCGACGCAGGCGTTCAAGACACAGGTTGGCATTCCGGCTGGCACGACGATTTACCGTTCGGTTGGTTGTCAGGAATGCCGCCAAACCGGTTTTTATGGACGGCACGCCATTTTTGAATGGATGGATTCCGATAACGAGATTCGCCAACTGATTCTGAAAAATGCCTCGAGCGATCTCATTCGGGAGGCCGCCCGGCGCGGGGGCATGCGGACTTTGGCGGAAGATGGCTGGCGCTTAGTACGGCTTGGTGTCACCACTGTCGAAGAGGTCCTCAGCGTGACCACGGCTAAGGAAGTTGAGCGCACAACCAAGCTGGCCGCGTTGCATCCGGAAACCAAAGACGTTGCACCGACAGCTGCCGTCGCTGCGCGCCCGGCCTAAGCCTTGCCCATGGCCTTGTTTCAATATAGAGCGTTGCAAGCTGACGGTGCCATTGCGGAGGGGCAGCTCGAAGCTGCTGGCCGACCGGAAGCGTTTCGCCAAATGGAAGGCTTGGGTTTGCGGCCGATCAGCGTCCTCGAAAAGGCTGCATCCTCGAAAGCGAGCAGCGGTGGCGCAGGCGTTAACGCCGCATTGGGGTCCTTGACCCTGTTTAAAAGGACACCGAAGGTTTCGGGCCGGGCCTTAGAGAATTTCACACGCCTGCTTTCGAGCCTGTTGGCAGCGGGCGTGCCGCTCAGCCGCGCGCTGACCATTCTGCACAAAGAGGCCTCCACCCCGGCTGCTGCAGAAAAATGGAAAGAAATTCACGGCCTGGTTATCGACGGCATGTCATTAGCCGACGCGATGGCGCGCTCCCCTCAAGTGTTCCCGCGCGTTTATACGGCGATGGTACAGGCTGGCGAAACCGGCGGATTCCTCGACCTGGTGCTGGCTCAGATCGCTGACTTTCAATCCCGTGAGAAAGAGCTCCGTTCCAAAGTCAGCACCGCAATGCTGTATCCCGCGATCTTGTTCGTACTGGCCATTGGCGTATTGATCTTTCTGCTGACGTTTTTTATCCCCCGCTTCCAGAGCATCTTCACGGGATTCGGAGCCTCGCTGCCCTGGTTAACCCAGGTCATCATTGGCGCGAGCCGTATCGTGCGGTCCTACGGCCTGTTCGTCGGCGGCGGTATCGTCCTGGCCATCTTCTTTGTCCGGACTTGGTTTTTGTCCCCCAAAGGGCGCCGCACCTGGGAAGGATTAATCCTGCGCGCGCCTATTATTGGTTCGCTGGTGGCGCAATTCGCGATGGCGCGTTTTTGCCGGATGTTGGGTACACTGCTCGCCGCAGGTGTGCCGTTGGTCCAGGGCTTGAATGTCGCGCGCAAGTCGATCGGAAATCAAATCCTGGTTGATGCCGTCGCTCAGTCGATCGAGCGGGTCCAACAAGGCGGCCAACTGGGTGCCAGCCTCGCCGATTGCCGCGGACTGTTTCCCAGTTCGGTGCTTGAGATGATCTCGGTTGCCGAGGAGAGCGGAAAACTCGACCAGGAACTCATCCGCATCGCCAACGTCACCGAAGGGGACCTCGACCGCGAACTCAAGACCGCCGTGTCACTCGCAGAACCGTTGATGCTATTCCTCATCGCCGGTTTTATCGGCACGATCTTTATCGGGATGGTCCTGCCGATCTTCTCGTTGCAAGAACATATCAAGTGATTTCGTGAACTTGAGCACTATCCAACGCCACGCAGCGCAGAGTTTCACTCTGCTGTATCGCCGATTTCCAATCGGCATTGGTTTGGATAATTCGAGAGTATCCCTGCCTGGGCAGATTAAAAATCTGCGGTACAGCAGAGTGAAACTCTGCGTTACTTGCCTGCACCGCCACAACTAATCGCGACATAAATGAAAACACGACACCTGACCTCAAATTTGATACGCGGATCCCGAAGCCTTCGGGCTTCATCCGAAGCGCGCCTGCGCCGACTCGATCGCGTCAAAGCCCGCGGCTTCACTCTGGTGGAAATGCTCCTGGTGCTGATGATCCTGGGGGTGCTCGCGGCGATCGTCGTGCCCAAAATGGCGAACCGCGGCCAGGATGCGCGCATCAAAGCAACGATCACACAGATTTCAGCCTTCAAGACGGCGCTGGATATGTTCGAGGTCGACAATGGCTACTATCCAAAGGGGCGCAATGGCCTGTTGGATCTGGTGCAGAAGCCTCGTGATGCCTCTAACTGGCACGGCCCTTATCTGGATAGCATTCCCAAGGACCCTTGGGGTAATGATTACATCTATGAAAGCCCGGGCAAACACCACGCCAGTTCGTTCGATCTGATGTCGATGGGTCCGGACGGCCGCGAGGGCGGTGATGACGATATTACCAACTGGGATCAGCAGAAGTGATGGGGACAAGATCAGAGCATACAAAACAGAAGCAGGTGAAACATGAGATTGCGTCCAGGCGCTGTCTTTACGTTTCACGTTTCACGTTTTATGTCTCACGCAAGACGCAACACGCAACACGCAACACGCCTCACGAACCACGAATCACTTCTCACTCCGCCTTCACCCTCATCGAGTTGGTCCTCGTCATGGCGGTCGTGGTCATCGCGATCGCCATTACCGCACCGAGGCTGGCCAATTTTTTCCGAGGGCGCACCCTCGACTCGGAAGCGCGGCGGTTGCTGGCCTTGACCCATGCCGGCCAAAGCCGCGCAGTTTCCGAAGGCATCCCAATGCGATTGTGGCTCGATGCTGAGCAACGGACCTACGGTCTGCAAGAGGAGGCCGGCTGGGATGATCGCGATCCGAAAGCGATCGACTTCACGATGGATCACGATTTGCAGCTTGAGATTATTGCCGGCGCGGCGACGAAACAACGGAATGGCAAGGGATTGGCAACTGCGGGCGTTTTGAGCCGCGCCAATACTCGCAACCTGCCGGAGATCCGTTTCCTGACCGATGGTACAATTGACCAAACCAGTCCCCGGGCCGTCAAACTGATCGATCGAGACACGAGGGCACTCTGGCTCACGCAAAGCACAAACCATTTGAATTATGAGATTCGCAAAGAATTCGAATAATTCAGAGCACTTTTGCAACCGCGGGTTCACGCTGGCCGAAGTCTTAGCGGCCTTGCTGTTTATGGCGATCGTGATCCCGATGGCTGTTCAGGCACTGCGCATCGCCAGCCTTGCCGGAGAGGTTGCACAGCGCAAAACCGAAGCCGCGCGCGTCGCCGAACGCGTCCTCAATGAGAGTGTCGCGACGACGAATTGGAATGCCAGTCAGGTGGGCACCGTGATTGAGGGAACTCGGCAGTACCGTTGGGCGTTGCATAACGAGGTTTGGAACCAACCCAACACTAATCTGCTCGCCTCCGGGACCGCGTCATCTGGTCAGCTTGCCGGCGGCCAACCCCAGGTCAACCAGTTCACTGCCAACCAGGTTACAATGAATCTTCTATCGGTGGAAGTGAACTACGCCGTCCAAGACCGGGACTATTCGGTGCGCTTGAGCACCCTCGTCAATTCGTCCCAATGAAGCTCGCTCAAATCATCGTAGCACAGATGGCTCCCGTAGCCCGCGCATCCTCAGCGAGTTGCCGCCGCGTCTCGCCAGTAGAACCCCGCCATCGCCGGGCGGGACGCCACGGTGAACTCGCAGGTGAGGACGCCCATGGGACCGGCTTCACACTCATCGAGGTAATCCTTGCCATCGGCATTTTCGCCATCGTCCTTGTCGCGATGAACACTGCGTTTTTCGCCGCGCTGCGCTTGCGGCAAAAAACCTCTGATGCTGTGGAGTCGTCCCGACCTCTTACGCATGGCCTGGCTTTACTGCGACACGATTTGCAGAATGCCGTTGCGCCGGGCGGCGTGTTGAAGGGCGATTTCCGCAGTGGTGGCGCGGGCGGTGGGCCTGGATCACGTTCCAGTTCGACCACGGGCAAGGGAGCAGTCGTGAACACCCTCGGCTCGCAAAATCCCGGCTTGGATTTTTTCACCTCGACCGGGGCTTTGAGCGACGACTCGCCTTGGGGTGATATTCAAGAGGTTAATTACCAACTAATGGACCCGTTGGACCCTGCTCGTTCCTACGGCAAGGACCTCGTACGAACAATCAATCGCAACCTGCTGGCCACCGCAACACAAGCCACAGAAGTTCAGCGCCTGGCCGGCAACATTGAGAATCTCGATTTCTCCTATTTTGACGGAACTCAATGGCGCGATACCTGGGATACAACGGCTGGGGACACCGGCCTGCCGCGCGCGGTGCGCGTCAGCGTGCAACTCGCCTCAAGCGAAGGTCCCAGTCGAGGTATTACCCAACCGCTGCAGATGGTGGTCCTTCTGGACTCGATGTCGGTCACCAATCAATGAAATTGCGCCGCCAAATTGATGACTTAGTCGGACGAGCGTGCTATCGTAGCGCAGAGTTTCACTCTGCTGTACCGCAGGTTTCCAACCTGCCATCTTCCGGCTCCATCCTCGTCATCGTGCTTTGGGTCGCCCTCGGCCTGGTGACCGTCGCGCTCTACTTCGCCAACTCAATGTCTTTCGAACTGCGCGCTTCGGATAACGGCATCGCCGGTCTTGCCGCCGACCAGGCCATTGAAGGTGGCGCCCGTTACGTCCTTTCTGTCCTTGCCTTGTCGAGCACCAACGGTGGGGTGCCCGATCTCACCAGCTACCGTAGTCAGGCGGTGCCGGTCGGCGATGCCCATTTCTGGCTAATTGGGCGCCCCGGCGATTACCAGGTCCAGCCTGACGAGGTTTTCTTCGGTTTGGTTGATGAAGGCTCCAAATTGAATTTGAACAACGTCACGGTAGATAACCTCGCGCTGCTGACGAATATGACTCCCGAACTGGCGGCTAATATCGTTGATTGGCGCGATACCAACGGTGCGGTCTCGGCCAACGGCGACGGCCCAACCATCTATTCACAATTTCAACCTCCTTACATTTGCAAGAATTCCCCATTTGAGACGACCGATGAGCTGCGCCTTGTTTATCCAAGTGATTTGGGAACTCTCTTGGGTGAGGATTTCAACCGAAACGGAGCGCTGGATCCCAGCGAAAGCGATACCAATCGCAATAATTGGATTGATCCCGGCATCCTGGAGTACGTGACGGTTTACAGCCGTGAACCCAACACCCAAAGCAACGGCACCGCGCGCGTCAGCATCAGCCTGGTCAGCAGTACCAGCGCTGATCTGATTAATCTGTTGCAAACCAATCTGAGTTCCGCTCGATATACCGCCGTCGCCACCGCGCTCGGCCTAATCGCCAACCAACCGGGTGGCGGACCGCGGCCCGGAGGCGGACGTCCGCCTCCGCCACCTGCCCCGAGGCGATTCGCCAGCCCGCTGCAGTTTTATATGGCCAGTGGCCTAAGCGCTGACGAGTTCGCATTAATTGCCAACAGTATCACGGTCGCAACGGGAACTTACATCCAAGGACGAGTCAACGTGAACACTGCGCCCGCGGCTGTCCTGGCGTGTTTGCCGGGGTTCAGTGCGGATTTGGCGCAGCAGTTGGTAAATTACCGGCGACAAAATCCGACGAGGCTCACCTCGATTGCCTGGGTGCCGGACGCCCTGGGTGCCAGTAGCTCCACCGCCAGTGCATTGGCCGTCGCGGGAGATTACATCACAACACAAAGTTACCAATTCACCGCCGACATCGCGGCACTTGGGCCTTTCGGACGAGGCTATCGCCGCGTGAAATTCATTTTCGATACCAGCACCGGCAAGCCACAGGTGATTTACCGGCAAGACTTGAGCCACTTGGGCTGGGCTTTGGGACGTTATGCGCGCCAGGATTGGCTCCTGACTAAGAAATCTTGAATGAATGCTCGTTTTAACCTGGAACGACTGCAAAAGCAGCGCGGTTCGACAATTCTCGGTCTGACACTGGACGGCAGCCGCCTGGACGGTGTCGTTTTGCGTCGTACCAATGGCGCTGTGCAGGTGGAAAAGGCATTCGCGGCAACGCTCTCTCTGGACCCGATGACTAATGATGCGGAGTTGGTCGGACGCGAGATCCGCAATTGCCTCACCGGCGCCGGCGTCCGTGAACGGCGTTGCGTCGTGGGGCTCCCGTTGCGCTGGGCGCTGACCGTCCATACCCACATACCTCAAATTCCTGAAGCCGACGTCGCCAGCTTTCTCCAAATCGAAGCCGAACGCAGCTTTCCCTGTGACGTCTCGACGCTGATGGTCGCGACCTCGCGTTACCAGGCAAGTCCGGGGGAGGCTCATGCGACACTCATCGGAATTCCTCGGGCGCAGGTTGATTCGCTGGAGGCTGTCTTGCGCGGGGCGCAGCTCAAACCGGTCAGTTTTTCTCTTGGGCTTGCGGCGTTGCAGCCACCTAAATCAGATGCATCGAATGGCGTGCTGGCATTTGCCATCGGTGAGAACCATGTTGGGTTGCAGATTAGTTGCGGTGAAGGGATCGCCGCCTTGCGGACCCTGGAAGGAATGATCGATACGGATGGTGGCCAACGCCGGCTGCACGCGGACGTTATTGCGCGCGAAGCCCGTATCACCCTGGCCCAGTTGCCTGCAGCCATCCGCGCCTCGGTACGGCGTGTTCGCGTTTTCGGTCCCCGCGATCTGGGACAACAACTTACCGACGAGCTCGAACTGAGGTTGGAAGCGTTAGGGCTGGAATTCGAGCTGGTAACGCATTATCCCGCGATGCAATTTGGCGTTCAGATCCCCGCCAACACACCGGTGTCTCCGGCGGTTAGTCTTGCCATTGCACAACTGGCTGAACATCGCACCACGCTGGAGTTCTTGCCGCCGCGAGTGACAGCGTGGCACCAATTTGCCTCTCGCTATTCCTCGGGCAGACTGCAACAGGCTGGAATTGCTGCCGCCGCGCTCGGGCTGCTTGTCGGAGGCGCTTTTCTGTTTCAGACTTGGCAACTCTGGCGCTTGGAAAAGCAGTGGGCGGCCATTAAGCGCCCGGTTCGTGAGCTAGAGGATGCTAATGCTCGGATCAAACAATTCCGCCCCTGGTTCGATGACAATATCCGGGGTCTGACGATCTTGCGAAGCCTCGCCCAGGCTTTCCCGGACGATGGCAGCGTGACGGCAAAAACCGTCGAGATCAGGGATTTAGGAACGGTGACGTGCACCGGCGTGGCACGCGACTACGGCGCCCTCCTCAAGACCGTGGCCCAACTGCGCACGGTTCGCCAAATTCCCGAAGTCAATTTGGGACAGACCCGGGGCCAACCGCCGTCAATACAGTTCAGTTTTAGCTTTGCCTGGAGTGAAGGAGGGCGGAATGCAAATTAAGAATCGTCAGCAGCTGCTGACCATTGCGGCAATTGCCGTGCTCGGCCTCTTCGCCGCCGACAAACTCATTTTCGATCCATTGACCAATCTGTGGAAAACACGCGCGCGGCGGGTCGATCAACTCCGAGTTCAGGTCGCCGAGGGTAAAGCGTTGCTGAAACGAGAGCCCTTTATTCGCGGCCGCTGGAATCAGATGCAACGAAATACTCTGACCAACAACACCTCCGCCGCCGAACAACAACTCTTCGCCGCGGTCGACGGCTGGCGGCAGGACAGCCGCGTCGTCATCAACGGCGCCACGCCGCAATGGCGCCACGACGCCGACGATTATATGACCTATCAATGTCGAATGGACGCCTCGGGTTCACTCTCGGCCCTGAGCAGGTTCCTTTACGATATCGAAAAAGATCCCATGGCCCTGAAACTCGACTCCATCGAACTCAGCGCGCGCGATAAAGAAGGCCAGCAACTCGTGCTTAGCCTGCAGATCAGCGGCTTGGTCCTCACATTGCAAACCCGATGACGCGGATTAAACATTCCCTTTCGCTCCTGCCATCGGTCTTTGCCTCGCTGATGCTGCTAGGCACACACCTTGAAGCCCAAGACGCAAACGACTTCACCAACGCCGTTCTTGAGGCCGCCGCCGTCGTCGTCAGCAATGCGATCGCGCAGCTCGGCGAAATGACTTTAACCAATGACATGACCGCTTCGAACGATGTCTCCCAGGCCGATCAAGGATCCGATGCAAATAGTCTCAGCGATACCAACCCTCAGAGTACCGGCCCTGGCCGCAGTCTCGTCGGCCCTTCGGAGTCCCGCCGTCAGTGGATCTTGCGCCAGCGCGCCGGAGCACCCGGTTCAAATGACGCCGGCCCGACCCCCAAATCCTCGGACACGAACACTGCCGTGGTTGCGGACTTTCGGGTGGTCAAACCGGATTACTCGACCTTCAAGCTGATCCTTGACCGCAACATCTTCGATCCGAACCGCTTCCCTCGCCGTTCCGGCAGCCAGCCAAGATCAAAAACGCTCGATTCTTTGACTCTCGTTGGCGTGATGAGCTACGAGAAGGGCACTTTTGCCTTCTTCGACGGCAGTAGCGCCGAATATAAAAAGGCAGTGAAATTGTCCGATACGATTGCCGGCCACAAGATCACCAGCATCGAACCCAACTCGGTAAAACTTTCTGCTGGCACCAACCAACTGGAATTGCGCGTTGGAATGCAATTACGCCGCGACGAAGGCGGTGATTGGAGCGTTTCGGCGCCACGCGAAACCTATGCCGCCAATTCAGCTCCGACGGCCTCCCCCGCGGCGCCGAGTGGTGCCGATAACGATGTGCTTGAGCGCTTGCGCAAAAAACGTGAACAGGAATGACTTATGAAGAACCTTAACCGCTATATTTTGCTCTTCTTTCTGGCGCAAAATCTGGTCGTAATCGGCGCGGAACCTGCCGCAGGTCAGTCACCTGATCAATCGCTCGCGACACCACCCAGTACGAACAGCAACGCCGAGGCACAACCCCCCCCGGCACAAGCTGCCCCTCAACCAGACACTACTCCCGCGGCACCGGACACTGCTTCGGACAGCAGCAGCAACGGTCTGCGGTTGAATTTCCGCGGCGCGCCGTTGGGACTGGTGCTGGATTACTTAAGCGACGCAGCCGGCTTCATCATCAACAAAGAAGCCGACGTTAAAGGAACTGTCGATGTCTGGAGCAAAGACCCGGTCAGTAAAGAAGATGCAGTGAAGCTGCTCAACTCGGTACTGCGCAAGAACGGCTACGCGGTCACGCGCGATGGGCGGATCCTGACGATTGTCAGCCTCGAAAGCGCGAAGACATCTGACCTCGATATTCTGCAAGGCGATAAATGGGAAGATCTCGAGAAATCCGATGAAGTCGTCACCCAGATCATCCCGGTGCGTTATGCCAATGCGACGCAGCTGATGAACAACCTCCAACAGTTACTACCCACCAGCGCCTCGCTTTCGGTCAATGAAAGTGCGAATTCCCTCATCCTGGTGGCCACCAAAACCGACATCCGTCGCATGCTCAAGATTGTCGCCGCACTCGATACCTCCATTTCCAGCGTCTCCTCGATCAAGGTGTTCCCGTTGCGCTATGCGGATGCCAAAGAATTGGCGACCGTCATCCAGCAGTTGTTTTCGCAACAAACCGGGCAGAATAACTTAGGCAATAACCCCCGTGCGCAGTTTTTCAACATGATGCGTGGTGGTTTCGGCGGCCCCGGCGGTCCGGGTGGTCAGGGTAACAATAGCAGCGGTTCCGCGGCGGGATCAAAAGTTACCGCTGCTGCCGACGATTATTCCAATTCACTGATCGTCAGCGCCTCGACCGAACTGATGGCGACTATCAGCGACATGATCAAGGAAATCGACCAACCAGCTTCGGACGTCACAGAACTGCGCGTATTCCACCTCCTCAACGCTGATCCAACAGAATTGGCGGACCAATTCGCTCAACTCTTCCCCGACGACACCCGCACCGGCACCGGTCAGAATCAAGGCGGCGGTGGTGGGTTTCGCTTTTTCGGCGGACGCGGCGGCGGTAACAACCAGGCCAACACCAGCGACCGAATGAAGAAGAAAAGCCGAGTATTGGCAGTCCCCGACCCGCGGACTTCATCGCTTCTGGTGAGTGCCGCAAGCGAGATGATGCCCCAAATCGCGGAGATGATCGCGCAACTGGACTCCAGTCCGGCCAAGCGTGAGGTGGTCAAGGTCTTCGATTTGCAGAATGCCGATCCCCAAGACGTTAGCCAGGTCCTGCAGGATCTCTTTAATAAGAACAACACGATGCGGCAGAATAACAACAACAGCCGTTCGATGCTGGGCCAGGGTAACCCACTGACTCAACGCCAAACGCAACAACAAGTTGGTACCGGCACTAGTTCCACCTTGGGTGCCACCCGCGGCGGCGGCTCTGGAATGACCTCCGGATTTTGATCGTTAAGCTGCAATCGCAAACCTGCTAAAACACGAGGCAATATGACGAACTATTTTAAATGGATTGCTTATAGATTCGCAAGGCCCCATCGCAACGCAGAGTTTCACTCTGCTGTACCGCAGGTTTCCAACCTGCACGCCGCCCGACCTTCGGTGGACCTTGGAACACTGCACTCTTGCCGTAGTCATGCAGCCCAGCAGAGTGAAACTCTGCGATACAGCAGAGTGAAACTCTGCGCTACCCTCGGCTGCTGCCTATTCCTGGGAATCGATGTCGGCACGCAAGCGCTCGCCCAGCAACGCCAGGGCGGCGGCACTGGCGGCGGGAATCGCAGCACCACCAGCGGCGGCGGTTCACGCCAATATCCCAGTACGGGATCGATCGGCGACGCGTACTTCTCCATCGACCCCGAGTCGCGGCGCGTTGTCACTATCGCCGATGAAGATACCAGCCGATACATTTCTCAGGTGCTCTCGAACCTCGACCGGCCAAAACCGCAAGTGCTTATTAAGGTTGTTTTTTTGGAAGTAACCCACAACAACGCCTCGGATATCGGGATCGAAGGCGGCTGGGGCAAACAAATCAATAACGATCCAACAAAGGCGGCTCTCGCCAATGGTTTCGGCCTCTCGGGTTTGAGCGCGATTGTTTCTACCAACGTCAACCAATTCGGACAGCCGATTTCCAGTTTCTCGGCGGTTTCCCCGATGACCAGCCCCGGCGCCGGCCTGTACCAGATCCTCGGCCAGGATTACCAGGTGACGCTGCGCGCGATTGCGCAAGCCGGCAACGCAAAGGTGCTTTCGCGGCCTTCTATCCTGGCGCGAAATAATCAGCCCGCCACCATTACGGTCGGCCAATCCGTTCCTTTGATCACCAATGTCCGCTATGATACTTTCGGCAATGCAATCAATTCGGTCACTTACACCGATGTTGGCGTTATCCTTAAGGTGACCCCCTTCATCACTCCGGATAACCTCGTCGAGATGATTGTGTCACCTCAAATATCTTCTATCGATGCGACATTAACCGTTCCGATTTCGGCGAACGTCAGCGCACCGGTCATCGACGTGCGCTCGGCTGATACCGTCGCCGTTACCCCGGATGGACAAACCGTGATCATCGGCGGTTTGATGGCTACCACCAAGTCCAGCACCGATACAAAAATTCCTGTGCTCGGCGATATCCCGGTCCTGGGAAACCTCTTTAAGCGCAAACAAAGAAGTGACGCCAACACCGAATTGATCATCTTTTTGACTCCGCACGTCGTCCAAGCCCCTTCACAACTCGCCGCCTTGTCCGCCAAAGAGGGAGAAAAACTTCAAGGCCCCAACTCTTTCACCGAAGAGGAGCTCAATCGATTTATCGACAATCTCCCAGGCAAGAATGGCAACTCCAAAGGTTCCCATAAAACCAACTAACTTTGATTTCGGCGCTTTTGACTTAGGCCCTTGGACTAACGGATGGACTTAACCCGCCCCAGCCATTGGGTTTACGGTATTCTGGCCGCCTTCTGGCTGCTGGTGGGCGTCTGGCAAGCCGAGGAGCATTTCCGTTTTCGCGAAGCCGCCAAAAGCAACCTCAGTAACCGCTCAAAGGATATCGCCAATACCGTCAGCGCCTGCATCCGCGGAATGCGTTTCCGCGGTGCCGTCCGCAAAGAGCGGTTAGAGACCGTGCTGGACGAATTGGTGAATGGCGGTGCCAATGATTTGGTCAAATCGACCGAACTTCTGTCCATTGTGCTCCTGAACGCTGCCGGCGAAACCGTTGCTTCCGCCGGGCGCCCGATCGACTTTACGCAAAAAGAGATTCTTCAGCGCGGTGAACGATGGGGACAACGCATCGTAACTTTCGTCAACCCGGTCGATTTGGGCGTTAGCCTCACCTCCGAAGGCACTACCAACCCGACCGTGGTTCTGCCTCCGCCGCGCGACCTAACTAACGGATTCCGCGAGCCGCGCCCTTTCCGCTCCGACGATGGCGGCCGGCCTCCCGGACCGCCGCCGGAATTTGAAAGATTCGGGTCCGGGAACACGAATGAATTTGCCGGAGAACGGCCGCCGCGAGGGGAATTCCGGCCGCGGCGTCCTCCGTGGCTGCGCGGCATGGATGAAAAAGAGTTCCAGTCGCTAATCGAAAAGCAGGCGTTGCACGGTTTGGTCCTCGCGATGTCCACCGACGCTTTTCAGGCGGCGTCCGTCCGCGATTTTTGGCTGCGCACCTTTATTATCCTTCTGGCGACGGTCGCCGCAGCCGGCTCTGGCCTGGCATGGCGCAACCTCGTTAAGTCTTCTGACTTGCAGATTCGCCTCGTCCGCGCCAGCGAGCTTAACACGCATCTTAAGGAAATGAATCTGGCCGCCGCCGGCCTCGCGCATGAGACTCGCAATCCGCTCAATATCATCCGCGGCCGCGCACAAATGATCTCCAACCAGACTGAATTCCCGCCTGAGATCAGGGAAAAAGGGCGCGAGATCGTCAATGAAGTCGACAAAGTCGCCGCCCAGTTGAATGAGTTCATCAATTATTCACGCCCGCGCGAAGTCCGCCGGGCGAGACTCACCCTGGGAACAATCATCAACGAGGTCGTGCGCGCGCTTAGTTACGATTTAGAGGAGAAAAAGATTCGGCTACAGGTCCTCCCCGGCGAGTCGATCACTGTTGAAGCTGACGAACAACTCTTCCGGCAAGCCCTGTTTAATTTGCTGATAAATGCGGTGCAGGCGGTCGAACCTGGCGGCGAGATCCACGTCGCGGTCGCTCGGCAAAATGGGCTGGAAGCCAGCCTGGATGTGCGGGACAACGGTCCGGGAGTTCCGCCCGAACGGCGCAGCGAGATTTTCAAACCGTATTTTACGACGCAAAAGACCGGGACCGGTCTAGGCCTGGCGGTGGTGCAGCAAATTGTGCTCGCCCACGGTTGGGAGATTCAGTGTCTGCCCAATGATCCGAAAGGAGCCGTGTTTCGGATCACGCACCTCAAGATCGCTGCCTGAGGAAAATCAAATCCGAAACCCGGACTTCGGATTTTCCTACGCTCCTTCTTTCAGCAGTCCAATAAACTGCTTGATGGCGGGTGAAAGCACTTTGTTCTTCTTGTGGATAATTCCCAGCGAGCGGTAATAATCCCCGTCATCGAGGCGCACGGCGGCAAGGGTTTGATTATTCACTTCCTGTCGGATTGTCTCCTGGGGCACAATCGCCACGCCGGAGTCGATCTCCACCGCCCGCTTTACCGTTTCGATGTTGTCGAACTCCATCACGTGTTCTACCGACACGCCATGGTCCTTTAGGATCTTGTCCAGTGCCTTGCGCGTCGGAATATCCTTTTCAAAACTGACAAATTTTTGCCCGTTCAGATTCTTCAGTTTGATCCCTTTCAGCTTCGCAAATGCATGTTGCGGATGGCAAATCAGCACCAACTGGTCCTTGCGAAGCGGGACAATTTCAAGTTTCGGATCACGCATCGGATAGGCCACCAAACCGAGATCTACGACGTTGCCCAGCACATCCTCGTAAACCTGGTTGGGACGCCGATATTCCACATGCACATTCACCGTCGGATAGCTCTTCAGGAATTTCTTCAGATACGGCGGCAGCACGTGCAGGCCGATGCTGTAAATGGTCGCTACCCGAATGTTGCCCGATATGATTTCCTTAATCTCCTGCAGCTTGCTGTGGAGCGCGTCATAAGTCTGCAAAATCTGTTTGCTGTAGTCGTACAGCACTTCCCCTTCGGCCGTCAGTCGGAAATTTTTCTTGCTGCGTTCGATCAGCAGCGATTTGAACTGGCGTTCCAACGAGCTGATCGTCTGGCTTACCGCTGATTGGGTGACCCCGTTTATCTGCGCTGCCTTGGTGAAGCTTTCCGTCTCGGTCAGATCACAAAATACTTTCAGGCTTTCGATTTGCATAAGCGCAGGGAATACCAAATCGCAGCCCAAGTCAACAACTCTCGTTCATAAAAACGGGTCGTGTTTTTCACTAGGGTAATAATTATTGATCTTGATGATGAATGCAGAACATCTAATGGGATCCGTTTTTGGAGCGCTATCACCGCTGGTTTTCCAGCTCAGAAATCACACCAACACGCGAGAAAAATGCACGGCAGTCGATCCCTCTTGCGAGGTTCTTTGCCTAGATTTTATGCGGTTCACTGCCGAGGGGATCGGCAGCTGGTTTTCCTGATCGCCAACGGTTTCGCCGGTTTAACAATCCGCTGGCTCTGCGCTATCCCGCGGCCCGTGATGACGCAGCGTGACGGAATGCGACGCATTACTCGTTAATGCCCCAGTAGCGCAGGTTGTAATTGCGGGTCTCTCGTTCCAGCATCTCGTTCAGCAGTTCGGTCTTTGCGTCTGTGCGATCGCGCAGGCGTTCAGGCGACAGGCTGAGCGACTCCGAGTCCTCTTCTCGCTTCGATGCCTCACGGGGAGCCGATCTTCGATTTGCTTTTGTGGTTTTCATGTGCAGTCTCTTTCGAGTGCCCTGACCCCATGGTGGCTGCCTGACCTGCGACGGCCCGGCCGTGAGTCGGCCGCCACAGGAACGCTCTAGTCGTGGAACGCAGTCCGGGCGGAAATCATGCCCGACCGCCAAAGGTCTTCCCTCTGAGGAGAACCATGCCACTATCGGCTGCTTTTGTGCCAAATGCAAGTGGAACTAAGTTACAATTTCAAAAAAACTTATCCCCCGCCATTCACAATTTGCTGGGCTCAGGAGCGCCTTTGATTTCAGCCACGGATAAGCACTGATGGGCACGGATAGAAGCAGCCTCCATCAGGATGTCCGGCCGACCGAAGCTCTGTGCACGGTGGTCTCTCTTTCAAGTTCTGGAGCCAGACA
>Ga0310810_10002122_pt1 | contig 21106 bp, 25 predicted proteins | sample NCmetagenome_FD_207641 | JGI IMG/M metagenome (GOLD analysis project Ga0310810, IMG submission 207641) | Soil microbial communities from experimental microcosm in Duke University, North Carolina, United States - NC | ecosystem: Engineered > Artificial ecosystem > Soil microcosm > Unclassified ...
AACTTTAACGCTCATGGTTAAAGTCAGCCTTACTTGGTAATACTCAGTCCACCACCCGCGCTCGTTTTCCTTAGGAAATTTGCGAATCCGCTAAGATTGCGGAGCGGCGCATGTAACTCAAAATCCCGTGGGCTTTACGGGTCGTGTGGGTTCGATTCCCACCTCCGGCACCACAAATTCCAACTGAAGGTAAGCAGGCCGCGCACTGAACGCAGCTGTCCTGTCATCGGTTCCGGGACAGCGAAGCGACGGCTGTTCGGGGCGATGCTCAGACGGATCCGGGCGCTGCCGGTCCCAGCGAGCTCACCGTCAGCGGATTCAGCGAAGAACGGTGGCGACGAAAGAGCACACGTATGGAGAGGTGTCCGAGAAATGCAGTCGAACCGGGGCGTTTCCCGTCGGTTCCCACGCCGGGGCGTGTATCGCTTGTGGGTCCGGGTGCTGGACGGTCAGCGGCGAACAAACTCGCCGCAACCGGCGCCCACTGGCGTAGGATCTGCTCATCCCAGGCAGCCAAATGGAGATTCAGGCCAATTCGTCTCAACTGGAAGCCCGGCCCCAGCGGGTGTCAACTCGGTTTGTCGGTCAGCTCACATTGCGTTTCGCGCGCGGCCAATCGATCTCGCCGAGAAAGGTGCACATCATGTCTATGAAGAGAGCCGGCCTTGCGATCGCGCTCGCCTGCGTACTGGCGTCCACCAGCAGCGTACTCGCCACGCCTGGCAGCGGCGTGACGTCGAGCAATAAGGTCGTGAGTGCAGCGGTCAACATCCACGCGCAAACAATGGCGAACAAGCTGCTGCTGCTGGAAGTTGGCAGCGACCGCGCACCGGTCAACATCGTGAACCTCCACCAGACATTTGCGCCAGGGGGGTACAGCGGCTGGCACTCGCATCCAGGGCCGGGATTTGTAATCGTGGAACAAGGGACAATCACGATCGAGACTAGGGTCGGCTGTTTCGTCGATTACCCCCAAGGCTCAGTGCTTTTTGCGGTGCCGGGCAACATTCTCAACGCATCCAATCGTACCGGTGCGCCTGCCGTGCTGGATGGGTATTTCTTTCTTCCGAGCTTCGATCCACCCGGCGCCAATTTCCGTGTGGACGAGCCAGCGCAATACGGCTCTTGCAATTAATGCGGTACGGGGAATCGTATCCTTGACGGTTGTGAACGCAACGCGTCCTTGCGGATGCGCATTAAGAAGAGCCCCTTCCTTCGGGCTTGGGAGGGACTTGGGGACTTGGAAAGCGCTGGCAGCAAAACGCTGAAGCTCAGGCCCTCGACGCCTTCCTGCTGAATCTTCGGTCGTTCAGCGACCGCCCGAATATTGCGCTGTCTGAGGCCCCAGACCCAAACCTGGACGATCGCGGGGTCACCCAGATTGAACACCATTCCGACCCCGGCACGAGGCGTTCGCTCCGGGAATCACGCCGACCGTTTCTAGGCGCCGCCGCTCCGATTCAACGTATAGCTGAACGCGTCGTTTCCAACTCGATACGCGCCATTCGAATCGAGGAAGAACAGGATGTTGTCGTCTGCATTGACGAAGGACAAGGTCGCAGACCGCTCCAGATCCAGCCGGTAGACGATTCGGTTTGTATGTCCGTCCCTGGCCATCGACCATCTGCCGATCAGCGGACGGTCGCGGTACAGCGTTCCCTCGAGCTTGTATGTCGTCGGCGTCCCGGTCGCGGGATCTTCAAGCAGCGTGAGGCGCCACTTCAGCTTGACACAATCGTCACGTGTGGAGACACCGAGCTCGCGCGCCAGCTCCTGACACGGCGTCCGACCCTCGAAGACGCCCGCGGCTTTCCTGGCGACCGCGGCCTCACTCGGGACGTCGCGGCGCAAAGCCGAGGTCCTGCTCAAAGTGTAGCTCCAGCTCGCGTTGCCGATCGCCAGACGCTTGTCGTCGTTCAACAAGTGAAGGAGGTTGTCGCCAATCCTCGCGAAGGCTGCCGACCGCCCAGACGATGCGTCGCTCAGCCGGTACACGACACTCGCATCGGCATTCGTGCCTTTGAGCGTCGACCAAGCACCATGCAGATGCGCGACACTTCCGCCGTTCACGAGCCCTGGACCGCTCGACTCTTGTACGCCAAAAGCTGCAGTCAGCGTGTACGTCGAAGGCGGACCCGATAGCGCAAGGCGCCAAGTAATTCGATCGCAGGGAACACCGACGGCAATCCCGACGAATCGTCGGACCTCTGCATCGCAGGGAGTGGTGCCAACAAAGTGATCCGGCTTCCCCAGCACCATCGCACGCGGAGTGGAGGCCATGAGCGCGACCACTGCCGCGGCGAAGGTGGAGGTCAGGAGTGGCTGCCGGGCCGCTGAATCAATTCCCAATTTCCGCAACTCCCCAAAAATATCCGATATCCGATATCCGACCTCCGACCCCCGATCTCCGGCCCCCCTCGTCAGCAGCTCCCTTTCGCAACAATCTCGCGCAGCGTCTGTTCAATCGTGTCTGGCCCCGCGGCCTGGACGCGCACCCCCGTATGCGTCACCCCGACGTAGAAGCCACACGTCCCATGGCGCTCACGTGACTCCCAGTTGTCGTTGACGTCGGCGTGGAGGCGAGGCAGCGCGGCCTGAAGCGCTGTCTGGCCACCCAACCGCCATACGTCTACGAGGTACTGTGCGGCCGCTCGGGCGCCGGCGTCAAGCCCGGCGCGCGTGACGCCGCTGGCTGGATCGGACGAAAGCCACGTCGTGCCGTCCGCGAACTGCAGGAAGTCCACCGTGATCGTGATTGGGCCTCGCCAGGTCATGTGCGCGCTCTCTCGTTGCCATTCCCCAGGCAGCAGCCCCCGCTCGGGCTCGCAGCCCGCGCCGCCATTCGCCTTGGGGACCGGCGAGGCGTGTCGCCAGGAATAGGAATGAATCGTCTTGCCGCTGGCGTTGCGGAAGTTGAATTGCAGAAATGTCGTGATGCGCGTGCCGAGCGACGCGTACGAATAGAAACGCGGATCCAGTACTTCCAGCGGACAGCCCGGCTGACTCGCGCGCTTCGGCGCGCCGCGGAACCAGTTTCGCCACCGGAAGCGGAAGCGACGCCTGGACGGGTGCGTCGCGGCGCGTGCGACGAGAATCGCTCGGGCTTGCAAGAGGGCTCCCGCGTCACTGTGGCAGCATGGCGCCGATGCATCGGCCAGCTGGAGATATAGGATGTGCCGGAATCGCCCGTGATCGTCGTCGCCGGCTCGGCGCAGCCGAGTTCACCGCCTGTGATTCCAGCGTCTGGTGTCTCGCGCGGAATGTCGCGCGATGTCTCGCGACCGCTCGATAACATGGAAGAGGACGCGTGCGATCGGCACGCGTCCCACGTCGACTGCTAACGCGCCACCTGCACCTGCGCTGTGCCACCAAAACCGGGAAGCTCGAAGGGGTTCGGCTGCAGCACGTTGATGACCGCGTCCGAGTCCTCCACGTAGTGCCCATACCGGGCCGGGACGACGACGATCACCGGGAGCGCGCCTCCTATCAGGTTCATGCCCGTGATCGTGAGGTTCGTCCCGTCGGACGTCCAGCGCACGTCACCGGCACTGTGACCAGCGGTGTTCAGGCCGCCCGAACCCGTGTGGACGCAATCGGTGGCCTCGTAGTCGCCCGTGCCGTCCCGGTTCAAGGCAATCCAGATCCAGGCGCCGTCGCCAGGCACCTGCCCCACGTTGTTGGCAGAGATTTCGATTTGATACACCGCTCCGCGGCCGTAATCCGCAAACGTCGTCGTCGGTACGGCCAAGAGCCCGAGGCCGGCAAATGTTCCAACCAATGCCCTGAACAGAAGTCGCTTCATCGAGTCTCTCCTTTTCAATGGATCGCAAAAGCGCGGGAAGTTTATACCGGGATTGTGACATTTCTATGGCAGAACTCGAGTCGAAAGGTCCCAGGCACACGTGTCGGTGTGGCAGCATGGCCGGCTATATCGGCTGCGAGATGATGATATGCCCGACTCGCCCGTGGTCGTCGGCGGCGGCGGCGCGGCCGGGCTTTCGGCGGCGGCCGCTCTCACGCGCTCCGGAATAAACGCCGACGTCCCGGAGCAGGACTCGGAACTCGGCAGAACCTGGGCGCGGCGAAACGACAGGCTTCGTCGTCCCGCGACGACCTGGTCGCGTATCTCAATGAGTACGCTCGGCACTTCGGATTGCGCGTGGTCACCGGCACGTCCGTACAGAGGATCCCCCCGCTTGTCGGTACGCCTCACGGATGGACGATAGAAATCTTGCGAGCCTGACGAGAAAAGACTCGACTGCAACGCTGGATCGGGCCTTGGCTTTAACCGTTCTCTAACTGATCATGAAGAATCATGCTCGAGTGTAAAGGAAGGCGCCGGCCGCAACGAGCGCGATGGCGAGCGTTGACTGTCGATCCGTTCAGGGCTACGAGCGCTGACGACGGCGGCGAAGCGCTGCCCCCAGAGCACCTAGGCTTACGAGCCCGAGAGTCGCGGGCTCGGGAACCGGGGTGCCGCCGCTCGGCGTATCCCTCGTGAGGAGGCGATTCACGCCAAAGCCTGCGCCCGTGTTCGACGTCAGCGTGAACACCGCCCTGTTGATATTCACCGCATCGCTCAGGGCGCCAAGGAATGGCGCGGTGCCGTCCTCGTTTCCGTCCATGACGCCCGCGACGTTGAACACGCCGAGCGACGAAGCGCCGTTGAAGACTTCGAGTTTCGCCGTGAAGGCGCCGTAGAAGTTGGACGTGATCTGCAGCCCCAGGCCGGCGACCGCCGTGTTGAAGTTCATCGTGAAGGACGATGCCGCCGCGAAAGGATTGTTCGGATCGCCGGTGTACAGCACGTTGTTGCCGACCGTGAAGTTGCCAAACCAGTCGGTGCCTTCGACCAGACCGGTGAATTGGCCGCCGTCGCTGATGCTTCCAGTCCGCGACAGATTGCTCGTGACGGTCGTTGGGGAGGCCTGCGCGAGGGCGTTCCCACTGCCATCGAGCACACGAACCTGACCCCAGTCGAAGAAATCATTCGCACCAAGAGCCCCAGCGGACCCAATCTGGATGGTCGCTGCCCGCGCCTGTGTCGCGGCGAACACAAGGAAGATCGGGACTGCCAGGACACTCAAACGTCGCATAGACCCTCCGTAGTGACGAAGCCGACGCTCGAGCAAGAAGCAGACCAGCTCGTCTGACTCTGTTTTCAACCAGTTGCGAGGCACACTCCGGTAGGGCATCGCGCATTCGATGACTTAAGGACGCACTCAGGAAGACTTGTCGCGTCGCCGATGGCGGCCGGCCTCGAAGGTGGTGAGACATGGCGTCGATGGCGTGAGCTCAGTCACTCGCACCAGCGCGAGTACGCGGAGGCATTTGAAGGAGCTGAAGAAGCCGGAAACCCGCAGCCGGCGGATCGAGTCGAGAAATGCCAGCAGTCGCCGCGCGGAATATAGTCAGAACTGCTGAGGCTGTCAATTGATATCCGAGTCGGCGGTGATCCTCGTCGGCGGCGGCGCGTCCGGGCTTTCGGCGGCGGCCGCCCTCATGCGCGCCGGCGTCGATGCCGTCGTCCTCGAGCAGGACTCGGAACTGGGCGGGACCTGGGCGCGGCGATACAACAGGCTTCGTCTCCACACCATTCGCCGATTCTCGGGGCTCGCGCACTTTCCAATCCCGCAGCGCTATCCGACGTATCTGTCCCGCGACGAGGTCGTCGCGTATCTCAACGAGTACGCCCGCCACTTCGGATTGCGCGTGGTCACCGGCGCGTCCGTGCAAAAGATCCGGCCGCGCGCCGGGCCGCCCGGCGGATGGACGATCGAGACGATACAGCGGGATTTGTGGCACGGTCGCGTAGCCGTCATCGCGACGGGACAGTACCGGCAGCCGATTCTGCCGGCATGGCCGGGCCGCGAGTCGTACTCGGGCCGGCTCACCCACTCGGCCGCGTACGTGAGCGCCACGCCTTACGCCGGCCAGCGCGTTCTCGTTGTCGGCGCGGGCAACAGCGGTGCCGAGATCGCGACCGATCTCGTCGACAACGGCGCGGCGTACGTGGCGGTGAGCGTTCGCACGCCGCCGCCGATCGTGCCGCGCGATCCGTTCGGCCTGCCGGTTCAGCGGACGAGTATCCTGTTGAGCGCGCTTCCGCCGGCCGTCGCGAATCGCGTCGGACGCGCCACGGCGCGGCTCGCGCTCGGCGATCTCACCCGCTACGGCATGCCGAAAGCAGACTTCGCACCCTATACCACGCGGCGCATTCCACTCATCGACGTCGGATTCGTCGATGCGCTCAAGCGCGGGCGTGTGAGGGTGAAGGCCGCGCTGGAGCGTCTCACCCGCACGGATGCGGTGTTCGCGGACGGCACCAGCGAACCCTTCGACGCGATCATCGCGGCGACGGGATTCACGACCGGCCTCGAGTCGCTGATCGGTGTGCCCGATCTGCTCGACGATCGCGGCGAGCCGCGCGGCGCGTCGGGCGAGCCCACGGCGTACCCCGGTCTGTATTTCGTCGGGTTCGTGCACAGCCTGCGCGGACATCTGTTCGAGGCGAACCGCGCGTCCAGGCGCCTGGCGCGAAATATCGCGCGATATCTCGCAACCGCTCCATGACTGCGACTAATGCGCCACCTGCACCTGCGCGGTGCCGCCGAAACCCGGAAGGTCGAACGCGTTCGGCTGCAGCACGTCGATCACCGCGTCCGAATCCTTCACATAGTGCCCGTACCGAGCCGGGACGACGACGATGACCGGGAGCGCGCCTCCAATAAGGTTCATGCCCGTGATCGTCAGGTTCGTCCCGTCCGATGTCCAGCGCACATCACCGGCGCTGTGAGCAGCGCCGTTCAGACCGAGCGAACCCGTGTGGATGCAATCCGTGCCCTCGAAATCGCCCGTGCCGTCCCGGTTCAACGCAATCCAGATCCAGGCACCGTCGCCCGGCACCTGGCCGACGTCGTTGGCGGAGATTTCGATTTGATACACCGCTCCGGTTCCGTAATCCGCAAACGTCGTCGGCGGCGCGACCAATAGCCCGAGGCCAGCCAGCATTCCAACCGACGCCCTTAATAGAAGTCGCCTCATCGCCTCTCTCCTTTCAATCGATCGTGAGCCTGCATCGACGCATGAACGCAGCGCCATGATGCCAGCTCGACGAAAAGCGCCGCAGTCTACACCGACCTTGTGACATTTCAGTGGCAGAACGCGACATGTGCGATCATCGGACGCGAGGGTTCATGGTCGCCGTCAGCATCGAAGGGGATCGCGCGGTCTTTCAGGTCGAGGGCCTGGACAAGCTGTGGGCGCTTCGCAGCCGGCTCGAGATCCCGCTCGCGCACATCGCCAGGGCGGAGATCGACCCCGAGCAGGCCCGCGGCTGGTGGCACGGCCTCCGGCTGATGGGGACCAACCTGCCGGGGATTTTTGCCGCCGGGACGTTCTACTTCCACGGCGAGATGGTCTTCTGGGACGTCCACGATCCTGCCAGGACGATCATCATCTCGCTCGAACACGAAACCTACAGGAAGCTGATTATCGAGGTCGAGGATCCCGTCCGCGCGGTCGCCCTCCTGCGCGCGGGAGACCCGCGCACGTCGCAGTGACGATTGCCCGTTCACAGGAGGCCTAGAATCCCCACGAAGTTGTAAGGGCGCCTACAAAAGCGGGATCTGCCGAACCGCACGGGCGCCGCGATCCGGCCGTGTCCGCGTGGCACTCGATTTGCCCTCCCGCCCGGCATGTCCGACGAAGATCCGCGCCTCGTACTCGGCTGCCGCCTGGGACTCCTGATCGTCTCGCTGCTCCATTGGCTGGCCTTCGCGATGTTCCTCTCCCAGAAATCAACTCCCGTCGTCCAGACGCACATCTTCACGAATCTCTGCTGACCGCGCCCTTGCGGTCCTTGAGACATAATCCACGACGTGTCGATTGCGTCGCAGCTCTGGAGAAGTGTCAGATCGAGCTGGCTGAACGTTCTGCTCGTGGTGGCGCCAGTCAGCTGGATTGCCGCGGCGACCGACTCATCGATGTGGGTCTTCGTCACCGCGGCCGTCGCACTGATTCCGGCGGCGGGCCTGATCGGCGAAGCCACCGAGGAGCTGGCAAATCGTTCGGGACCGACACTCGGCGGTTTTCTGAACGCGACGTTCGGGAATGCCGCCGAGCTGATTATCGCGATCGTCGCGCTCCGCGCACACCACATGGAAGTCGTCATGGCGTCCATCACCGGAAGCATCATCGGCAACCTGCTGCTCGTGTTCGGGGCGTCGTGCTTCGTCGGCGGCCTCAGACACGGCACCCAGCGGTTCAGCCGTACGGCCGCGGGAGGCCCGACGGTCATGCTGACGCTGGCGGTCGCCGCGCTGATCATGCCCGCGACCGTCGACCTGTTCGCCTACGGCTCGCTCGACGCGCGTCCGGAAGTGCTCTTCAGGCTCAGCACGTGGACGGCGTGGGTGCTGCTGACCGTCTACGCCGGCGGCCTCGTGTTCGCCTTCCGCACGCAGCGCGATCCGCTCCGCCCGGGCGGTCATCACCCGCCGCACATGAGCCGGCCCGGCGCGATGCTGCTCCTCGGCGCGGGCACGCTGCTGACCACGATCGAGGCCGAGATCCTGGTCCGCGGGCTGGAGCCGGCGCTGCAGCGGTTCGGCATGAGCGAGCTGTTCGCGGGCGTCATCGTCGTCGCGCTCGTCGGCAACGCGGCGGAGCACTACAGCGCGGTGTCGGCGGCGATGAAGAACGACATGACGCTGGCGGTGGAGATCTCCGTCGGCAGCAGCGCCCAGATCGCGCTGATGGTCGCGCCGCTGCTCGTGATCGTCGCGCCGGCGATCTCGGAACCGCTGTCGCTGGTGCTCAATCCGTTCGAGATCGGCGCGATCGGCCTTTCAGTCCTGACGGTCGCGCTCGTCGTGAACGACGGGGAGAGCAACTGGCTCGAGGGGCTGCAGCTCCTCGGCCTCTATGCGATTCTGGGCGCCGCGTTCTACGTCATCCCCTCCTGAGCGCCTGTGCGCCCGTGTGCGAAACGCACAATCTCCGCACACATCGCACACCGTATTTCGCGGTGGCCGAAGCATTTACGCGGGTCCGTGCTGGCGCCGCTCTTGCTGCCGACGGCCGTATGATCTGGTTCCTGGAGAAGGAGAAGGACCTGCTGGTCTGCGAGATCCGCCATGCGGCGGACGACGACTCCGTCTACGAGTTCGAGGTCGCCGCGCCGTCGGGTCCGACCACGCATCGCTTCGACTCGCCGACCGAGCTCATCGCCGCCTACCTCGGCGAACAATCGCGGCTGATCGCCGAAGGCTGGCGTCCGCGCGCGAGCAACGTCACACTCGGCGATTAGCGTCGACCGATTCGCGGCGAACCAGGTAGAAACTTCCGTATCGCGATAACCTCTGCCGCAAAACCGTCCGCTTTTTCCGCTCGAGGTGCGCGTGGTACTTCCCTTGCTCGACATCCCCACGATGAAGGATCACAGTCGCTTGTTCAGGAGGATGTCACTGATGCAGTTTTCCAGCACTCGTTGGGCGATGCCGCTCGTTGCCGCCGCGCTGATCGCGCTGCCGGCCGCCGGCTTCGCGCAGACGAACCCGACCCAGCCGCCGGCGCAGCAGCCGCCGGCGCAGCAGCCGCCGACGCAGCAGACCCCGCAGACGACGCAGCCGCCGGCGCCGCAGAGCGCGCAGCCTGCTACGACCAGCGCGCAGCCCGACGCCGCGGCGGCGAAGCAGCATCTGACCGAAGCACGCGATACGCTCAGCCAGATCACGTCAATGCCGGAAGCCTCGCGGCTTCAGGGCGACGCACGGACTCAAGTCTCGCAACTGATCTCGAGCTTCAACGGCCTGATCAGCGCGCAGTCCGACTGGCGTTCGGCGTACACGAAAGTCGACGAGAACCTGACAGCGCTCCTCGGCCCCGACAGCGGCGATCAGCCGCCGGCCGCGGCGGGCACGGCTGGAACCTCTGGAACGGTTGGAACGTCCGGAACCGCGGGATCGGGACTCGATCCGGCGATCCGCGCCAAGCTCGTCGAATTCCGCACGCACCTGAAAGCCTTCGAGAAGGCCGCGGGCGGCAGCGCCAGCAGTGACAATCCGCCTTCCGCGATGCCGCCGTCGGCGGCGACCGGGACGACCGCGAATCCCGCAAATCCGGCGACGAGCGGTGCCGCCTCGTCGGCCAATCCGACCGGCAGCGAGCCGACGAAGCCGAACCCGCCGAGCGCCATGACGGGTGCCACGGGCACGACCGGCACGACGCCTGCCTCGTCAGCGCCCTCGTCGTCGAATGCGGATCAGAATACGAACGCGGCCGCTCAGACCGAGCTCGCTGCGATCGACGCGATTCTGAAGGAGTCGAAGACAGGCGCGCTGACGAAGGCCCAGACGGCCCAGCTCCGGCGCCACGTCGAAGCGCTGCGCGCGCTGCTCGCTCAGAAGTAGCTGTCCGCAGCGGAGTCCGGCTCGGCGCGGCGCGCGATCCTGCGGTCGACCGCCGTCGCGCGCCGCGCCGGAATCCACCACGCAAACACCACAAGCGCAAGGAGATCAGTCTACTGGAAGGGTCTTGGTCTGCCGGCCCGAACGGACGAGTCGGTCCATCCTGACGCGGCGGACTTTATTGTCGGGACCCTTTGGAATAGACTAGCCGGGCTCGTTGTTATCCATCCTTGTGAGGAGGACCTGTCCGATGAAAAAGTTCGCAATGCTCGCAGCGGCACTGATGTTCGCGGCGGCCCCGGCCCTAGCGGCCGAGAAGACCTGGAACGGCACGATCGGCGATTCGAAGTGCGGGGCCAAGCACTCCAAGGCGGAACACGGCTCACAATCCGACAGCGATCACGACTGCGTCGCCAAGTGCGTGGGCGGCGGAGAGAAGTACGTGTTCGTCTCCGGCGGCAAGACGTACCAGATCGCCAATCAGGACTTCGCGGGCCTGAAGGATCACGGCGGCCACAAGGTCGCGCTGACGGGCGAGATGAAGGGCGACAGCATCACCGTCTCGAAGATCGACATGAGCGGCGCGAAGCCCGCCAAGAAGAAGTAAGCCGGATCCAACCCACAACCCGAAACGGCCTCCCGGCGCGCAGGACGACTGCCTGCGCCGTGGGGCCTTTCTCTTGTACGGAATTGCCAATTCTTCAGAATTGAAAGTAGATGAAATCGAGCGACGTGCGGCTGCGCAGAACCAGAATGCCGGCGAAGGCGGCGCCGCAGGCGATCGCGCGAACGCCGGCGGCGCTCCAGGAAGGCCACGTCCGCAGCGGGGCGCCGCGTCTCCTCCACTCGATCCAGATGCTCTGCACCCACAGCGGAACCGAATAGCCGAACGCGAGGAGCAGCAGGTACAGGCCGACGCGCCGATCGAGCGCGCTGCTGTGCCAGGGCGAGAGGCGCAGGTCGCGCGCGATCGCGGACAACTGCGTTTCGCGAAAGAGCAGCCATCCGAACAGCGACAGCGCGAACATGCCGGCGGCTTGCAGGATTACCCGCGCTCGGCCGTGCGGAGCCGGAGGCTGCAGGAGCGCGTGCGTCGGCTGCGGCTTCCCCGTCGCCGCGGATCGGCGGCTAAGCCGCCCGCGTGTGAGGACGAGCAGCACGCCGTGATACAACCCCCAGAGCACGTAGTTCCAGCTCGCGCCATGCCAGAGGCCCGATAGGAGAAACGTGACGAGCACATTGCCCGCCCAACGCGCGTCGGACCCTCGGGATCCGCCGAGCGGAATGTAGACGTAATCGCGAAACCAGGTGGACAGCGAGATGTTCCATCGGCGCCAGAAGTCGGCGGGCGTCCGCGCCATGTACGGATGATCGAAATTCTCGGTCAGCTCGAACCCGAGCCATCGCGAGGATCCGCGCGCGATGTCGGTGTACGCGGAGAAGTCGGCGTAAATCTGGATTGCGAAGGCAAAGACGCCCGCCCAGAGGATCTCGAAGGACGGATCGCTCAAGGCGAAGACCTTGTTGGCGATGACGCCGACGTTGTCGGCGATGACCAGCTTCTTGAAGAATCCCCAGACCATCAGGTAGAAGCCGCTCGCGGCGGCCTTCAGCGAGAATCGCCGCTTCGCCTCGACCTGAGGCAGCAGGTAGGACGCGCGCTGGATGGGGCCGGCCACCAGGTGCGGAAAGAACGAGATGAACACGGCGACGTCGAGCAGGCTGCGGCGCGCGCGCAACTCGCCGCGGAAGACGTCGATGGTGTAGCTCATCGCCTGAAACGTGTAGAACGAAATGCCGACCGGGAGCAGCACGCGCAGGACCGGCAGGCTCGCATGGATCCCGCCGGCCGCGAGCGCCGCGGCGAGGTTGTCGACGAAGAAGTTGAAGTACTTGAAGAACCCGAGCATCCCGAAATTGGACGCGATGCTCGCGGCCATGAAGAGGCGCCTGCGCGCGGGCCACTGCTCCATGCCGCGCGCCGACGCGTAGTCGATGAGCGTCGACGATCCGATCAGGATCAGGAACCACGGATGGACGTAGCCATAAAAGAAATAGCTGGCGGCCAGCAGCAGCGCGTTCTGGGCGCGATGCGGCAGGCGCCAGTACACGGAGACGACGAGCGCGAAGAAGACGAGAAAGTCGAGGCTGTGGAAGATCACGGAAGCCGCTGCCGCAGGCGCGACGCGAACAGCTCGGTGTAGCGCTCGCGGCCATCGTGCGAGAGGTGGTCGCCGTCGGCGTACCAATCGAGCGTCTGCGCCGGATCTCCCGTATCGTCGATGAAAATCGCGCCGTTGTGTTCGATGTACGCCTTGAGCTTCGCGACATAGCGCTGGAGCGCGGGCGACTGGAATGGCGTACGGCCGCCGACAGGCCGCCGCTGGACGCGCACGAAGCACAGCGTCAGGCCTGCCTGCCGGGCATCCCGCAGCATCAGCGGCAGCGCGGATCTGTCGACGAATGCGTCGAAGTCGGCCTCGCGGTCCTCGGTGGCCTGCATGTCGGCGGCCTCCATCGGCCGCAGATGCGCGAGGTCGAACCGATCGTTGAGCTGCTGCATGAACGCGGCGCGCGGTTTATGGTACGGAATCATCAGTTCCGCCGGCCATGCGTTCACCGCCGGCTCGATCCACCGCCGCGCCTGCGGCGCACGATAGACGTTCTCGAGGGCGGTGCGTACTCGATAGAAGACGCTCCCCCGCCGGCGGGCAACGACCGCATTCAAATCGTCTTCGCGCGCGTGCGCGACCGGGTCCATCGCCCACCTCGCGTCGATCCGGAACAGGACGTTCGTGAGATTGGTGTCGCGGAAGAAGATGAAGACGCACCGCGGGTGGATGCCGCTCGGGATCACCCAATTCTCCAGCACGAGGTACCACCATGCCGGACCGCTCCCCGCGTACAGCAGCGGCGCGACCGGCCGCGCGGTGAGGCGTGCCAACACCGCGGGATCGATCCGCGAGCCCGCCATCGAGTCGCCGATGACGACGAACCCGGGGTTCATGCGGGCGAGATCGGAGATGGGCCCGGCGTCGAAGGGCGCGCGCTCGCGCGGCCCTTCGATGGCCGGCAGGTAGCTGGGCTGCATGCCCGGCGCCGGGTGGACGCGGTTCGCGAGGCGGAAGCCGAAGGGCAGCAGCAGGAGGCCCGCGAGGGACAGCAGAAAGGAGACGTCTCTCACGGCCGGCGGAACGGCCCCTTCGGGCAGCTGCCGCCGACAACCGCGACGACCGGGCGGACCTCGTCGGGGCGCACGCGCGCGACCGAGTAGAACTCGTCGCGCCAGCTCGACGTCTGGTACACCCAGTAGATCTCGCCGCCCACGGCGAGCCGGCCGAACGGCAGCATGAACGAGACGTTGTCGCGATCGCAGTAGGTCACGCGCGCGCCGATGTTGATCACGGGCTTCTTGCCGGCCTGCTGTGTGACCCACCCGCGCACGAACGTGATCAGCCCGCAGTTCTCGTCCGCCGGATCCACGGCGGGAAAACGGCGGACCGCCTCCACGTACGACGTGTGCCACGTGCCGTGTGCGTTCGCTTCCTGCGCGCGGTAGAACGCTTCGAGCTGGATCGGATACTGCTTCCGCTCCGCGTCGCTGTAGGGATGCTGCCATTGCGTGAAGTGATTCGCGGCGCGCGTCTCCTGCTCGTCGAACTCGGTTCTGATCGTTTCGACGATTTGCCGCGCGTCGGCGGAGAGCACCGAGACCTCGACGATCGGCTCCAGCGTCACGGTCCCGGGCGCCGCGGCAATGGCGAGCCCGTGCTTGGGAGCCGTGGGCTCCCGAGGGTCGACGGCGCCGCCGCGGTAATCGGTGGCGAGCGCAAGGCGTCCGCCGCAGAACACATGCGTCTGCTCGGGCTTGCGCACGACGAGCGGACGAGGCGTCAGCGTCGCCTCGCCGAGGATCCAGGCCGTCCACGGCGCGCCCGGTCCCACCGCCCCCCACCATTTCCTTGGCACGTCGTCGATCGAGATCGGCAGCGGGACGCTGAGGTCGCTGCCGGGCCACGGCGTCTCCCATCTCTTGCCGTTGAACGCGGCAAACGGCAGAAGCAGCCCGTCCCGCCGCAGGACGCCGAGCGTGAACGGCGGATCGGGCGGTGCGGCCGCGGCGGCCATGCCGAGCGTGACGGCGGACAGCACCAGGGCGCGCCAGGGCATGCCCCAGATTCTAGCGGGGTTCCGCCTCCGCGGGCTATTTGTCGAGGACCTCGCGGACCTTCTTCAGGAGATCGTCGCGCGAGAAGGGCTTCGCGAGAAAGTCGGCGGCGAGATCGGCGTCGAGGTTGCCCGGATAGCCGGAGATACACAGAAGCTTCAGCGTACGCCGGCGCCCGCGCAGATGGTGCGCCAGCTCCGCGCCCCCCATGTACGGCATCCGCACGTCAGTCAGCAGCATGTCGATCGAGTCGCCGTGCTCGTCGAACAGCTTCATCGCTTCCTGTCCGTTCCGCGCCTCGTAAACGGAATATCCCGCGCGCGTGAGCGCCGCCGCGAAAAGCTGACGGACGGCGGGCTCATCTTCTACGAGCAGAATCGTCTCACGAGTAGGCTCGGGCATCGGCGTCGGCTGATCCGATCCATAGCGTAGCAGCGGACGGCCCGCCTGCGAATCAAACATTGGCGCAACCTCGGGAGCAGCTACGAGTGTAGCAAGAAGACGGCCCGCGCGCGGGGCGGAATTCCGCTGCGGCGGTGTGCTGCAGCCGCACACGGCTGCGCGCTTCCGGAACGATTGGGCGCGCGGTGGGCGGTTCGCGCCCTATCCCTGTTTGCGCTCCTCGCGGATGCCGGCGCTGACCTCGAAGTGCTGCTCGGCGAGCCAGCAGAGCGACGCCCAGAAGAGCCCGACGGTCCAGCCCGCGAGGACGTCGGTTGGATAGTGGACGCCGAGGTACACGCGGCTCACGCCGACCAGGACCGTGAGCATCATCGCCATCGCGCAGCAATACAGCTTCGTGAGGCGCCGCTCCGAGATCCGCATCAACATCGCGCCCAGCGTGAGATAGATGATCGCGGATTGCATGGCGTGCCCGCTCGGAAAGCTGCTGGAAAAGGCTTCCCGCAGGTGCGGAACGACCGTCGGACGCGCGCGCTCGAACAGCGATTTCATCGCGGCGCCGATGGCTTCGCCGGTGGCCGCCGTCAGAAAAATGAAGAACGCGGTGCGATAGCGCGCCTGGAGGAGCAGGAACCCGATGATCGACACGACGACGAGGCCGAGCACCGTCGGGCCGCCGAGAGCGGTCAGGTCCAGCAGCACGTCGGTGATCCACGCCGGACCGATCGGCTGCGAGGGGTCGTTCGCCTTGCGGAACGCCAGGACGATCTTCCGGTCGAAGGCGAGCGTCTCGCCTTCCATGACCTCGCCGGCCAGAGCGAGAAACCCCCACAGCAGGATGCACGCACCGAGACCGACCAGCAGCCAGCCCAGCTCGCGACGCTCGAGCTTGGTCAGCCAGCCCGTCGCGCCTTTCCACCATCCGACCAGCACGCCGACGCCAGTCATGGTTCTCAGTCTTGCCATTTCTTTGCCGTTTTGGGGAAGGCTGAGGCGGAGGTAACGGAGGGGGGCGGAGGTAACGGGTCAACATCACAACGGAGAAACGGGGGGACCGGAGGCGAACGGAGGCCTCTGCTCTTCAGGTCGATCGCGCGTCACACGGTCTCAAGCGCGGATCGATTCAGCAATCGCGTGACGCCGTCTTTCATGACCGGTACGTTGAAATTCAGAAGAAGGCCAACGGGCTTGCCAGACAGCTTCATCTCCGTCAGCAATTGCGCCTTATGGACCGCAAGCAGGTATTCGACGACCTTGATCTCCACGACCACCAGGTCCTCAACCAGCAGATCCAGCTTGTAGAAGCAATCCATCATCACCCCTTTGTAGGTGATTGGCAGCCTCTTCTCGCATTCGACCTTCAGACCCGCGGTTCGTAGCTCGTACAACAGGCAACTGAAATACACCGCTTCCAGAAGACCCGGACCCAACGTCCGATGGACGTCGATAGCGGCCTTGATAATGCGTGATGTAGTCTGGTTTATTGGACCGAGCGCCGCAAGCACGTCCACCCAGCACTGCAAGAATCGGCGCCATGCGATTTGCACGGCAAAATGAAAGCCGGCCGGCAAATGATTGCAGTTTCAACGATCCCTGAGAAACCCGTTGATCTCCGTTTCTCCGTTCCTCCGTTGTGAAGCTCCTTCCGTTACCTCTACCTACCTCCTCCGATCCCTCAGCGATCCGCCACAATCCGGTAGACGAGCGACTCGCGGCCGCTGGCGTCCACTCTCGATCCGTCCCGGACGCCGCCGATCTTCTCCATCGCCCGCTGAGAGCGGAAGTTCCGCGGACCGACGAGGAAGTTCACGCGCGCCACGAACCTGAACGCGTGCGCGAGCATGAGCCGCTTCATCTCCCCGTTGTACACGCCGCCCCAGTGGGACCGGGCGAGGAACGTCCAGCCGATCTCGATTTCGTTCTTCGCCGCGTCGTAGCCGTGATAGCGGGACGAGCCGACGAGCCGCCCGTCCCGCCGATCGACGGCGACGAGCGCGCCGCCGCAGGCCAGGGCCTCACGGAAGAAGCCGTCGAACACTTCCGGCTTGTAGCGATCGCTGGCCGGATGCTGTTCCCAGATCAGCGGATCGGACGCAACGGCATAGAGCTCCCGAAAGTCCTCCGGCCGCAGGGGCCTCAGCTCGAGCAGATCGCCTGTCAGCACAGGCTGGAGATCGAATGGCATCGACCGCCGGCGTCACATGCCGGGATCGTCCGCCGACGGTCCATAGATCGCCGGTACCTTGGCGCCCATGGGCCGCAGATAGCTCGAAAGCTGCCCGCGGTGATGGATCGCGTCGAACAGGAATCCGAAGAGCATGTCCCCGGTCGGGGCCTCCCACGCCACGTTGCCGTCGACGAGGAACTTCGCCTTGCGGTCCCATTTGGCGTCGTCCATCGTGGCCACGCGCTTCTGCAGTTCATCCATGTTGCGCTCGTATGTTTTGACGGCGTCGGCCACCGGCGGCGCGGGCTTCGCCACGAAGCTGACTTCGCCGCGATCGACGATTTCACAGGCGTCGTTGAGCTCGCTCGCCAGGAGCCACACGAGATCGCCGGCGGACGTGCATCGTTCGTGCGGACGATAACCGGCCTGATCGCCGGGAACCGCCTTCAGGACCTTGACGAACTTGGGCTTCTCGGCTTTCAGGCATTCCAGGTAGTAATCGCGGACATTCTTCACGGCCGTTCCTCCTTTATCACTCGCATTTCCCAACGCTCAATTTCCAATTCCCAACTCGAGCGCCTCGTGGACCTGGGAGTCGGGAATTGGAAGTTCGGACTTGGGAGTGTGCGCGAGGTCTTTGTCCCAGGTCAAGGCCGCTGGCCGAGAGCGCTCCGCCACAGTCGCCCGACGTTCCAGGTGACGCCCGCGTAGAGCGCCCGCGGCTGCGGCCCGGCGATCGGCGCAATGACGCCGGCGTCGAGGACGAAGAACGGGCGCAGCTCGAACGTGGGTCCGCCCAGGAGCGCGACGATCGAGTCGCCCGCATCCGCGCCGATTGATGGGTAGCCGTAGATTTCGGCGCACCATCCCAGGCGTCCCGCCGCGGGACCGCCGAACGAGGCGGTCCATACCGCGCCCTGGCGCGGCGCCGTACTGCCGTCGCCGCTTCGCCGCGTGTAGCCGGCGTTCAGATCGATGGACACGCCGCGGATCGTGCGGCTGGAAATCGCGAGCACACTCAGATCGGTCGTGCCCGTGCCGGTGCCGCGTTCGACGGAGCCCGAAGGGAACTTGACCGAGGGCAGCACCGCGAAATCGGCGAGGACCGGCGCGTCCTCGAGCACCCGCCATTTGATGCCTGCCGAAAAGTCGCCGGGACCGCTGCCGGCGCCGCCCGGCGCCCAGACGCCGAATCCCTGCAGGCTCAGTTGCACGCGCGGTGCGAGGCCGATCTTCAGCAGCAGCGGCGCCACGCTCCCGCGCGTCGCATCGGTGTAGCGATCGCGCTCGATGCCGGCTTCGATCTCCGCCCATCCTGGCGACACGGTGCCGGCGTGCGTCGCGACGGTCGGCCGTTCCGGCTGGGCGTCGTGCGGATCGCGCGGCGCGTCCTGCGCCGCGACCGGCAAGGCAATGGAAGCGGCCAGCCCGAACGCGACCGCCATCGACAGGCCGGCGGCACGGCGTCGGGGCCTCATCGGGGCCGGCGGCCCGACGGCCGGCGCCGTCCCGCCCTTCCCCGCCGGAGGTGCTTGACGAACGCGTCGAGCGTCTCGCGGCTCACGTGGTGCTCGATGCCCTCGGCGTCGGAATGGGCGACGGCGGCGGGCACCCCGACCGACTGCAGGAACTCGACGACGATCTCGTGGCGATGGCGCGATTCTTCCGAGAGGCGCGTGCCGGCGGCGGTCAGGAAGATCGATCGATACGGCAGCGAGGTGACGAGCCCCTCGCGGCGCAGCCGCTGCAGGGTGCGGCTGACCGTGACGTGGGTGACGCCGAGCCGGCGCGCGAGGTCGATCACGCGCGCTTCGCCGGTCGTGTCGATGAGCTCGGCGATCATCTCGACGTAGTCCTGCGCGGTCTCCTGCGAGTGCTCCTGCCTCGTGCGGGTCGGGTTCCTCGCGAGGGGCGTGTGGCGGCCCATGCGTGCGGCCAATGATATCCGATTTGACAATTTGTAGCTTAGGCTACATTATGACGTCTGTACTTCCATGCGGAGCCTCGAAGGCATCCACGGCACGGTCGCGGTCCCCCCCAGCGAGGCGGGATTCTGGCAGCACTGGCGCGCGTTCGCGGGCCCGGCGCTCCTGGTCAGCGTGGGCTACATGGACCCCGGCAACTGGGGCACCGATCTCCAGGGGGGCGCGCGGTTCAAATACGACCTCCTGTGGGTCGTCGGCCTCGCCAGCCTGATGGCGATCTTCATGCAGGTGATGGCCGCGCGCCTCGGCGTCGTCACCGGCAAGGACCTGGCGCAGTGCTGCCGCGACTGGTACCCGAAGTGGTCGCGGTGGCCCAACTGGCTGCTCTCCGAGATCGCCATCGGCGCGTGCGACCTTGCGGAAGTGCTCGGCAGCGCGGTCGCGCTCAACCTGATGTTCCACATCCCGCTGTTGTGGGCCGTCATGATCACCGCGCTCGACGTCTTCGCGCTCCTCGCCCTGCAGCGCTTCGGCATGCGCGCGATCGAAGCCGTCGTCCTCCTGCTCGTCGCCACGATCGCGCTCTGCTACTTCATCGAGATCTTCGTGCTGCCGCAGACGCGGCCGGCGTTCGGGGAGATGGGGCGGGCGCTGCTGGTGCCCGGATTTCGCCAGGCTGGCATGCTCTACGTGGCGACCGGCATCATCGGCGCCACCGTGATGCCCCACAACCTCTACCTGCACTCGGCGCTGGTCCAGAGCCGCAAGCTGCAGCAGGACAGGGCGTCGATCCGGCGGGCCATCCAGTTCAACACGATCGATTCGACGGCCGCGCTGACGATCGCGTTCTTCGTGAACGCCGCCATTCTCGTTCTCGCGGCGATCGTCTTCTACGGCCGGCAGAGCATCGAGGTCCCGGGCGGCCAGATCGTCACGTTCAGCCCGGAGAGCGACTGGATCCGCGTCGCATACCTGACACTCGCGCCGCTGCTCGGCACGGCCGCCGGCAGTACGCTCTTTGCCGTGGCGCTGCTCGCCAGCGGACAGAGCAGCACGATCACGGGCACGCTCGCCGGTCAGGTGGTGATGGAGGGCTTCATGCACTGGCGGATCCAGCCGTGGATCCGGCGCCTGATTACGCGCGGCCTGGCGATCCTCCCCGCGGTCGTGATCATCGGCGTCCGCGGCGACAGCAGCGTGACCGATCTGCTGACGCTCAGCCAGGTGGTGCTCGCGCTACAGCTCCCCTTTGCGATGTTCCCGCTCCTCCATTTCACGAGCTCCGGACACCGGATGGGCGAATGGAAGAACGGCTGGTTTCTGCTTGCGGCCGGGTGGGCAAGCGCGGTACTGATTACGGCGATGGACCTGTTCGGACTGCCCGAGTCGCTCGGCGCGGCGTGGCAGGTGATCGCCGGTGGCTGAGATGTACCGGACCATTCTCGTGACGCTCGACGGCAAGCCGACGGATCGCGGGATCATCGATCACATCAAGAATCTCGCGCGTCTCATGCAGAGCCGCGTCGTACTGCTGCACGTGGCCGACGGCTGGGCCGCGCGGACCTTTGGCCCCGACGCGGTCAGCCCTGAGATCAGCGACGACCAGCGCTATCTGAACGAGGTGCGCGCGGAATTCGAAGCGGCCGGCACGCAGGCCGAGAGCGTTCTCGCCTACGGCGAGCCGGCGGACGAGATCGTCAAGTGGATTCGCGAGAAGGGCTGCGATCTCGTCGCGATGAGCACCCACGGCCATCGATTCCTCGCGGATATCTTCCTGGGCACGACAGCCTCGCGCGTGCAGCACCAGGTCAGCGTGCCCGTGCTGCTGCTGCGCGTCCGTTAGTTTTCACGCGCCGTAACAAATTACTCAGAGCGTAAGCCCTCGCCCGACCATCTCAGGACAATCGGCGGTTTCAGGCTCGCACACGGGGTACGGCTCTTGCCATTCGCAGGTGGATGCGCGTGTGTGTGGCCGGTCTTCTGTTCGCGGCTTTCTCAGCCTGCACGGCCGGGCTGGCCGACGCGCAGCCTCCGG
>Ga0310810_10002123_pt1 | contig 21104 bp, 21 predicted proteins | sample NCmetagenome_FD_207641 | JGI IMG/M metagenome (GOLD analysis project Ga0310810, IMG submission 207641) | Soil microbial communities from experimental microcosm in Duke University, North Carolina, United States - NC | ecosystem: Engineered > Artificial ecosystem > Soil microcosm > Unclassified ...
TCGCTGTTGCGGATTTCCTGCCCGGGCGTCGGCTTGAACACGACGAGCGGCGCGCGCTTGACGAGCGCCTCGGAGCACGTCAGGCCGCCGGCCTTGCTCACCACGACGTCGCACGCCTCCATCCACACCGGAACCTCGCGGGTGTACGCGACGGGCACGATGCGCCCGGCGCGCGCGGCGGGCCGGGTCGCGAGTTCCGCGAGCAGGCGGACGTTCGTGCCGGCCAGCACGACGACGCGCGGCTCGAGCGCGAGCGCGGCGACGCGCTCGGCCAGTTCGCACAGCGGTCCGATGCCGGCGCCGCCCCCCATCACCAGCACGACCGGCTCGCGCGCATCGAGCCCGACGCGCGCGCGCGCGGCGTCGCGGCCGAGCGAGATCGCGAACGCCGGGTCGACCGGGATGCCCGTGACCTCGATGCGCTCGTGCGCGACGCCGTGCCCGGCGAGTTCGTTCGCGACGCGTTCGCTCGCGACGAAATAGCGGTCGACGTGCGGGAACGCCCAGAACGGGTGCGCGGTGAAGTCCGTGATCACGCAGTACAGCGGCACGCGCAGCCGGCCGCGGCCGCGGATCGGCGACAGCGCCTCGACCGGCAGGAAGTGCGTGCACACGACGGCGTCGGGGCTCTCGCGCTCGAGCACGCGCACCAGGCGTCGCAGGTTCAGGCGGTCGACGGCGAGCCGGACCGGCGCCGTGCCACGATTGACCGGCGCGCTGGCCCACGAGTGATACAGCGCGCCCCACAACGCGGGCGCGCGCGTGGCCATGGCGTTGTAGGACGCCGCGTACGTGCCGCGGTACAGGCGCGACGCGAACACCAGCGTGTCGACTTCGCGCACGGTGGTCGACGGATCGCGCTCGGCGATGGCCGCGGCCAGGGCCTGAGCCGCGCTCTTGTGGCCGGCGCCGGCCGTCGCGTGCAGGATCGCGATGCGCGCGCCCGGGTCGGCGCCGCCCTCCGTCAGCGTCTCGATGGCGACGACGCCCTGGCCGAGGGACGGGAACATCACGTCGCTGCCCGCCGAGGCGCGCCAGCGCTCGCGCCACCAGCGGCGCTGCGCGCGCAGCCGTGCGCGCCAGCGCTGCGTGAGCCGCGCCGGGATGCGCAGCCGGCCGAGTCGCGGGGCGGGGTCCACGCTCAGTCGCCCACTGCGTCGCGGTAGTGCCGCAGGGCGACGCCGTCGCGGTTCGGCTCGACCGTCGCGACGTCGATGCGCACGCGTGACCGGCCGGCGGCGAGCACGGCGCGCGCCGCGCGCTTCAGGCGTTCGCGTTTCGTTTCGTCCACCGCGGCCGCCGCTCCGCCGAAATCGGAACGCGCGCGCGTCTTCACCTCGACCAGCACCGTGGTCCTTCCTTCCTCCACCACCAGATCCACCTCGACGCCGCCCAGGCGCGTATTGCGCGCCACGACGCGGCAGCCGATGAGTTCGAAGTACGCCGCGGCGAGCGCTTCGCCCGCCGCTCCGTGCGCTCCGGCGATCCCCATACGATCTCCGCCACGGGGGCGAGTCGTGCGAGGGGGCTGGCCGGGCAGTCTATCCGAGCGCGAGTTCCTGCACACACACGGGCGTGAACGAGTACCGGTGCAGCGGACACGGGCCGTGCCGCGCCAGCGCCTCGAGGTGCTCCTTCGTGCCGTAGCCCTTGTGCCGCGCGAACCCGTACAGCGGCCACACGCGATCGAGCCGCTCCATGATCCGGTCGCGCACGACCTTCGCGACCACCGAGGCGGCGGCGATCGAGAGCAGGCGCGCGTCGCCGTCGATCACCGCCTGCTGCTCGCACACGATGCCCGGCACATAGTCCTTGCCGTCCACGACCACGAGATCGGGCGCGACGCCGAGTCGCGCCACCGCGCGGCGCATGGCCTCGAGGCTGGCGCCGCGGATGTTGCGATGATCGATCGCGCGCGGGCCCATCACCGACCATGCGAACGCCCGGGCCTCGACGAGGACCCGGGCGAAGAGCGCTTCACGCATCTCGCGCGACACCAGCTTGCTATCGTTCAGTCCGCGCCACGAACCACCCGGCGCGAGAACGACGGCGGCCGCGACCACCGGCCCGGCCAGCGGCCCACGCCCGACTTCGTCGACTCCCGCCAGCGTCCTTCCTTCGACCGTCAGAAGGGCTTCGGCACGGGCGAGACGACGCCAGGCGTCGCGCATGGCCTGTTACGTCAGGTCTCCGGCGGACTTCTTCTCGGTCAGACGCGCCGACTTGCCCTTCTTGTGCCGCAAGTAGAACAACTTCGCGCGGCGCACCTTCGAATGCCTGAGCAGCTTGATCTCGGCCAGCGAAGGGCTGTGGATCGGGAACGTGCGCTCCACGCCGACGCCTTCGCTGATCTTGCGCACCGTGAATGTCTTCTTGAGTCCCGCGCCGCGCACGTTGATCACGTCGCCGCGGAACTTTTGCTGCCGCTCCTTGTCGCCTTCGATGACACGAACCGACACCTCGACGGTGTCGCCGGGACGAAGGTCGGGCCGGTCGGCCTTGAGCTGGGCAGCCTCGAACTTCTCGATCAGGCCCATGAACGGGCTCCTTTCACTCTGATGAGCCCGGCACAACCGGGCGGGGAATTGCGGCCGGGCAGTATAGGGGCTTCCCCGGAGATCGCCAAGCCGGTTGTGGGGCGCGGAAAACCCGCGGCCGGCCGCTCTAGCGGAAGCGGGCGAACAGCCCGCACCAGCCGAAGCGCACGGCGGCGGGCGCGCCCTGCTGGATGGCGTCGTTGCCCGCGCCGTCCTCGATCCGCTCGATGAACCAGCGGTTCGGGTCCGGCGTTCCGCCGGCCGCGACCAGCTCGGGCGGGACCGACGCGGAGTCGCCGCGCGCGAGGAAGAACGCCTGATCCGCCCGGATGTCGGTTACCTGCACCCCCTCGGCCACGACGAGTCGCGACGTCGCGAGCACCAGGCGGTGGAACCGCGGATCGCGGCCCGGCCGCGGGTCGGGCAGGTCGCGCAGCGGGCTCGTCCACTGGAACGAAATACGCGCAGCCGGCGCCTCGGCTTCGACCTCGGCGAACAGCCGGCTGAACGCGCTCATGAACTCTTCGCGCCCGACCGGCGAACGGAACACGGCCCCCGCCGTGTCGCTGGCGTCGCATACGAACAGGAAATCCCCGGTGAGCGTCGCGCCGAGGCCGGCGATGTCGCGGCCCTGGATCGACCGGCGGAAGCCGTCGAGCGTGCGCCCGGCCCCGGTCGGCAGGGCGCGCGCCGCCGCGAGCGGTACGGACATCGGGTCGGCCAGAACCGGTGCGTTCGGCGATTGGGTGCGCCCGGAGCAGCCGGCGATCAGGGCGGCGAGGGCGAGAGGAGCGAGGACGGCGGCGCGGACAGGGCGGGCGGAAAGGCTCATGGCAGGCACTCCCGGTTGGGCGTTGCGCAGCATACCCCGCGCGGACGCGCCCGGATTCCGAAAAGTGCCCTACTCGCGCGGCGGGTCGAAGTACCAGCCCCACACGTAGCCGACCCCGGAGGCGAACGACGCCAGGGCCCCGACCGGTCGGAACGTCAGACGCAGCCGCGGGTCCGAGAACGACCAGGGGATGAACGCGCTGGGCACGAGCCAGAGGAGGCGCAGGAGCAGGTACGCAGCGGCGTGCAGAGGCGTGTGCAGGTAGCGGAGGCCGCCATGCGGCGGGTCACGACGCACCTCCTGCGCGAAGCCGACGCCGTACAGGTATTGCTTGCGTAGCAGCGCGCGCAACGTCGCGGGCGCCGGGTGCCACACCCACGTGCGCGGCACGAGCACGAAGCGGTAGCCGAGCCGGCGCACGCGGCGGAAGAACTCGGGATCGACCCCGCGCACGAGCTTCTCGTCGAAGCCCCTCGTCCGCTCCCACACGTCGCGCCGCATGGCGGCACACGTCGTCGTGATTTCCGAGTGGCCAAAGTGGTCGACCGGCGGATTCGTCTCGAGCGGTGTCTCGACGACGGCGTGCTCGATGCGCGGGACCTCGCGCGCGACGCGGCGCTGGAACGACGAGGCGTCGGGCGGCACGAGCTTCGCGGAGCCCGTGACGCCGATGGACGCGTCGACGAGCAACGGGCGCACGAGATTCTCGATCACGTGCGCGTCCCCGAGCCGCGCGTCGTCGTCCACGAAGACGAAGATGTCGGCCGTGGTGCGGCTCACGCCGATGTTGCGCGCGCGGCCGTTCGGGCGCACGCCTTCGACGATCACGACGTCGTCGGGCCGCAGCGTCTGGCCGCGCGCGTCCGCCTCGAGCCCCGGCGCGCCCCCGGCCAGTGAAGGCACGACGAGCGCGATGCGCGTCATATCGCGGCGCCGCTCACGACGCGGCCTCGGCGGTGAACTCGTTCACCGTGGCGATGACGTGCCGCTGCTGCTCCGCGGTGAGTCCGGGGTACAACGGCAGCGACAGCACCTCGTCCGCCGCGCGCTCCGACTCGGGGAGCGTGCCCCGCGCCACGCCCAGCACTTCGTACGCGGGCTGCAGGTGCACCGGGATCGGGTAGTGGACGAGCGCGCCGATCTCCCGCTCCTTGAGCCGCGCGGCCAGGGCGTCGCGCCGCGCGTGGCGCACGACGTACAGGTGATACACGTGGCGCCGCCGCTCGGCCTCGACGGGCAGCGTCACGCCCTTCAAGCCTTCGTCGTACACGGCGGCCAGCACGCGGCGTTCGGTGTTCGTGGCCTGCAGGCGGCGCAGCTTGACCGAGAGCAGCGCGGCCTGCACTTCGTCGAGACGGCTGTTGATGCCGCGCACGACGTGGCGATAGCGGTCGGACTGGCCGCCGTTGCGCAGGCGCCTCACGCGCTCCGCGAGCGCGGCGTCGTTCGTCGTCACCGCGCCGCCGTCGCCGAGCGCGCCGAGGTTCTTCGTCGGATAGAACGAGAACGCGGCGGCCACGCCGAACGAGCCGACGGGCCGGCCCTGATACATCGCGCCGTGGGCCTGCGCGCAGTCCTCGACGACGGGAACGGCGTGCATCGTGGCGACGTCGAGGATGGGCGCGAGATCGGCGGCCTGTCCGTAGAGATGGACCGGCAGGATGGCGCGGGTGCGCGGCGTCAGCACGCGTTCGAGCTTCGCCGGATCGAGCGTCATCGTCGCCGGGTCGATGTCGCAGAACACGGGTCGCGCGCCGAGCATCGAGATGGCGAGCGCGGTGAACGTCGCGGTGTGCGCGACCGTCACGACGTCGTCGCCGGCGCCGACGCCGACCGCCTCGAGCGCGAGGCGGATCGCGTCGGTGCCGCTCGCGACGCCGATCGCTTCGCTGCATCCGACGACGGGGGCGAACGCCTTCTCGAACTCCCGCAGCTCCTCGCCCAGCACGTACCAGCCGCGCTCGACGACGCGCGCGAACGCGGCGAGCAGCTCCGCGCGCACGGGCGCGTCCTGCACGGCGAGGGCGTTGAACGGGACGGCGGCCATGACGGACTCCTAGAGTCGAGAGACGAGCGCCTGGAGGCGCGGGTTCAGGCGCACGAGCAGGCGACGGTCGTCGTCGCCGAGCGGACGCATGAGCCTGAGCAGCGCGACGCATATCACGAGCGACACGACTCCGGCCAGCGCGACGCCGATCACCCCGCCCGGCCGCGGCATCAGATGCGCGGCGAACGCGCCGGCGGCGCTGGCCAGCACCACGCGCAGCGCGAACCCGAGCGGGAAGAACGCGCCGGTCCGTCGCATCACGATGAGGCCGGACGCGATCGACGACCCGATCATCGCCAGGCCGGTCCCGAGCACGGCGCCGGCGCCGCCATACGCGTGAACCAGGATCAGATTCGCGACCAGGTTGAACGCTCCGGCCGCTCCGTAGATGGCGAGCGGCACGCGCGGGTCCTCCATCGCGTACAGCACGGTCATGTTCGTGCCGCCGCCCGTGGCACGCGCGACGACCCACGCGAACGCATAGGCCAGCATCATGGGTCCGGCGGCCGCAAAGCGCGCGCCATACAGCGCGCGGACGATGTCGGACGCGAATCGGGCGCCGAAGACGACGAGCGGCACGCTCAGCAGCACGTCCATCTTGAGGTGCAGCGACCACAGTCGTCCGAGCCCGGCGCGGTCCACTCGCCGCTCCAGCTCGGAGAACGCGGCGAGCGACACGCCTTCGGCGCCCATGAGAAGCGCACTCGCGCACAGCATGGCCAGCAATGACGCGGCGCTGTAGCAGCCGGCCGCCTCCGTGCCGGGCCGGTAGTAGCCGATGATGAGGATGTCGGCCTGGCGCCCGAGGAAGAAGTTCACGAAGTTCGTGACCCAGAGCGTGAGCCCGAATCGGCGCATGGGCCCGAGGTCGAAGGGCTCGGGCCTCGCCCCGAGCGCGGCGCGCGCGCCCCACGCCAGCCACGTCACGCCGACGGCGGCGCTGCACGCCATGACGAGGAACAGCACGGGCGCCTGCCAGCCGAAACGCAACGCCGCCGCGGCCGCGGCCAGGTTGACGAGCTGGACGCCGATGCGCACGCGGGAAACACGCGGCAGCTGCAGCGAACCCACCAGGAAGTACTCGAGCAGCAGCGAGACGTTGTAGAAGAACGCGTAGATCGCCCCGACGTGGAGCACGGCTTCGAGCGCGGGATCGCGCCAGACGCGGGCGATCGTTCCGGCGAACACGAACAGGCTCGTCGCCAGCACGAGCGCGATCGTCACGCGCAGCCGGAGCAGCGCGCGCAGCAGATGGGCGATGCGGCCCGGGCTCCCGCCCAGTCGCGGCACCTGCACGTTCAGCACTTCGTTGAGACCGAGCGACGTCGCGAAGTACGTGAGCGTGACGAGCGAGAGCGCGACGGAGTACGTGCCGAACGACACGGGCCCGAGGGCGCGCGCCACGAGGATGGACGCGACGTATGCGGCGCCCAATTCCACGACGCGACTCACCTGGTTCCACACGAGTCCGCGCCCGACCTTCTGCGCGAACGTCGCCTGCGGCGCGCCCACCGCCTCGGGCGCTTCGCTCACTTCGCGCCCCGCTCGACGCGCGCCATGCAGATCGCCGCGAACAGATTGGGCCACGCCTGCGCCAGGCGCGACGGCGTGCGGCTGTCGAAGCCGAGGTGGCGCGACGCCGTGACGCGCGCGCCGAGTTCGCCGACCAGGTCGCCGAAGTCGGCCCACGAGAACAGGTGGATGTGCCGCGTGTCGTACCAGTGGCGGCCGTACAGCGGGCGGCGCGGGAAGCGCCCGGCCAGCAGCTGCAGCCGCGCCGTCCAGTGCGCGACGTTCGGGAACGTCACGAGCGCGACGGGCGCGACGCGCAGCACTTCGCCGAGCGTGAAGCCGGGGCGGTACACCATGTGCAGCGTGACGTTCATGATCGCCACGTCGTGCGAGCGATCGGCGAACGGCAGTCCGGCGTCGACGTCGTGGACGCGCGCATCCAGCCCGCGGCCGCGCGCGATCTCGACGCCGGTCGGGTCCAGGTCGAGGCCGGTCACCGTGCAGCCGCGCTCGCCGATGAGCCGCGCGCCCAGCGAGCCGTCGCCGCAGCCGACGTCCAGCACGCGGCTGCCGCGCGGCGTCCATCCGAGCAGCGTCGCGTATTCGGGCCGGTCGACGACGGCGCCGCCGCGCTGCGCATAGCCGTAGTCGGCCCGCCATTCGAGCGGCGGCAGCGTCATCGGCGGGCCACCAGCACGTTGTCGATCGTGTCGCCGCGCCGGCCGCTCAGCTCGTCGAGGGCGACCGCCACGATCTGGCCGAGCGCGAGCGGAATCCGTATCAGCAGGTTCACGGGCGCCACGCGATACGCGCGCGTCGAATAGAAGAAGAACGAGGCCAAGCGCTGCCCCACGGTCGCGAACGTGCCGCACGTCGCGCGGATCTCGAGCACCTCGAATCCGGCGCCGCGCGCGAGATGTTCGAGACCGTAGCGGGTGTACCGGAAGAAGTCGAAGGGCTCCTCGTGCAAGCCCCAGGTCTGCGGCGTGCTGAGGATCAGCGTGGCGCCCGGCTTCATGACGCGCGCCGCCTCGGCGAACAGCCGCGCCGGATCCGTGACGTGCTCCAGCACTTCGTTGCACAGCACGCTGTCGAACGAGCCCCCGCGGAACGGCAGCGCGAGCGCGTCCGCGTAGACGTCGATCACCGAGCTTCGCGACAGCGTGCCGGGGCGTTCGATCCCGAGGTACCAGGAGACGCCGGAGAACATCGCGCGATACGGCTTCACGCCGCAGCCGACGTCCAGCAGTCGGCCCCGGCCCTGGGCGGCGACGCGCGCGAGCCCGCGACGCAGCGAACGCTTGGCGATCCACAGCGGATCGAGCGGCGTGCCCGCCATCCACGCGAGGACGCTCGTGCGCGCGCTCACGCTGCCTCCACGCGAGGCGCGCTCACGCCGGGACCTCGCGCCGCGCCGCGAGGTACACGGCGAGCGTGCCCTCGACCATGGCGTCGAGGCTGAAGCGTTCCACGACCGTGCGCCGCGCCGCGGCGCCGAGCGCGGCGCGGCGCGGGGCGTCGCCGAGCAGCGCGACGAGCGCGTCGGCGAGCGCGGCCGCGTCGCCGGGCGGGACGAGCACGCCGTCGACGCCGTCCGCGACGGCCGTCGGCACGCTGCCGATGTTCGAGACCACGACCGGGCGCTCCGCGGCCATGGCCTGCAGGATCGTCAGGTCGTAGCCGTTGATGCGCACCGTCGGGTTCACGAACACGTCGCACGCCGCGTACAGCGCAGGCAGCGCCGCGAACGGCGCCGCCCCGGCGAAGCGCGCGGACGCGCCGAGGCCGAGTTCGTCGCGCAGCGCCTCGAGCGTCGCGCGATAGGGGCCGTCGCCGACGACGGCGAGCGCGGCGCCGGGCACGCGCGCGCGCACGCGCGGCCACGCGCGCAGCAGGTGCTGGATGCCCTTGTCCTGGTACAGGCGCGCGACCGCGAGCACGAGCGGGTGGCCGTCCTCGGCTCCGAGTTGGGCCAGCGCTTCGCTCGTGCGCGGCGCCGGCGCGAAAGCGGCGACGTCGATGCCGTTCCACACGTCGTGGAGCCGCGCCTCGGGCACGGCGTAATCGCGGGCCAGGATCGCCCGCTGCTCGCGGCTCGTGGCGATGACCCCGTCCGCGTGGCGCAGGCGCGCGCCTTCGCGCGCGAACCGTCCGCGCATCCACCACCACACGACCACGGCGCGCAGCGCGTCGCGCGCCGCGGAAACGCGCGGGAGCCCGGCCAGGCCCTCGCGGAAGAGCGTCCGCATCGTGCGCATCTCGTCGACGTGCGTGCCGTGCAGCGAGGCCACGACCGGCACACCGGGCAGCGCGCCGATCAGGTGCAGCCCGCAGAAGCTCTGCGAGTGGATCACGTCGAGCGGCGTCCGCCGGTGGAGTTCGGCGACGAGTTTCCTCGTCGCGCCCTCCCACGTGCCGGTCGCGCGCATCGGCGGGGTGCCGGCGACGTAGCGCACGTCGACGCCGAGCTCGAGTCCGACGCCGACGCCGTCCGTCCGCGACGTGGTGAACAGCGTGACCGCGTGGCCGCGCGCGGCGAGGCCCGTGGCCAGGCTCCACACGATGTCCTGGACCCCGCCCTTGCCGTGCGCGGGCGCGACTGGGGACAGCATGGCGACGTTCACGCCGCGTCCCGCCGCACGGCCTCGAGCAGCAGGTAGCGCCCCCAGCGCCGCGCGCGCGACGCGCCGATCGCGCGGTCGAGCGCGACGGCCGGACCGTGCAGCGGCCCCCGGCCGAGCAGCGCGTGCCACAGCCGCTCGCCGCGGTGCGGGAACGCGTAGGCGCCGCGCTCTTCCGTCACGCGGAGTCCCGCGCGCCCGATGCGCTCGAACAAAGTCGCCACCGTCTCGCAGCGCGGCAGCGGCACCGCCGCGAACTCGCGCACGTGCTCCTGCTCGTCGAGGAAGCGCACGCGACCGGTCAGGCGCGCTTCGATCCAGCGCGACCAGCCGACGACGGGCACCGTCAGCACGAGCCGCCCGCCGGGCGCGAGCGCGCGCGCCAGCTCGCGCAGCGCGGCGTCCGGATCGAGCAGGTGCTCGAGCACTTCGGCGCACACCACGAGGTCGAACCCGCCGCCGCGCACCGGCAGGCGATCGGCCGACGCGCACACGAACTCGCCGGCGACGCGGGAGCGCGCCCGCGTCAGCCGCCCGACCGAGAGATCGACGCCGACGACGCGCTCGGGCCGCGCGCGCAGCGCCGCGATCACGCCTTCCAGCAGCACGCCGTCGCCGCAGCCCACTTCCAGCACGCGCTGGGCCGGGGCGCGCGCGGCCAGGCGCGCGGTCTCCTCGAGACGCCGCGCCGGCGCGAACCACACGTAGTGACCGCGCATGTCGCCGCGGACCTCGGACTGGCGCTCGTAGAGATGACGCTGCTCGATCGTACCCGGCGTAGGACGCCTCCCTTGCGTGCCTCGTCTCGTTTCTTCGTCGACTGCCGGACGCGGGCCGGATGAGCCCGGCGCGGCGCCGCTCAAGCCCTGCGCTTCGCCTCGCGCTCGCGCAGGAACTTCCGGTCCGCCCCGCTCAACTCGATGCGCTCGAGCAGTTCGGGCCGGCGCTCGGCCGTGCGCTCGAGCGCCTGCTCCCGCCGGTGGCGGGCGATCTCGCCGTGATGGCCGGACAGCAGCACGTCCGGCACCTTCCAGCCGCGGTACTCCGCGGGGCGCGTGTAGTACGCCGCATCGAGGAGCCCCGAGTGGAACGAGTCGCTCTCCACCGAGTCGAACGTGCCGACCACGCCGGGGAGCAGCCGGGCCACCGCGTCGACCACGCACAGCGCGGCCGGCTCGCCGCCCGACAGCACGAAGTCGCCGAGCGACAGTTCCTCGTCGATCAGGTGATCGGCGACGCGCTCGTCCACGCCTTTGTAACGCCCGCTCACGATCACGAGGTGCTCGAGCGTCGCGTACTCGATCGCCAGCGGCTGATCGAAGCGCCGTCCCTGCGGGCTCGTGAGCACGACGCGCACGCCGTGCGGACGCGCGCCCTTCTCGCCGACGCCGAGCGATGCGAGCGCGCGGTCGATCGGCTCGATCTTCATGATCATCCCGACGCCGCCGCCGAACGGATAGTCGTCCGTCGAGCGGTGCGAGTCGTCCGTGAAGTCGCGCAATTGCACGATGTCCACGGTGAGCGCGCCCTTCTCGCGGGCGGCGCGGATCATGCCTTCGTCGAGCGCCGGCGGGAAGAAGTCGGGGAAGATGGTGAGCAGGGAAATGCGCATGGGCTTCAAACGTCCTCGAGTCCGACGGGCAGGCGCACGGTGATGGCGCCGCCCGCGAGGTCCACGTGGCGTACGACTTCGGACGTGGCTGGGATCAGCCACTCGCGCGTCCCCTGCACGACGTAGATGGGATGCGCGCCGGTCTTCACGATGTCCTCGAGCTTGCCGAGGGCGCGGCCGTCCTCGGTGCGCACCTCGAGTCCGATCAGCTGGAACGTGTACGCCATGCCCGGGCCGGGATCGGGCAGCGCCGCCGCGTCGGCCAGCAGCACGCCGTTCACCAGCTCGGCGGCGCCCTCGCGGTTCGTGACGCCCTGGAAGCGCGCGATCAGGCGCTGCACGTGCGGGCGCGCGCCTTCCAGCTCGAGGTTCCGCGTCGCGCCGTCGCGGCCGCGCCACGTGAAGGAACGCAGCGCGAGCAGCTCCTCGGGCGACAGCGACGCGCTGTCGAGCAGCAACTCACCGTTCACTCCGTGCGGACGACCCACACGTCCGACGGTGACGAGCGGCATGCCTGTCCCCAGGCTCAGTCGGCGATTTCGAGATTCGCGCGCCGGCCGGCGCGCTGCGCGGCCGCGGACAGCGCCAGGCGCAGCGAGCGCGCGGTGCGGCCCTGCTTGCCGATGACGTGACCGACGTCGTCGGGATGCACCTGCAGCTCGAACGACGCGTCGTCGCCGGCTTCGAGGATCTCGACGGCGACTTCGTCCGGATGATCGACGAGACCCTTCGACATGAACACCACGAGGTCGCGCAGCTTCTCGTCCTCGGCGTCCGGCTCGCGCGGCGCGCGCGGCGCGTAGGACGGCGCTACGGGGCGGGGCTCGGCGCTCTGTGGGGCACGGATGATAGCCGCAGCCCCATCCACAGGAAGAGGACCATCCACAGGCCCGACATGAGGAGCGTCGGGAGCGGCCGATTGAGGTTGAGGACCACGAGACCGCTTACGCAGAGGGCGGCCCCACTGAGCCACAGCAGCAGGACGGTTCGAGTCTGACATTGGATCACTCTCGCAAGGCGATGGTTGCTGTGGTCCTTGCCGCCCTCGTAGACCTTGCGGCCCTCACGCAGGCGGTTGACCACCACGAAGATCATGTCGAATGCCGGATAGGCGAGCATCAGGATCGCTCCGAAGCGTCCCCATCCGGCCGGGGCGTTGCGGTACGCCAGTACCGCCGAAGCGCCGAGACTATACCCCAGAAACAGACTGCCCGCGTCCCCGAGGAAGATCTTGGCCCTCGGGAAATTGAAACGCAGGAAGCCGACGCAGGCCCCCGACAGGGCGAGTTGGGCCGCCGCCACGCCGTATGCGCCGCGCGCGGCCGAACTGAGCGCGAACGCGGCCAGCACGATGGCCGAGAGGCCGCCGACCATGCCGTTCATGTTGTCGAGGAAATTGACCGCGTTCATGAGCGAGATGAGCGCGACCAGCGTCACGAACACGTTCGCGGCCGTGGGCAGCCCCAGCGAAGGGATCGCGCCCGACGCCATGAGCACGACGGCGGCCGTGCCCTGGCCGAGCAGCTTGAGCGAGGGCCGCATGCCGAAGCGGTCGTCCCACAGCCCGACGAGCAGTGCGACGAACGCGCCGGCGAGCAGGAATTCGGCTTCGACGTCCGCGGGGATGCGTCGCAGGCCCAACGTCACGAGCCAGGCGGCGAGCGCGGCGATGAACACGACGATGCCGCCGAGCAGCGCGGTCGCGCTGGTGTGGAGCTTGCGGGCTTCCGGATGATCGAGATAGCCGACGGCCCACGCCACGCGAATACCGGTGGGCGTCAGGAGCAACGCGAAGAGGACGGCGAGTACAAAGGGGGCCAGCAGCGCCATGGCGTGGCCAGAATGTCAGCCACGCATCAGCGGGTCAAGCCGTGGCCAACCCCGCCGGGCACGGAACGCCCATCTCGTCGCACATCTCGCGCACGGTCAGCTCGAGGAGCTGATCGAGCTTCACTTCCGGACGATAGCCGACCGCACGCCGGATCTTGCCGAGGTCGGGCACGCGGCGTCGCATGTCCTCGAACGACGAGCCGTAGACCTTCTCGTACGGCACGAACTCGATGAGCGAGCGGCTGTGGCACATCGTGCGGACGCGTTCGGCCAGCTCGAGTACCGTCACTTCTTCGTCGGTGCCGACGTTGAACACCTCGCCGTCGGCCTCGCGTGCATCGGCCAGCATCAGCACGCCGCGCACGACGTCGCTCACCGCCGAGAAACAGCGCGACTGGAGTCCGTCGCCGAACACCAGGATCGGCTCGTGACGCATCGCGCGCGCGATCATGTTCGGGATGACCATGCCGTAGGCGCCGCTCTGGCGCGGGCCGCACGTGTTGAAGCAGCGCACGATCACGACCGGAAGCTGGCGCTGCTGGAAATACGCCTGGGCCAGCGATTCGTCGACGGCCTTGCCGCATGCGTAGGACCAGCGCAGCTTGTGCGTCGGCCCCATCAGGCGGTCGTCGTCCTCGGAAAACGGGACGCTGACGCCTTTACCGTAGACCTCGCTGCTCGAGAAGATCAGCACCTTGCGCCGGTGCTCGTCGCAGGCCTCGAGCACCACTTCGGTGCCGCGGATGTTCGTGAGCAGGGAACGCAGGGGATTTTCGAGGACGTACTTGACGCCCACGGCGGCGGCCAGGTGAAACACCCGGTCACATTGGGCTACGAGGCCGTGAACCAGCGCGGAATTGGTGACGTCGCCTTCGAGGAAGCGGAATCGAGGATGAAGTTCGAAAGACCTTAGGTTCTCCAGTCGACCGGTGGAGAGATCGTCCAGGGCCCAGACTTCATGTCCGCGCTCGAGGAGTGTCTCCGCCAGGTGAGAACCAATGAACCCCGCACCTCCTGTGACTAGGATCCTCATGAGCGTCCCTCTAATGAGTACGCGCGGGGCGTCCCGGCCCTCCCGCGCCAGCGGTTCCGCGCCCGGCCCCCGACATCGGGACGGGCGCACTGGGCGCACAAGGTAAGAACCGGGATGGTGCAAGTCAATAAGAGATTGGGCGTCAAGAGGATTCCAGAGGGCGCTGTGGCGTTGAACGTCGGGCCCAGCACAGGCGGGGGAGCGCGGCACAGCCAGGCAACGCGGGCGTTACCTGTTGCTACCCACCGAAAGGCCGGAAGGTTCGGGCTCTTTGCTTATCGGCGCTGCCCCGGCCGGACTTGACCCCGATTTCAAACGCCAATGCACGACCGTCACCCGGAAGGACTCGGGGGTCGTTCCCAGCAGACGGCCTTTGAGCGCAACGTAACGGCGATCCAGGGCGAGATAGCCCGAGCTGTCGACTTCCGTCCAGCCCGCGGCCAGCGCTCGCCGGATGGGGCCCGCCGGCCGCAGCCTGGCGCTGCCGTCACGGCCGAGACGCACCCAAGTGATGCGCGCCGGGGCACCGCGGAGTGCGCGCGCCAGCGCGAAGGAATCGCTCGGGTCCACGACCAGGCCGGCGTAGCGGTCGCGCTCCAGGTAATAGTTCACCCCCGTGTCGTCCTCGGCCAGCACCAGGTCGGCGGGCCGCGGGTCGCTCGCGAGGGCCCGCGCGACCTCGCGGCCGGGCGTCAGGTAGATCGGATTCGTGGCGATTTCCGGCCTGCGGTCCAGCGGATCGAGCGCCACGCCCCAGCCGACACACAGGAGGAACCCGGCGACGGCGCGCGCCCAGGCCGGCGCGCGACCGAACAATCCGAGCGTGAGAAGCACGGCGCCGAACGGCGCCACGAACAGCGCGCGCGCCGGCAGCGACACGAACGGCGTGGCGTGCGCGAAGCCCGCGACCAGCACCCACGCCGAGACGAACGTCACCGCCGCCGGCACGAGCAGCGCGCGGCCGAGCCCGCGGCGCCGCGCCTCGCCGACGCCGAGCAGCACGAGCCACGCGCTCGCCGCGAACGTCACGAGGCCGAGCGTCGTCCACGGCGGCAGCCACTCGCCCGCGCCGAACGCGTACCACGCGTAGCCGAGCATGGCCGCCGCGCCCGCGAGTCCCGAGATCGCGGCCGGCGGCAGGGCGGCCGCGGTTCGCACCTGCGCCGCCACGATCCACAGCCATGGCGCGAACAGCGCGAACGCCACGAGCGCGGCCACCGCCCATTTGCGCCGCGCGTCGCCCGCGCCGCTCGCCCACACCCAGGCGGCGTGTCCGATGAGCAGCGCGACCGACACGTACGACGTGTACAGGGCGGCGGCCGCGGCCAGCGCGTACGCGAACCACGGGCGCCAGCCGCGCGCGGCCAGCGCGCGACTCAGCACGCCGTGGGCGACGAGCGCGATCAGCGCGGCGGCCGCGTAGTAGCGCGCCATGCGCGCGTACTGGACGAACGCCGGCATAAGCGCCAGCGCCCACGCCGCGCGCGTCGCGCCGCGATGGCCGAGCGACGGGCGGAACGCCCAGGCCGCGGCCGCGACCGCCGCGACCCCGCACGCCGCGGACAGCGCGCGCAGCGTGAACTCGCTTTCCCCGAGCGCGCGCACGACCACGCGCTCGATCACGAAGTACAGCGGCGGATGCAGGTCGCTGCGCAGCGACGCGACGAGTCCGCCCAGCGACAGCCGCGTCCAGCGCGCGGTGTAGATCTCGTCGCACCAGAGGCCCGGATCCGACAGCCGGCGGAACAACAGCGCCGCCGAGACGGCGCACGCCGCGACCACGCTCCCGCGCCCGCCGCGGCGATCGTCAGGCATGCGGGCGCCGGCTCCCGCGCCACGACGATCGTCGCGGGACGGCGCCGCGGCTCGCGTGTCAGTGCCCACGCGTCACACCCGCTCGAGGTCGTCCGCGCTCGCGAGCGGCGGCAGACCCATGACGCGCGCGTACACGTCGAGCACCTTCTTCGCCATGGTCCGGTGCGAGAACTTGCTGTGCGCGCGCAGCGAGGCCGCCTGACCGAAGCGCGTGGCCAGGGCGTCGTCGCCGAGGATCTGGTTCAGGGCTTCGGCCAGCGCGGTCTCGTCGTTCGGCGGCACGCTGAGGCCGGTGGTCCCGGCGAGGTTCACGTATGACGTGCCGGTGCCGAGTTCCGTGCTCACGACCGGCAGCCCCGAGGCCATGGCCTCGATCATCGCGATGCCCAGCGCTTCGCTGCGCACGGTGCTCGGCAGCACGAACACGCGCGCCGCGCGGTACAGCGCCATCAGATCGAATTCCGACTGCGCGCCCAGGAACAGCACCCGTTCCTCGAGGTCGAGCTGGCGATGGAACATGCGTAGGATGCTCTCGTACGGCCCGTCGCCGACGATCGCGATGCGCCCATTCACGGCCTTCGCCGCGCGCATCAGCACGTCGAGGCCCTTGTAGTAGCGCAGGCGCCCCACGAACAGCACGAACGGTCCGCCGATGCGCTCGCGCCACTCGGCGGCGCGCGCGTCCACCGCGGGGTCGGGCAGGAAGCGCCGCATGTCGACGCAGCACGGCACCACCGTGCACTTGTCGGCGAACGGCTTGAGGTACTCGCTGCTCTCGATGTACTGCGGCGACGTGGCGATGATCGCGTCCGCGCGCTTCAGCAGCCGCCACAGGAACGGCCGGTACAGGGGCAAGATCGTCGATTGCCGCACGATGTCGCTGTGATACGTGACCACGATCTTGCCGCGCGAGCCGGACAGCCAGAACGACACGTCGCCCGTCGGATTCGGGAAGTGGAAGTGATAGAGGTCGGCGCGCAGGCGCCGGAACAGCAGCGGCCACGTCGGGCAGATCGGCGCCGAGGCGATGCGCATCAGCTCGCCGGCGCGCATGACCGGGATGCCGTCGACGACCTCGCGCTTCGTCTGCGGCTCGCCGTTCGCCGAGACCAGCACGCGCACGTCGCAGAACGGGCGGATCGAGCGGCACAGGAGGCTGATGTGCTGCTCGATGCCACCGAACACCGGCGGGTAGTAGTCCTTGTAGACCTGGAGCACGGACAGGCTCATGGGCGCCCCCGCGCCGGTTCCCCGACCTCACCCGTCGGGCGCGGGCCGGCGAGCGACGGCACCATCGCTACGTACTCCTCGAAGATTTCCGACGCAGTGGCGGCGTAGCGGAATTGGCCCGCGCGTGCCAACCCACGGGCGGTGAGGGCGACACGCGCCGCGCCATCGTCCAGCAGTCGCGCGATCGCATCCGCCCATGCTGCGTCGTCCTCCGAGTCCACGAAGAGCGCGGCGTCGCCCGCGACCTCGCGAAGGATGGGGATGTCGGAGGCGATGGAGGGAATCCCCAGCGACAGCGCCTCGAGAAGGGGCAGGCCGAAGCCTTCGATGCGCGTCGGGAATGCGAACAAGGTCGCGGAACGGTACAGCCCCGCCAGCCTCCGTTCTTCGACCATGCCGAGCACGCGCACGTCGTCCACGATCCCGTGGCGTACGGCGATGTCATGCACGCCGGGATAGCGCGCGTCGTGCGGTCCCGCACACACGAGGAGCGGCCGCCGTTCCCGCGAGATCCGCGCGAGTGCGCGCACGAGCGTCTCGAGATTCTTGTGCGGTTTGTTGATGCCGACCGCGAGCAGCGCCGGTCGCTCCCACGCGGGCCACGGCTCGGACTCCGGCCATTCACGGGCACCAGGATGCAGCACGCGAATCGGGGCGCGGGCCTGCGGGAATTCCCGGCGCAGCGAGGCGAGGCTGACGGCGGAATCCGTAATGACTCGATTCGCGCGGAGGGCGTCCCTGACGAGTTCGCGATATGCACCGCGACGGAGCCGGCCCATCGACGCCGGATGCTCGAGGGGAATCACGTCGTGAATCGTCACGAGGTTCGGGCACGGAGCGCCCCACGCGCGCGCCACGAACGGCGTGTGGTACAGCACGGCTCCCAGGCGCCTGAGGACGCCGCCCACTCTGAACTGGGCCGCTCCGAGCCCCGGCTGTCCGGCCGTCACTCGCTGCTCGGAACGGACGAACGACAGATCGAAACGGTCCGCACGCTCTGGGACGAGGACGCGCCACGGTAGTTCGGGCCGCTGGGCGAGCAACGCGCGAGCGAGCTCGACGGCATAGCTGCCGACCCCCGGAAAGCGCGTGGTGGCGTACCGCAGGTCGTAGACGATGGCGGCGGGGCTCATTCCGAGCCTCCGTTTCGCCGCGCGATGTCCTCGAGGCGAGACACCATCGAGTCCCAGGTGAATCGCTCGCGAACCAGCGCGCGAGCGCGCACCGTCATATCGCGGCTCGAGTCCGGATCACGAAGGATGTCGAGCACGGCGCGCGCGAGCGCGTCGTCATCGGCGCCGACGCGCAGGGTGTCGCCATCGCGGGCGCCGATGGCCTCGGCGACTTGGGGCGTCGTCACGGTCGGCACCCCTGCCGCCATTGCCTCGAGCACCTTGTTCTGGATCCCCGCCGAGAAGCGCAGCGGCGCGACCATGACTGTGGCCCGCTTCCAGAGGTCGGCGACGTTCTCGAGCGGGCCACTGACCCGCACGCCCGGCATTTCGCCGAGGGCCAGCACGCGCGGGCGTGGCTCGGCCCCGGCCAGCTCCAGCTCCGCGTTGGGCATCGCGCGGTGTACACGCGGCCAGATCTGTCGCGCGAGGAAGCACGCCGCGTCGACGTTGTGCGGGACGCTGAGGTTGCCGAGGAAGACCGCCCGCGGCAAGACGGGTGCGGGCCGCTCGAGATCGAACAGGGACTCATCCACGCCATGGGTCACCACCTTGGCGTTCGCGCAGCCCCGCGCCGCCAGATGCGCACGATCCACCTCCGAGAGCACCCAACACTCGCGAAACGCGCGAGACATCGCGAGCTCGAAGGCCGCGACACGCCGGCGTTCCCATTCGAGCATGGGTCGCTTCCATGGCGGCTCGAATTTCTTCGACCGCTCGAGCGAGAGCGCGATGGAATCCGCCAGAAACAGGATCTTGCCCGGATGATCGAGATCGGCGACGAACGGCGCCATGCGGAACAGCTGCACGAAGATCGCGTCGTAGCGCTCGGCCTCGCACAGTCGGGCGACGCGCTCGCGCATGGAGGCGGAGTGATAGAAGCTGACCTGCGAAGGCACGCGGGAACCGATGCCGAGCCAGGCCTGCGCCCACGATCGCGCCCTCGGCAGCCGAACCGTCTCGATGCGGGCGCACACGCGGCCGATGTGCGCGCGCGCCTCTGCGGGCTCGTGGCCGTCCGTGAACGAAACGAGCGTGACGATGTGACGACGCGACAGGGTGCGGAGCAGGTTGTAACCCGTCAGCCGATCGCCGCGATTCGGCGGATACGGGAAGCGCGCCGTGAGGTACAGGATCTTCATCGCGCCGCCAGCGGATCGCCCGCTCGGCGTACGGCGCCGCACAGTTCGAGCAGGCGATCCTCGACCTGCCGCAGGTCGAAGTGGGCGTCGACGAAGCGGCGCCCCGCCGTCGCCAACGCATGCGCGTACGCCGGCCGCTCCAGGAGATCGGCGACCGCACGCCCGAGGCCGGACGCATCGTCGCTCACGCAGAGATGCTCGCCGGCCACCAAATCGAGCCCCTCGGCCGCGCGCGGCGTGGAGGCCACCGGCAGCCCCGCGGCCAGGGCCTCGACGATCTTGACCCGGGCACCGGCCCCGATCCACAGGGGCACGACGAGCGCCGAGGCCCGCGCGAATTCCGGTTCGATCGCATCGACGTAGCCCACGATCTCGGCACCGGCGTCGCGAGCCGCATCGGCAAGGCCGGCGGTCAGCCCCTTCCCGACCAGACGCAGGCGAGCCGTGGGGATTCGTGCGCGGACCTCCGGCCACCCCTCCTGCAGGAAGCGTCTCGCGCCGCGCGCGTTCGCCTCCCAACCCAGCGATCCCGTGAGCAGCACGATGGGCGGCTGCTCGGGCGCGCGAGGCAGGAAGCGGCCAGGCTCCACTCCGACGGGCAAGACTTCGACGCGGGCCTCGGGCGCCATGCGCCGCAGCTCGCGGCACTCCTCTTCCTGGATGGCGAGCACGAGATCCGCGCGTGCCACACGCTCGGCTTCGGTGTCGCGCATGCGCCGGGCCTGATGCCGCGCATAGCCGCGCGACGCCGGGTTCTTGAGCGACGCGGCGTAACGCTCGAGCCACACCGACTCGACGTTGTGCTCGCGCAACACCGCCGGCACGCCTTGCAGCGCCTCGATCGACGGAGCGAGATGCAGGTGATGGATCAATGCGAACCGCGGGCGCTCGCGGCGCGCCAGATCCGCGAGGACGCCGTCGAGTCGGCGGCTGCGAAATCGCGCGAGCGTGTAGGGCCAGCGCCCGACGGCGCCCTGCATGAGCGCCCACGGCGACGGCCGATGGGGAACACGGACCACCTGGATCCCGAGGGCGAGCACGGCGGCGGGCACCGGCGTGGCCATGTCCGCGTTGGGCGCCAGCGTGACGAGTGTCGTCGCGTATCGTCGAGCGATCGGCGGAAGCGATTGCCACATGACGATGCGGCCTCCGTCGTCGGGCGGCCACGGCATGCGCGGGGTCACGATCAAAGCCCGCTCTGTCAATGGGAGGCCCCTCGTCGCCACGCGAGGACCGCGCGGAATCGCTCGATCTGGTCGCGCCGCCGCGGCTCGTCGGATCCGCCTCCCGTCCAGCCACGCACGCTCCAGGCGGCGAGGCGCAGCGCGGCGCCGGCCACGCTCAACTCGCGCACGATGGCCGCCCGCCAGGCGCCGCGATGCCGCTTGAGGAACGCGAGACGCGCTTCGAGATTCTTCACGAACAGCGTGCCGCGCTGGCCGTCGCCCGAGGCCCCGCCGTGGTGCACGACGCGAGCGGCACTGGAATACACGGTCGAGAAGCCGCGCGCCCGCGCACGCCACGACCAATCCATCTCCTCTCCGTACATGAACAGGCGCTCGTCGAGCTCGCCGACCACGTCGCGAGCGTGTCGCGAGAGGATCATGCACGCGCCGGAGACCCAGTCCACGATCCCTTCGCCCGAGCGCGGCAGGGGCGCCGCCGTCGGTGATCCGTAGCCCAGCCGCAGGAGCGCGCGATGGAGCCCGAGCGACTCGAAC
>Ga0310810_10002124_pt1 | contig 21102 bp, 20 predicted proteins | sample NCmetagenome_FD_207641 | JGI IMG/M metagenome (GOLD analysis project Ga0310810, IMG submission 207641) | Soil microbial communities from experimental microcosm in Duke University, North Carolina, United States - NC | ecosystem: Engineered > Artificial ecosystem > Soil microcosm > Unclassified ...
GGCGCTGCGTCGATGGAGCGCTCCATGCCGCGAAAATTGCTGTTCGCCCTTGCTCTGGTCAGTACTGTGAGCGCCGCCAGTGCGCAGACCTCGCCACCTGCTCAACTCCCGAAAGATTGTCCGCCGGGGAGCGGCCCAAACGCGCCGGGCCTCAATAGCGGGCCGAACAGTAATCTGAGCGACAAGCTCGCGTCGTCGAAAGGCATCATTTGTCCGCCCGTCATCGACTCCGGGATGCAGCAGAAGCCGCCCGAGGGCGGCGCAATCAAGATTGTTCCGCCGCCCGGTTCGCCCGGCGGCGATCAGCGGGTGCAACCGAAATAGGCCATGCGCAAATTCGCTCTGATCGTACCGCTCATCGCGCTGCTCGCGGTCGCGGTGTGGTTCGCAGTTTACACCTGGAATGCGATCGAGGGCCCGCCGCTCCCGACAGGGGGATACGTGGCGATGGGGCTCGGTATCGTCTTTTCGCTCGTGGTCGGCTGCGGCCTTATGGCGCTGGTGTTCTATTCAAGCCGCCGCGGCCATGACTTGCCGCCGCAGTACGAGTCGCCCGACGAGTCTCCAAAGATCTGAAGTTGGCCCCACAAAGGTCCAAAAGCGCCCCTCCCTTGCGTTTGCCTGCGGGGCGTGATTTCCCCTATCGCCCTTCCTCCCCGGGATTTCCCATGCGCGTGTCGATCCTTCTCGCTTGTCTTGTGTCGTTTGCGCTCACCGGGATCGCTCCCGCTGAGGCACAGACCAAGCAACGCAATCTCGCGGAACGATGCGGTGAACCCGCCTTCGCCCAGAAGAATCCGAAGAGCTGCGCGCAATATGCAAAGCCTGCCAAGGCGCCGAAGCAGCCGGAGCAGCCGACACGGCCCGATTTCACCGCCGAGGATCAGGCGGCCGCGGTCATTCCGGGAATTCCGGACGCACGCTTCTGGGCCGACTCGGAAAAGGATTTCCTCGCTGCCCTTCCGGCCACTCCGGGGCCGTGGCTCGCGCTCTCGACCGGCGGCGGCGATGGCGCATTCGGCGCCGGCCTGCTCAATGGCTGGTCGGAGTCGGGCAAACGCCCGGAATTTTCCGTCGTGACGGGAGTGAGCACCGGCGCGCTGATGGCGCCATACGCCTTCATCGGTCCGTCGCAAGATCCGGGGCTCAAGCGCGCCTACACCGAGTACAACGCCGGCGACATTTTCGAGGACGTCAAAACGCCCGAGAGCCTGGTCGACACCTGGCCGCTCAAGCGTCTGATCGCGAAGGAGGTCACGCCCGAACTGCTCGCGCAGGTCGCCGAGCAGTACAAGCGCGGCCGCCGCCTGTTTGTCGCCACCACCAATCTCGACGCGCAGCGCGGCGTGATCTGGAACATGGGCGCCATCGCCGCCAAGGGCGACGAGGCTTCGCTGCAGCTGTTCCGCAATGTGCTGCGCGCCTCGAGCGCGATTCCCGGCCTGTTTCCTCCGGTGCTGATCGACGTCGAGGCAAATGGCAAGAAGACGCAGGAGATGCACGCCGACGGCGGGCTCACGGCGCAGATTTTCGTCGCGCCAGAGTCGATGATCAACACGGCGAGTACAACCAAGTTGCCGGCGACCGAGCTTTATCTGATCGCCAACAATCGCCTGAACCCGGAATTCCAGATGACCGAGCGCTCGCTGATCTTCGTGCTCGGGCATTCGATTGCGGTGGGGGTGCAGTCGATGCTGCGCGTCAACATCGACCGCGCCTACGCGGCCGCCAAGCGAAACGGCATCCCGTTCTACCTGTCGTACCCGGCACTGGGCGCCGACCAGCAGGGCAAGGGCGCCTTCGACACGGAGTTCATGAAGGACCTATTCCAGTCCGGCGTGGCCCGCGGGCGGGGCGACCACCCCTTCGTCCAGGAAGCCGGCGAGGCGCTGCGCGGGTCGCTTTCTCCGGGCAAATAGCGGCGCATCGGGCACGTCTCCCCACCCGGAAACGGGTTTTTTCGGCAAGCAGCCGGGCTGTTCGGCGTTAACGCCGGTAACGCTACCAGTTTAGGAAAATTGAAGGATTCCGGTGCTTTAATGCGCCTGTGGACGTACGGATGGCAGCCGGCGTTCACCAATTGAGCACGGAACATTGAACCTTTTTCCGTCTCACGCGACGAAACAAATGAGTGCGGTTGCGCGTAATAGCCCCACATGAAGGTCTACTGCACCGCACACAAAAGTTGGCCGACAAAGGCCCGTGTTAACCCGGTTAACAACGATCTGGAGGCTGCCATGACCCGTTTCCCCGCCATCCGCGCCGTTGCCCCCGCGCTTGCGGCCCTGGGCATCCTGGCCGCGACCGTTCCGGCATCAGCTCCCGCGTCGGCCCGTGCCAATTTCGACGGCAAGTGGAGCGTGCTCATCGTTACCCACAAGGGTACCTGCGATCGTGCCTACCGTTATCCCGTGAAGATCGAAAACGGCTCGGTCGGCTATGCAGGGGACGCCTCCTTCACGGTTTCCGGCAAGGTCGGCGACAACGGTACCGTGACGGTGCGAGTCGCGCGTGGCAGCCAGAGCGCCAACGGCCAGGGCCGGCTTTCCGCCACCGACGGCTCCGGCCAGTGGATCGCCGGCTCGGGCGAATGCTCGGGCACCTGGACCGCCGAGCGCCGTTCCTCGTAATCTCACCGATATCAAAGGGTTGAAGCCCGGCCCTCGCGCCGGGCTTCTGCTTTTCGGCGCCCGGCCAGCAATACAGAAGTACCAGCGCGCGACACAGACGAAACAATCGCAACATTCGCCCGAAACAGGCGTGGGTTAATCGTGGCGCCAACGAAATTCAGAACCGTTCTGGAGCTTGCAATGAACTTCCGCTGCCCCGCCTTCGCTGCCGCTTTCGCGATCCTCGCAGCCTCGACCGTCCCGGCCGCCCCGGCGCCGATATCCGCCGCCAAAGCGACCTTTGACGGCACCTGGAGCGTCCTGATCGTAACCGAACGCGGAAAGTGCGATCGCGCCTATCGCTATCCGGTCAGGATCGAGAACGGCGCGGTCGGCTATGCGGGCAGCGCCTCCTTTACGGTTTCCGGCAAGGTCGATCCCAAGGGTGCCGTGACGGTGACCGTGGCGCACGGCAGCCAGAGCGCGACCGGCACCGGCCGCATGTCGGACAGCGACGGCACCGGCACCTGGAGCGCGGCTTCAGGCGAGTGCTCCGGCACCTGGACGGCCGAACGCCGCTCCTGACCCTCTTTTCTCTCTGACCTCCAAACCTTGGCCCGGCCCCGCGCCGGGCCTTTTTCTTTTCCTCGAGAGAATTCGGCGCCGGCGATGTCGAAATGCGCGCGCGCCATTCGTCGCTTGGTCAAAGGCACCCGCGAAACAGACTGGCGAACGGCCGAAACACACGACACACGCGCAACATTCGGCGGAAACGAGACTTGGCTAGACAGGTGACAACGAAATTCTCAAGCGAACAGGGGATGACATGACCAGCTTCAATCAGATCGCCGCCTCCGCCCTGGCAGGGATGGCTCTGATCACCGCTTCGGCCTTCCCGGCGTCGTCTGCGCCGATCTCCGCCAGCAAGCAGAGCTTCGACGGAACGTGGAGCGTTCTGATCGTGACCGAGAAGGGCACCTGCGATCGCGCCTATCGGTACCCTGTGCGCATCAGCCACGGCTCGGTCGGTTACGCCGGCGAAGCCTCGTTCAACGTGTCGGGCAGTGTCGGGCCGAACGGCAGCGTCACCGTCATGGTTTCGAAGGGCAACCAGAGCGCCCGCGGTTCAGGCCAGTTGTCGGCGACAGATGGGTCGGGCCGCTGGGTCGCGGGCTCCGGCGAATGCTCAGGCACCTGGACCGCCGAACGCCGCTCCTGACGATCTCTCACAGTCTCATCGCGACTTCTCTCTGCAACCTCCAGACTTGAAGGCCCGGCGCAAGCCGGGCCTTTTTTCTGTGGGCGCAGATCAGGACGAGATCGGGACCACCTTCGTCTGCATGACGTCGCACGCGATGCACTCGTAGGTGCGTAGATCCGTGTGTGGCCGTATCGGATGCGGCTCCACGCCGACAAGACGTGTAAGCCGACCGCATTCGACGCAGGCCGGGCCGAAATCGGCCGAGCGCTGCGAAAGGTCGATCTGAAGTGTGCTCATGCTGCGACTATACGCAGTCTTAAGAATTAAGCAACGAATACTTTTCAACTACTGTTCTTGCAAAGTATACATCAATTGTTGAAAGCACATTGCTTATGTAAATTCATGGAAATACAAAAGGCTCTGTCTTGGTGTGAAAAACGTATTTTGAGTAAGGAACTAACCTTGCAACAACACATTAGTTTGAGCAGAATGGGTACGAAAGGGTTCGAGAGCAACGGGGCTATTCCCATGAGCGACGATCAAACGCGTGGCGAACGCCTGCAAATCATGCTGGCGCCGGATGAATTGGCGGTTTTGGACGATTTCCGTTTCAAGGAGCGGATGCCAAGCCGTGCCGCGGCAGTCCGCGAGCTGCTCAAACGCGGCCTGGCAGCCGAAGGCTACGCAGGCGTGCTGTCGGGAACCAAATCCACCGACTACGGGGTCATCGGCAACACAGGCGGGACCGGCAAGCCCGGCGGGCGAAGTTCGTCCCGCAGATAACCAACGTCAGAACGCGCCGGTAAACACCCCGCCGTCGATCAGCAGGTTCTGCCCGGTGATGTAGCCCGCGTGCGCCGAGCACAGGAACGCGCAGGCGGCGCCGAACTCGTCCGCCTCGCCGAAGCGCTTCGCCGGCACAGTCGCCATCCGCGCCTTGCTCGCTTCCTCGATCGTGATCTTCTGCCGCTCGGCGACGATCTTCATGTTCGACATCAGCCGGTCGGTCGCAAACGTGCCCGGCAAGATGAAGTTGATGGTCACGTTGTTGGCCGCGACCTGCCGCGCGATGCCTGCAAGGAAGGCCGTCAATCCGGCGCGCGCGCCGGACGAGAGGTCGAGCCCGGCGAGCGGCATCTTCACCGAGCCCGACGTGATGTTGACGATGCGGCCGAATTTCTTCGCCTGCATCGGATCGATCACCTTCTGGATCAGCTCGACCGCAACGATCATGTTGGCGATCACGCCGTCGATCATCTTCTGCCGGTCGAGCTCACGGAAATCGCGGAACGGCGGTCCCGCGTTGTTGTTCACCAGGATATCGGGCTCTGGCATCGCGGCGAACAGCGCGGCCTGGCCCGGAGCGGTCCCGACGTCCGCGACGACGGGAATGACCTTGGCGCCGGTCGCCTTGGCGATCTCGGACGCCGTGCCTTCGGTCTTCGCCTTGTCGCGGCCGTTGACGACCACCTCGCAGCCGGCTTCCGCCAGCCGATGGGCGCAGGCGCGCCCGAGCCCGCGGCTCGAAGCACAAACGATGGCCTTGCGGCCGGCAATGCCGAGATCCATGAACATCCTCCCGCTGTCTTGCGGAACGGGTGTATCGCAAGCCTGAGCGCTGCGTAAAGTTTGCCCCCGGAAGATGCGGCCGCGGCCTTGCTTCGGCCGGTTTCGCGGCGTTACGGTCGCCCATGCCCGAGCCATCCGACCTCCCGGCCCCGACCGCTGCCGATGTGGAGGCGGCCGCACGTCGCCTCGCCGGCGTCGCGCTGCGCACGCCGCTCATTTCCTCCCCTGTGCTCGATGCCGCAACCGGCGCCCGCATCTTCCTCAAGGCGGAGACCTTGCAGCGCACCGGCTCGTTCAAGTTCCGCGGCGCCTTCAACAAGCTTTCCTCGATCGCGCCGGAGAAGCGCGCCAGCGGTGTCGTCGCCTTCTCGTCTGGTAATCACGCGCAGGGCGTGGCGCACGCGGCAAAGCTCCTGCAAATTCCCTCGGTCATCGTCATGCCGTCGGACGCGCCGCGGCCGAAGCGCGAGCGCACCAAGGCGTTCGGCGCCGAGGTCGTGCTCTACGATCGCGAAAAGGAAGACCGCGAGGCGATCGCGCGCGGCATCGCGGAGAAGCGCGGCGCGACCTTGGTCCCGCCCTACGACGACCCGTTCATCATCGCAGGTCAGGGCACGGCCGGCCGCGAAATCATGGAGGACCTGACCGCGCTCGGGCTGACGCCCGACGTGGTGGTGATCGGCGCGTCGGGCGGCGGGCTTGCGGCGGGCATCTCGATCGTCATCAAGGCGCGCGCGCCGGATGCAAGGATCTATACTGCGGAGCCGGAAGGCTTCGACGACACCGCGCGCTCGTTCCGTTCCGGCAAGCACGAGCATAACGAGCGCCTCTCCGGCACGATCTGCGATGCGCTGATGTCCAACTCGCCGGGCAAGATCACATTCCAGATCAATCGCAAGCTGATCGGCGAAGGCATCACCGCATCGGACGCCGAGGTCGCGCGCGCCGTCTCATTTGCGTTCCGCGAGCTCAAGCTTGTGGTCGAGCCGGGTGGCGCGATCGGCCTTGCGGCGCTGCTTGCCGGCCGGCCGGACGTGAAGGGCAAGGTCGTCGTGGCGGTGCTCTCCGGCGGCAACGTCGATCCGGAGCTGTTCCACAAGCTGGTGGCTTGAGTCAGAGCCTCATCCTGAGGAGCCATGCGAGCATGGCGTCTCGAAGGATGGCCGCGAGTTCTGCACTTTTGCCGTCCTTCGAGACGCATCGCTACGCGATGCTCCTCAGGACGAGGTCTACGTGAACAGCGCGATCTTCTCTTCCGCACTCAATGCCATGAACGGCTCGAGCGGATCGCTGCCGATTGAAGCGCGCGGTCTCGGCGGTGGCACCTCGATGACCGCGGGCTCCGCGTCCATCTCGACCTCATCGTCCGAAACGACGGCCGGCTCCGGCGCCGTGATCGCGCCAACGCTCTCCTCGACCTCAACCCCCACTTCGACGACAGGCTCTTCGATGAACTGAACCGGCGGCGCTACCTCCTCGGCGTACGAGACCGCGGCCGGCCCCATCACGATGTCGACATCGGCCTGATCAAGCCCGTATCCCGGGCGCGCCGGGCCATTGAGCAGCGCCTTGCCGGCGTCGACCGCGCGCTTTTCGGCGGCCTCCGCAGCCATTGCGCCGTCGAGCCCCCAGATCTCGATCATCGCGTTGATGCGGCCTTCGAGATATCGCAGCACGCCGATCACCTTGCGGGTGCGCTGGCCGGTCAGATCCTGGAACGAGCAGGCGGTGTAGACTTCCGTCGCCTTGGTATCGAGCAGGTCGCAGACCGCAGCATCGAGCCCCTGCTCGCGCAGCGTCCACGCGATCTCCTGGATACGCTCCGCGCATTCCAGAATGTCGGAGGTCGCCGCTTCGGTCGCCTGCACCACCGAGTCGAGTTCTTCGGTCGCCTCGCCGAACTTGCCGTGGTGATCGGCGTCCGGCTTCATGGCGGCGATCTCGGTCTTGGTGCGCGCGATCGCCTTCGACATCTCCACGAGATCGAAGCGGATGCGGTCTACCGATTCGACGGAGTGTTCGCCGCGCACCACGGCCTCGATGCGATCGAGCGCCTTGAGCAGCATCGTAGTGTCGGCGTGACGGTTGCGCCGGGCGTACTCGGCGAGGAACCAGCGGCCTCGCGCCGTCTCCATGACGGCCGCCTCGATCGCCTCGTAGTCGGCCTCGCTGATCGGCGCGGGTACGGGAAGGTTGGCCATTGTCCGTCGGATTGTGGGAAACCGATGCGACAAATACCCTACGAATCGTCGCGATCAGTTTAATGGACAGAAGCAATCCCACAATCATTAACGACTCGTTTGCGTGGCGGCTTGCGCTCGCCTACGCGGCGTTTTTCCTCATTGTGGGCTGGCACTTGCCGCTGTTCCCGGTGTGGCTGACGGCGCGCGGGCTCGATCCCGCGGCGATCGGCTTCGTGCTCGCCGCGATGCAGGCGGTCCGCGTCGTAGGCACGCCGGTCGGAACCCGCATCGCGGATCGCTACGGCTCGCTGCGCGGTGGGATCATATTCACGACGTTGGCCAGCGTTGCCGCAATCGCGGCGCTCGGGATCGCGAGCGGTTTCGCGCTCATCCTGATTGCAGCGATGGCGCTCGCATTCGTTTCCGCGCCGGTGCTGCCGCTCACCGACGCCTATGGGCTGAAAGGCTTGGCGCAGCGCGGCAGAAGTTATGGGCCGGTGCGGCTGTGGGGCTCGGTCGCCTTCATTGCGGCGAACCTGACCGGCGGCGTCCTGCTCGACCGCCTCGCGCCGGGAAATCTCATCTGGCTGATCTGCGCCGGAAACTGCGCGCTCGCGCTCGCCGCGATGGCGCTGCCTGCAATGACCGGCGAGAGCGCGCGGGCCGGCGCTGCCATCTCGCACAGCCATCTGCGCCAACCAGCGTTTCTCGCGATCACCGCCGCCGCCAGCCTGATCCAGGCCAGCCATGCGGTCTATTACGGCTTCTCGACGCTCGACTGGACCGCCAGGGGCTTTGACGGCGTGACGATCGGCGTTCTCTGGGCGCTCGGGGTGGTGGCCGAAATCGTGCTGTTCGCGCTTGCGGGACGGTTGCCGCGCCACATCGGTCCCGTGGCTCTCATCCTGATTGGCGCCGCCGGCGGCATCGTGCGCTGGGGCGCGATGACGTTCGATCCGCCGGCCGTCCTCTTGTTTCCGCTCCAGTTCCTGCATGCGCTCTCGTTCGGCGCGACGCACCTCGGCACCATGATGTTTTTGTCCCAGAACGCACCCGAGGGAAGCCGCGCGGCTGCTCAAGGGGATGCGTCGACTGCGAACAGCCTCGCAATGGCGGCCGCCTCGGCACTCGCGGGTGTGCTCTACGGCGCGGGCGGCGCCACGGCCTATGCGGCGATGGCGCTGCTGGCCGCCGCGGGAGGAGTGTTCGTGCTTCTCGCTGCGCGCTTCGTGCGCCGCTTACCCCCACAGCGCTGAGGCCGGCGGATATACCTCACTCCCCTCGTAACGCAACCCGTGCTCGCGGTCGCGCGCGAGCAGCAGCGGCCCGTCGAGATCGACGACGCGCGCGCGCTGGGCGAGGAGCATCGCGGGTGCCATCGAGAGCGAGGTTGCGACCATGCACCCGACCATGATGGAAAACCCGAGCCCCTCCGCTTCGGCGGCCATGGCGAGCGCCTCGGTCAGGCCGCCCGTCTTGTCGAGCTTGATGTTCACGGCGTCATACTTGCCGGCAAGCGAGGCAAGCGAGGCGCGATCGTGCACGCTCTCGTCTGCGCAAACGGGAATTGGCCGCGCGATGTGCGCGAGCGCCGCATCGTCGCTCGCCGGCAGCGGCTGCTCCACCAACGTCACACCGCACTCGGCACAAGCTGCGAGGTTTTGCGAAAGATTTTCCGGCCGCCACGCCTCGTTGGCGTCCACGATCAGCTCGGAATTCGGCGCTGCGGTTCGCACCGCCCGTAGCCGTTCGGAATCTCCCTCGCCGCCAAGCTTCACCTTCAGGAGCTTGCGCGAGGACGCCTTGCGCGCCGCTTCAGCCATCATTTCCGGAGTGCCGAGCGAAATCGTGTAGGCGGTCACCAGCGGGCGCAATTCCGGCACGCCGGCAATCGCATGCGCGGGCCTGCCGGTCGCCTTCGCCTCGAGATCCCACAGGGCGCAGTCGAGCGCGTTGCGTGCAGCGCCTGCGCCCATCGCATCCTGCAGCGCCTGCCGCGTCAAACCGGCCGCCAGGGAGGCGCGCATCGCGTCGAGCGCGACGGTCACGCCCACAACCGTCTCGCCATAGCGCGCGTAGGGAACACACTCGCCGCAGCCGGTATGGATGCCGTCGCTCACCTCGGCGACCACGACTTCGGCCTCGGTCTTGGCCCCGCGCGAGATCGTGAAGGCGCCGGCAATCGGCCAGCGCTCTGCGCGAACGGTGAGGGAGAAACCCATGTGCGCCGCGATGCCTTATTCGCGCGCAAAAGAAAAGGGCGGGCCGGACACTCCCCCTCATCCCCGCGCAAGCGGGAATCCAGCTACTTTCTGGACCCCCGTTTTGGCGGGGATGAGCGGCTTGTGTTGGCTTTCGCGCAGCCTATTCGAAGCGGCCGGCCGCGTGCGCCAGCATGGTGTAGACCTTGCCGGTATCCGAGGTGAGGTAGCCGCGCGCCATCGCCTGCCCGCGCTCGTCCTCCGAGACCTCGTTCAGGAGCCGCTCGAACTCCGCGATGTAGCGATCGACCGTCGTCTTGAATTCGCGGTCGCTGCGATAGCGGTTGCGGATTTCGTCGAACGTCTTCTGCCCCTGCATGGTGTAGAGGCGGCGCGTGAACACATTGCGTTCGCCGCGCTTGTAGCGCTCCCACAGCTCGGCCGCCGCATCGTGATCGATCATGCGGGCGATATCGACCGAGAGCGAGTCGAGCGACTCGATCGCGCGTCGCGCCTGCCGGTTGTCCGGGGCGGGCGTGGGTTCGCTCTCGTCGCGCGAGGCACGTCCGAGCAGGTCCGTGAGCCAGCCGCCGCGGCCATCCGGCTGGGGCTGCGGTTGGGATTGCGACGGCGGCTCGCTGCGGCGTGGCGGCGGGTTGCCGCGCCCCCCGAACGATTCGCGGCCGGCCGGTTCTGACCGCATCCGCGTCTCGCCGCGCGCGGTGGCTGCCACCGGCTCGGCGCGCCGGACCGGCTGTTGCTCGGCCGAAGCTCCGCCATGCCGCGCCACGATCTTATTGAGCTCGGCAAGCGCGTCGATCTGCTCGACAATGACGCGGCGCATCTGCGCTGCGCTGTCGGCAGTCTCCTGCGGCAGCTCGAGGATACCCTTGCGCAGTTCGGCGCGGGTCTGCTCCATCTCGCGCTGCATTGCTGCGCTCATCTCGCGCATCTGGCGCACGATCTCGATGAAGCGCTCGCTGGTCTGGCGGAACAGGTTGGATGTTTCGCCGGTGGCCTGCTCGTAGACCGAATGCAGCGCTTCAGTGGTGCGCTTGCGTTCCTCGTCGCTGGTGACACGCACCAGCTCGTACTGGTTGGCGATCGCCTTGGTGCCTTCGGTCGAGGCTTCGGCGAGCACGCGCGCGATGTCGCGGGCGCGGCCTTCGGCCGCCTCGAAGGTCTCGGTGAGAAGCCCCGAGAAGCGCTTGAGCCGCTGATCGAGGTCGCTGACCTTGCTGTCGACCTGGTTGACGACGGAATCGAGCGCCTCGCGCCGTTCGCCGAGCACCTCTTCGGTGCGGCGATTGCTCGAGTCGATCTGCTCGGCGGCGGAGGCGAGCGCCTTGCCCTGCGTCTCGAACCGCTCGGCCGCCCCCGTGATCTCGCGCAGGATCGTGCCGGTGCCGGCCTGGAAGGCCTTCATCTGCTCCTCGAAGCGCGAGTTCACGGCGCCCGATCGCTCGCCAATGTCGTTCATCGTGGTGACAAACTCGGCGACGCGGCCCGACAAGGCCGTCTCGATCGTGCTCAGATTCTGCGTTGCGCCGCCGAGCACCTCCTGCAGCAGCACGTTCGCCTCGCGCAGTCGCTCGAACAGCGCCGAGGTGTCGTTGCGCAGCATGCCGTGCGTTTCCATCATCTCGGTCACAGCGGCGGAGGCGGCCTTCTGCGAACGCTCGATCGCACCGCGCGCCGCTCCATCGAGCTCCGACACGGTCCGTCCGATCTGGGCGCTCGCCTTGGCGCTGGCATCGTTGATCTGCGAGGTGATGTTCTCGCTCGTCTGCACCAGCGACTTGCCGAACGCGACGCCCTTGGTGTCGATCGATTGCACCGCCTGGTGCGTGATGCGCTCGATCTCAGTCGAGAACTTCTGCCCCTGCGCGCCGAAGGTGCTGAGGAACGTGCCGGTCTTCTCGTCGAGCACGCGCCGCAGATCATTGCCGCGCTGATTGATGTTCGCGGTCAGCTCCTCGGCCTTTGCCGTCATCCCGCGCGCAACCTCGGCGGAAACGCCCATCAGCGTGCGTTCGACTTCGCCGGCATTCTGCTTCAGCGCAGCGGTGACACCGGTGGCGACCGTGGTGAGCGCCCGCTCCGCCTCCCCGGTGCCCTTCTTGATCGCGCCAGTCACTTCGCCGGACACCGCGGTGATCTTGCGCGTCGCATCGTCGGCACTGGTGCGCAGCGCTTCGGCGGTCGTCGCGGCAAGCTGGGAGAGCGAGCGTTCCAGCTCGCCCGCGTTTTGTTTCATTGCCGCCGCAGCACCGGTGGAGGCGCCCGTCAGCGTGCGCTCCGCATCAACCGCGCTGGTGCGCACGGCCTCGATAGCTGCGGACGAAACATTGCCGATCGAGTGTTCCGCGTCCTGCGCGGTCGAGCGGATTCCTTCCGTCGTCGTTGTCAGCAGGTGCGTGAGCGATTGCTCGATACCCTGCGCGCTGTCGCGAATCGTCTCTGCGACGGTCGAGGCGAGGCCGGTCAGGGAGCCTTGCACCTCCGAGGAATCCTGCCTGAGCTGTGCGCTGGCATTGTGCGAGGCCGCCGCCAGCGTCCGCTCCACGTCGCCCGCCTCTTGTTTGAGGGATGCCGCGACGGTCGCCGAGGCGTGCGTGAGCGCCTGCTCCACGTCGCCTGCGCTCTCCCGTAGCGTCGAACTGACCGCAGCCGATACCCGGTTCAGCAACTGCTCGGTTTCGCCCGCGTCGTGCCGCAGCGTCGAGCCGACCGTCCCCGACACGCGTGTCAGAGTCTGCTCCACGTCGCTTGCCTCTTGTCGAAGCGCAGTGCTGGTCGTCGACGAGACGCGCGTCAGCGTCTGCTCCACATCGCTCGCCTCTTGCCGAAGCGCAGTGCTGGTCGTCGACGAGACGCGCGCCAGCGTCTGCTCCACATCGCTCGCGTCCTGGCGGAGCGCGTTGCTCACCGTCGTGGACACGCGCGTCAGCGTCGTCTCGACCTCGCCGGAATCCTGCTTCAGACCCGCGCTGATCGTTGCCGACGCTTCTGTCAGCGTGCGCACGACGTCGCTGGCATCCTTGTGCAGGCCGGAGCTGACGCTGCCGGATGCGGTTGTGAGCTGCCGTTCGACCTCGACCGCGTCTTGCCGCAGGCCGGCACTGATGTTTGTCGACATCGCGGCGACCGTGCGTTGCAGATCTTCCGTATCGTTGCGGAGCGTCGTGCTGACATTGGAGGACACCGCCGCCATCGCGCGTTCGACTTCGCCGGCGGTGGTCTTGAGCGAATTGGTGACGATGTCGGACACGCTGGTCAATGCGCGCTCGACGTCGCTCGCATCCTGCTTCAAGGCACCGCTGGCGGTGGCCGACGCCGCGCTCAGCGCGCGCTCGACATCGGTCGTGTCCTGCTTCAGCGTGTTACTGACGCGTCCCGAAGCCGCGGTGAGCGTCCGCTCGGCGTCTTCGGCTTCCTGTTTCAGCGTGCCGGTGATCTTGATCGAGGCGCCGACCAGCGTGCGCTCGGCCTCGTCCGCACTCTGCTTCAGACCCGCGCTGATATTGAGCGAGACCGCACTGAGCTGCTGCTCGACGCTGCCGGCATCCTGGCGCAGCGCGGAAGAGACGCGCGACGACACCGAGGTCAAGGCGCGCTCGATATCCTCCGAATCCTGGCGCAGCGTGCCGCTCGCCGCTGCGGAAGCCGTCGTCAGCAGGCGCTCGATCTCGGTCGCATCCTGCTTCATCGCGCCCGACACGCCGGCGGACGCCGCCGTGATGGTGCGCTCGGCCTCGTGCGCACTGGTGCGGATCGCATCCACCGTGGTCGTGGCAAGTTGGCCGAGCGAACGTTCCGCCTCGCCCGCATTGCTGCGGATGGTCTGGCTCAACTGCTCCATGCGCGAGACGATCGCGTTGCCGACCGACTGTCCACGCACCTCGATCTGCGAGGCCACCGTCTCGACCCGGCCCACCAGCAATTCCTGGAAGCGGGTGATGCGCGCGTCGAGCGTCGTGGCAATCTCCAGCGCCCGCGCGCCGAGGCTCTTGTCGATCTCGTCCGCCTTAGCGTGCAGGGTGTCGGCCAGCGCGGTGCTGCGCGAATTGATGGTGCCGCTCGCATCGTCGATGCGCTTCTCGAGTGCACCGACGACCTCCTTGCCGCCGTCCGCGAGCGACCGCGCGATCTCCATCACGCGCGCACCGAGCGCCTCGTTGAGCGAATGGATGCGCCCGTCGAGCGCGTCGCCGAGCCGCGTGATGCGCTCGTCCATGCTGGTCGCGGCTTCAGTTGTGCGCGCGCTCACGCGGGTGTCGAAACTATCGACATGGGTGCGCATCGCCTCTGTGACTTCTTCGGTGCGCTTGCTCAACCTCTCGACCAGCTCGCCGCCGTAGACCTTCACGGTGCGATCGAATTCGCCCAGGTGCTGGGTGATGAGATTGCCGAGCGACTGGCTATCGCGCGTGATCTTGTCGGCAAGCTCGGTGCCGCCATGCGTGAACATGTCCTCGAACGATTGCAGGCGCGCGCCCAGCATTTCGCGCACACTGTCACCCTTGGAATTGATGGTCGCTTCGAGCTGTTCGGCCGCCTCGCGGAAGGTATCGGTGACTTTGCCGCCGCGCGTGACGATCGTCTCGGTGATGCGCGCGCCGGTCTCTTCGAGCTTGCCGACCACGTCGCCGCCGCGCAGCGTCAGGTCGAGCACCAGCGACTCGCCGGTCGCCTTGAGGGTGTTGTTCACGTCATCCGCGCGCGTCGCGATGGTCTCGGCCAGCCGGTTGCCGGTATCGACCATCGTCTCGGTCATTTCCCGCTGGTGCACCGTCATCTTGTCAGTGAGGTGCTCGGTGGTGCGGGTGAGGCTCGTCGAAATCTCGTCGGTGCGCCGCATCAGCGTCTCGGCGATCGCGAGCGTCTTCTGCGACACGTTTTCGGTCACGTGATCGAGCCGCGATGAAAGCATCTGCGCAAGCTTCACGGTCAGATCGGCGATCTGTGCGCTGAGGTGATCGGATTTCAGATCGATGCTCGACGTCATCTTGTCGCTGGCGGTATCGAGCGTGCGCGACACATCCTCGCTGGTGCGCGTCATCTGTTCCAGCAGATCGCCGCCGCGCTCGCCGAGCGCATCGATCATGTTGTCGCCCGCGCGCCCGAGCGCGAGCGTGATGTGTTCGCCCTTCTCCGCGAGCGTACGGGTCACGCGCTGCGCCGCATCGTTGACGCTCGCCGCGACCATCTCACTGACCGACGCGATATCCTGCGTCAGCCCGAGGTGCACGCCGGTGATGGCATTGCGCACCTGCTCGGCCTGCCCGACCAGGCTGTCGCGCTGGTTGGCGAGATCCTCGATCAGGCCGCGGATGCGCAGCTCATTGTCGTTGTAGGCACGCTCGAGCGCGGCCACCTCGTTGTGCACCAGCGCCTCGAGTTCGGCCGCACGCGCGAGCGCGCGCTCCACGCCATCGCCCATCGCGGCGACTTCACGGCGGATCGCCTGTCCGACCGACACGATCGACTCGCGGGCGATCGTCTCCGGTTCGGCGAGCCGCATCGCGGCTTCGGTCATGGAGCGTGCGATGATGCGCAGCTCCTGCGCGCGGCGGATCATGTGCGCAAGGACGTAGAACAGCAGCACCGGCAAGCAGATGCCGGCCGCGAGCGCGAACAGCGTCGGGTGCACGCCCTGGCTCGCGATCGCCTTGATATCCGTGCCGAAATAGGAAAGGCCGACCACGATGCCGAGCAGCACCCACACCGCGGAAAGGAAGAACGCCGCCATGTAGGGCGCGCGCGAGGGGCGCCGCTGCATGGACTGCAGGATCTGTCCGACCGACTGGCGGTCGTCGTTGGCGGCGCGCTGCGCGGGCCTGACCTCTTCCACAGCGGCAGGCGCGGGGGCGCGGCCCACGGTTTCCTGCAGGAACAGGTCCTCGTCGATCGGCGGTGCGCTGCGGCTCGGACGGCGGCGGGCCGGCCGCTCGGCCGCCACTTCAGCCGCGATATTGGCGAACGGGTCGACTGCCGGCGCCGTCGGCGGGGCCGCTTCGGCTGCATGCGCAGCGGTCGGCGGGTCTTCCCGCAGGTTCAGGGCCTCCTGAATGGCCGACATCGCGGCCTCAGTAGGGTCCTGTATTCGCTTCGGATTGTTCGCCATGACCGCTGCGCGTCCTCAACTCGTTACTCGGGATCGCTGCCCGGACGGGTCCAACCCTCGGGTCGCACGCCTCTTGTGCGCGAGCAGCAATTCCCCTCCCCTTCGCGGATTAGCCCGCCCCCGCCTAGGCGCAGGTCACCGCCGTTAGGGCAATCCTAACGCCCTCAGGGAGCGAATGAAACGGGGATCGGTAACGCGGCTTTAATCATCGTTAACGCTGTTGCCGCCGGGACGCGGCCGCGGGGTCAATTTGCGGAAAAGTCCCCCTTGGATCCCGTCTGCGATCCCCAGACCTGGGGTTTAACCCCGGTTAACCATTTGCGCGGTCCGGGCCGGCCGGACCGGCCGTACGACGGCCCGCGTTTACCCGACGTTCGACCCTCCTGTGCGACCGTCGCCTCAACAACAGGGGCCGGATAGGCCCGGGGACAGGGGGACGGTCATGCTGCTTGAAGCTGTGCAATCGCTCGACTCCAAGGATACGCCGCCACTCGCGCCGGACGACCGGCCGATCGATCTTGTGCACCTTGCGCGGATGACGCTCGGCGACCGCTCGCTGGAGCGCGAGGTGCTGCAACTTTTCGACCGCCAGGCGGGCATGCTGATCGCGCGCATGCGCGGTGCTGACCCGGCGGCGGTCGCGGCGCTGGCGCACACCTTGAAGGGTTCGGCCCGCGGCATCGGGGCCTGGCGCGTCGCGCGGGCAGCCGAGCACCTCGAGGTCGAGGGGACGTCGGGACATCCGGTCGCCGGCGCAATCGATGGGCTTGCGGCGGCATCCGACGAGGCACGCGCGGTGATTGCCGAGTTGCTCCGGGCGAATTGAAATCTCGCCAATTTTCGGGGTTTGCCCCCGGCGAATTGAGCCGTTATAGGGAGCCGCCCGCCGTTCCGGCTGGCGGCCTCCTCCTTGTCCGGTTCAGATGCCCAAGATTACTTACATCGAGTCCAGCGGCACCGAGCACGCCGTCGATGCCGAAGCCGGCTCGACCGTGATGGAGTCCGCGATCAAGAACGCGGTTCCCGGCATCGAGGCCGAATGCGGCGGCGCCTGCGCCTGCGCGACCTGTCACGTCTATGTCGAGGAGGAATGGCGCGAGAAGACCGGCGGTCCCTCGCCGATGGAAGAGGACATGCTGGATTTCGGCTACGACGTGCGGCCGAATTCGCGCCTCTCCTGCCAGATCAAGGTCACCGATGAGCTCGACGGCCTCATCGTGCGCATCCCGGAGCGGCAGGCCTAAAGCGTTTCCTCAGTTCAGCGTGCGCCGATGCACCACGTCCGACGGCGTGCAGCCGTAGCGTTCGCGGAACGCGCGGTTGAAGCTCGATAGATCACCGAAACCAACCGCGAACGCGACATCGACAATACGCGGCGGCTGGGCGACAGGCTCCTCCAAGATTTGCCGCGTGCGCTCGACCCGCTTGCGCCGGACCAGATCGGAAAAGCTCAGATCCTGCTCGGCCAACAGATGCTGCACGTAGCGCTCCGACAGGCCGAGCTTCGCGCCGAGCCAGGACGCACTGAGGGCCGGATGGGTCAAATGCTGCTCGATGCCGGCGATCACGGCGCGCAGCCGCGCGGCCTTCAACCCGCCGGCAGGCGCCGCACGCGCGAGCTCGGCGCTCGGGTCGAGAAGGTGGGCGATCAGCTCGCGGATCTGGCGCTCGGCGAGGGACGCCGCAGCCGAGTCGCCCAGCGTGATCGGGTCGCTCATCAAGCTGCGTGCATAGAGCCGCAGCAGCCGCAGGGCCGGGTCGCCCGATGGCGTCTCGCGGAGGGCCGCCGGCTGGGCGCGGCCGAACATGTCCCGCATCGTCTCGCGCGTGATCACGACCGCGAGCGCGCTGCCGTTCGAATTCGATCCGACACGGCCGGCAAGGTCGGCAGGTCTCAGCGCCGCTGCCCCGGCATGGAGTTCAACGGCACGATCGTCGTAGCGCATGCCGATCTGGCCTTGCGTCGCGATGACCAGCCAGAGATCGTCGTTGCCATCGCGGGTGAGCTCTTCCGTGCGTGTGATGCGCACCGGGCAGAACCATGAGACGTCGACGAGCGCGAGAGGACCAAGCGGCTGCATGCGGATGGCTGGCCGCGGCGCTTCGGGGTTCGCAAGCGTGAGGTGGGCGCGCACCGGTTTGCGCTCGAAAGGCCTGGTAGTCTCCGCATGCGTCCGATCCATGGCGTGTGCCCTTTTGGCTATGGCCCGAGCGGGCCAGACGCGACGTGAGCAACCGCGATCCAGTCGCCGGATCGTACGGGCTGTTGCTGATTTTGTGATTTCGCGAGGGTTTCTTGGCTGTATCGCCGGTATCGCCATGCGCGCCGAGCGCGTGTCGCGATACACGCGATACCGAAAACGTCGCGCCACGAAACCGCGCCGATACGCGATTGCGCTTCCCGCACAGGTCATTGCGGTTCCATCCAAGCAGCGACGCGCGGGCGCTGGCACACACACGTCACGCTGCGAACGTAGTGAAACGCAACCCGAGGAGATACCGATGTTGAAGATCGCACTGCTTGCAACCGTGGCCTTCGTCGCCGTCGCGAACCCCGCCACTGCCGGCTGGTACAACGGACTCAATCCGAATGGACTGAACCCGAACAGCCTCACCGTGAACGGGCTGTCCAACAACGGCATCGGCGCGACCGCCGTGGTCGCGCACTCACCGCCTTCCGATTTCTGCGTTCAGGGCAAGAGCGAGGCCGTGATCGCCCACTCCCCTCCGTCCGACTTCTGCGCGCAGCCGGCCCAGCCCGCGGGACTGAGCCTCGGCGGCGTCGACGGCATGAAGGTGATGAGCGTCGAGCTTCCGAACTAACGCGCGCCTCGCAGCCTGGACGCGGGGTGGAGCGCTCGCCCACCCCGCGCCGGCATGAAACGGAGACGGCAATGCGCATCCTTCGGTCGGCCGCCTGCGCAATCATCGCGGCGCTTGCCGCGCCGTCGCTCGGCTTGGCGCAAGCCGGACTGCAATCGATCGAAGCCGACGGCACCCAGTTCAAGGTGACGATGAGCGACGGGCGTGTGCTTCGCTCACGGGATCTTGTCGGCGCGACGTTGAGCATCGCGATGGGCGGCGCGATCCGTCGCATCCGCATCGATGCAGTCGAGACCGACCCCGGCGATCCCGCGCACGGCAAGCCGCGGGGGCCGCAGGTCTTTCTGCATACGATGTCGATCGAGACCGCCGATGGCTCCTTCCAGAACATCTGCCGCCCCGGCCCCGACGGGCGCCGCCAGGCCTTCCCGCTCGCCGGCCGCGCAGACGCCGACGCAACCATCCATCCAGCGGAAGCAGGCGCCTTCGAGATCACCTGCACCGGCGGCGCGCAGGGCAAATGTGTGCGCTTCGGCTACCACCCGTGGGAAAACGCACCAGACGGCTCGAACGGCCGTGACCTGTACAATGCCTGCGTGCGCATGGTGCGCGCCGACTATTCCGGTGACGGCAAGGGCACGACACGCAATGGAATGCTAATCGATCTCTACGACCAACACGGAATTCAGCAGTCCGATGAGGATGCCTCGCTCGAGTTCGAGGCGGGCTGGAGCAAGGATGGCGCAGTGTGCGTGCGCCATGTGCGGGTCAAGGAGAACGTCACGCTCGGCAAATTGGAAGCGCTGCCCGCGCTGCACGGCCGCACCGGCACGATCTGCACCGAGGAGTTTGCCCGTGCGCATGGCGCCGTCATGTTCAATCGCTCTCGGCCCTGAGCGATTGCTATGACTTGTCTTTCACGCCCATCGCGTCCGCGATGACGCGGTAGTCATCCGCCTCGATCCGGAACGAGCCGCGCCGGAATGCATAGCCCCAGGACGCGCGACCGCGCGTGAACGAGAGCTTTTCGAGAAGCGGCTTGATCGGCGCATCCTTTGCATTGAAGAACTTCACCTCGCGCCGCACCGGCTTGAACCCGCCGCCCATGTCGGCGCGGTAGGCCTCGCCGGGCAGTATCTCGCCGATCGCCGTGAACGCCTGCACGGGCCCGCCTTCACCCATCTGCTCGCGCGGCGAATAGTAGACGATACGGTCGCCCGGCTTGAGCCGCTCGACCGGCGACGATTTTCCGTGGCTGAGCTGACAGAACCCGCCCTTCACACCGCGCATCACGTGATCGCGGCTCGCAACGCCGATCCAGTACGCGGTCATGGTTCGCGTGCCCTCACACTCTGCCCGGCACCCGGGTTTTGTTCTGGCGACCGATGAGCTTGTGTCGCCGGTGCGACATCGTGCTGGCCGCGGCGCGAACTTCCTCGATGAACATGTTCGCGAGCGGGGTCAGCGAGCGATCGCGCACCGTCAGGATGACGACTGGCAAGTGCCAGTCCGGAACGTCAACCGGCAGCGTCCTCAGCAGCACGCGTTCGGCGCCAAACTGCAATACCGAACCGGGCACGATGGTCAGGAACCGCCCAGTCGCGAGGAGGCCATTGCGCAGCGGCAGCGACAGTCCGAGCACGGTCGCTGGCGGCAACGCATGTCCGGCGGCGCGGAAGGCCTCCACGATTGGTGAGCCTTCGACGATCTCTGGCGGCGCCAGAATCCATGGTTCGGCCATCAGCTCCCTGACAGCGATTTTCCTTCGCCCCACGTGTTTGTTGGTCGGACCGGCCGCGACGTAGACGTGCTCATGAAACAGGACTTCTGCCTGCAGATCAGGGTCTACCTGCGGCGACAGAAGGCGCGTGACCACAAGCTCGACCTTGCGCTCGCGCAATTGTTCGATGGCAGCCTCGAGCTGAACTTGAAAGTGCAGGGCGGGGAACCGGTGCGAAAGCCGGTCGATGACAAACGAGACGAGTCCGGCCGCCATGTACTCCGAAGCACCGATCCGCAATTCGCCACTGCCGGGATCGGCGAGATGCCTGATCTCCCGCACGCTCTGACGGAGCTCATCGATCATAACGGTGCCGCGCCTGAGCAAGGCGCGGCCGAAACTCGTTGGCGTGACACCTTGCGGGCTGCGATCGAGCAGCCTCACCCCGAGCACGCGCTCCAGATTGGCGACGGACTTCGACACGACCGGCCTCGAGACAGACAGACTGCTCGCCGCCTTGGCGAGATTTCCGCGCTCGATCACGGTCAGGAAAATCCGGATATCGCGCAGGCTCAGACGCTGAATCTGCTGGTCGACTGTGGTCATGCCCACCGTAGCCAATTGCCTACCATGACTTCCAAAAATCGAACTTGCCGCTACGTCTCAGCG
>Ga0310810_10002125_pt1 | contig 21102 bp, 13 predicted proteins | sample NCmetagenome_FD_207641 | JGI IMG/M metagenome (GOLD analysis project Ga0310810, IMG submission 207641) | Soil microbial communities from experimental microcosm in Duke University, North Carolina, United States - NC | ecosystem: Engineered > Artificial ecosystem > Soil microcosm > Unclassified ...
GTATTTTGAATCGGCGCCCGGCCGGTTCTCCGGCAAGCGCCCATCATTGTCGACGCAATATATTTGGGTCGCCAAACCGAGTTGACGCAGGTTGCTTTGGCAATTGGCGCGCTCGCCTTTACCCCGCGCGATGCCGATGGCTGGCAGGAGCAGCGCTGAAAGGATCGCTACGATCGCGATAACGATCAGCAACTCGAGCAAACTAAACGCGCGGCGGTCAATTGGGAATGAATTAGAGTCGATGCAGCAGCAAACCATGGACGAACACGGCTGGACAGGGATCTTAGGCACCAAAGCAAAGCAATACAGGCCAGCAGCCCGATCCCCCTTCAGTGATGGGCGCCGGTGGCGCAAATGTAAGTCGCGAGAGCTTCTCATCAGTGTTTATCCGCGTCTATCCGTGATTGTAGTTTAGCGGTGGAAGTGTGGTATCGGGACTGTGCGTTTAGCGGCACACGTGATCGCTTTTGATTGCGCCTAGGCCGCGAGTGGAGATACTGAAGGCGTGAGCCGGCGGCAGATGACCTCCACGCGACAGTTGATGTGCTTTGGGATCGCGTTCCTCGCGTCGGTGACGATGTGTTGGGGCCAGAAGCCTTCGAATTGGCGCGTGTACAAGTTCGCCGATGGCCTGCCCGAATCCGCCTGTTTCTCCGTCTCTGTTTCCGCCCAGGATAAAGTCCTCGCGCGCCATTTGAATCTGCCGCTGGTCAGCGACCTCGACGGCTACAGCATCGTCACCAAAGTCGCGCCCAGTAGCGGCAAGAATCGCATCTATCAAAGCCCGGGCGGCCAGCTCTGGACGGCAGCGCCGCAAGGCCTCAGCGAGTTCAAGGACGGCACCTGGACACTTCATCCGATTCCCGAGATCGCCTCCGAAGCCCGTCTCAGCCGAGTAAATGATCCGGTCCCGCTTTATCCGATCAAACAAGGCCTCGTGATTTTTCTGCTGCCCGATCGCTTGTTTGAATTCAACACCGAACACACCGACCGGCCGGAGACGCGCCTGTTGCGGCGCGTCGAACAAACCCACCTCGGCAGTTTCTCCGGCATGGTGCCAGGCGGTGACGGCAGCCTTTGGATCGTCGGCAAACTTGGTGCCGCAAAGATCCCCGCCCCATTGCGCAGCCTTCAAGCCGATACGGAATGGCGCGAATATATCGTGCCGCCGGAGTTGCACGTCGAAAATCTCGAAGCGCCGCACCAACTCCCGCGCGTCGAACGTGCTGACGACCAGAAATCCGGCGTCACCGCGCTGGCCGACTCGACCACGAACCGCGTCAGGGTACTTGCGTGCTTCGACGGACGCGACTGGAGCGTCGAGCCATTGCCGTCCGGCAAGCTGCGCCAGGCTTGGGTTGGGCCCGATGATACTCGCTGGGCGATCACCATCGACTCCCTGTTCGAATGGGATCCCGGCGCTCCCAATGAAGCGACCGAAAACGAAGAGATTTCCGCGCGCCAATACTTCGATGTCGCCGTCGACTCTACCGGAAGATTTTGGCTAGCGACCTCGGATGGCCTGTTCCGTTTTGCGCCTTTGACCTGGCGCACGCCTGGCCCGGTGCGAAAGCTCAATTCGCCGGTCCGTTGCATGGCCGGCGATTCGCAGGGCCGGCTATGGTTTGTATCCGGCAACCGCGTTCAATCGCTGTTGAACGGCCGGGTCGACCTCTACTCATCGCCTGAAACGGCCAACCCTAATCTGCAACCACAAAAGCTCTATTGCCTGCGAAATTCCGCCGTGATCCTGGAAGCCGCCGAAACCAACAGTGGCACCAGGCTTTTTGTTTTGAGACCTGGCGAAAACATTTTCACCCCGGTCGAGCTGCCGGATTCGAGTCGCCGCGTGAAAACCGTGGGAACGCTCCCCGATGGGAGCCTTTGCGTGAGTGAGCCTAACGTCGAAAGGTCGAACCAACCCGCGGCATTGAGGCGCTTTGATGGGCGCCACTTCGGGCCGCTGCCGGTCCCCTCTGCTGAGCCGACCTTGGGCGGTCCGGTCCGGAACTTGTGGGTAACACAAAACGGAGATTATTGGGCCGGCGGCGACCGCGGCACCGCCGTTTACCAGGACAAAAAATGGGTGAGTTTTGTTTCGACCGACAAATCGACACCGGAGCTGGTGGTTGGCTTTGCCGAAATGCCGGATGGAAAAATCTGGTGCGCTGACCTGGATCAGATCTGGGAATTTGACGGCCGAAACTGGACGGTCGTGCGCCGCGGCTTTGACGGCATCAATGCCTTGCTGCGCTCACGAGACGGCAGCGTCTGGGTGGCGTGCAACAACGGCTTGCAACGTTTTTTTCAGGGTATCTGGATCGAAAATGGCCTCGAAGAAGGTTTGCCCAGCGCCAACACGCGGGAATTATTTGAAGACTCGCGCGGTCTGTGGGTCGCAACCACGCGCGGCTTGAGCCTGTTTCATCCGCAAACCGACCGCGACCCGCCGTCGGTCGCTGTGCAGCAATTGCCGGACCTCGAGACGGGCTCGAGCGAAGGCCGCGCCATCAACATCGCTTTCATCGGCCAGGATAAATGGCGATATACGCCCCGTGATCGCTTGCTCTTTTCGTATCGTCTCGACGACCGCGAGTGGTCGCGTTTCGAGGAGATTAATCATATCTCCCTCACCGACTTGCCGGCGGGCAAGCATTACTTCCAGGTCCGCTCGATGGATCGCAGTGGGAACCGTTCGCCGTCGGCGACGCTGGAGTTCGCAATTCTGCTGCCGTGGTATAAAGAAACCCGGCTGCTGCTGATTTCGAGCGCCGGCCTGGCCGCAGCACTGTTCTTCGCGGCGCTGGCATTTAATCGGCACCGGCAACTGGTGCGCAGCTACGCGGAAATCGAACAGAAAGTCGCCGAGCGAACCAAACAGCTGGAGGTTGCCAATTACGAATTGCTACAGAGCCAGAAGATGAAAGCGCTGGGAACGCTGGCCGCCGGCATTGCCCACGATTTCAATAATATCCTGTCGATCATCAAAGGCTCGGCCCAGATCATCGAAGACAACCTGGATAATCCGGCAAAGGTGCAAACGCGCGCCCAGCGCATCACGACGGTGGTCGATCAGGGAGCCGGAATTGTCAAAGCGATGCTGGGGTTTAGCCGCGACTCGGGCGAGGAGCTTGCCGCCTGCGATGTCAATATTGTCGTTCAGGATACGTTGAAACTTTTGGGGGATCGCTTTTTGCGCGAAGTACAGGTGAAGTTCGCCCCCACACCGGGGCTGCCGCCGGTGTTGGCTTCAAAGGAATTCATCCAGCAGATTTTGCTGAATTTTATTTTCAACGCCTCTGAATCGATGGGCAAAAATAAAGAGGTCTCCATTTCCTCTCGGTTGATGGAGAAATTGCCGCAAGAGCTGGCGCTACTGCCGGTGCCCGCACCGCGTTACCTTGCGATTGCGGTGAAGGATTCCGGCTGCGGCATTGCAGGCGATATTTTGCCGCGCATTTTCGAGCCGTTCTTTACCACAAAAGCGCTCTCCGCCCGGCGTGGCACCGGCCTCGGGCTTTCGATGGCCTATGAGCTCGCCAAGAAACTGGGCGCCGGCATTTGGGTCGAATCGGTCGTGGAACAAGGCAGCACCTTTACCCTTATCTTGCCGGTGCAGAACAGCTCCGGTGTGAAGGCAGTGGAAAAGCCGTCACTTGCGGAGGCGGCCAGAGCTGAGTTGCGATGAATACTCCAAAAATCCTGATTATCGAAGACGACGATTTCCAGTACGAGATCTACGAGGAAGCTTTAGCAAAATTCAAACTGACGCGGGTCGAGAGCGGTAGCGACGCCCTGGCGATGATCCCCAAGGATCGTCCGGACCTGGTCATCCTCGATCACGTGCTGAGTAAAGGCGAACTCGGTCTGGACTTCTTGCCTGAGTTGAAAGAGCTGCTGCCGTTCGTGCCGATTATTATTGTTTCGGGCGCCTTGGAGGTGCACCAGCAACTCGACGCCCTGCAAGGTCCGCGCCGGGCGCATTATTGCCTGCCCAAGCCGGTTGATATTCGTGTGTTGAAACGAACGGTGGAGACGGCTTTGAAGGAGTGCGGCGAAACCGAGGTGGTGAGGCAATTCGAGGCACTGGAACGATCGCATCGTATCGATGCGCTCGACCTGTTCAGCCGTTCAACCGACCGTTTGAGCCGCCAGAATCACATTCGCGAGCTGCTGGCCAAATCGCGGCAACGGCCCAATATATCGGCGCTGGCACGTGAATTCGGGGTCGCGCGGCGGACAATTATTCGCGACCTGCAAGAGCTGATCCGACGTGGGCAACTCAAGCCGGAGGTTTATCCGGAGTGGGAGAATCCGCCAGAGGGGAATGACGCATAGGACGCATAGGACGGATAGGTGGTATACGACGGGCAATAATGCTTATTTTCGTGTCAGGGGCTGTGACGTGGGGATGTCGCCTTTCTCTAGGAACACGAGCGCTTGATTCAACGTGCCTGGTTCCGGCGGGGTCTGGCCAATGCCGGGCGCCTGCAACAGCAGTACTCGCTTAAAACCATCTCGACGGAATCCTTTTTCGGCGACGACTTTGATCAGTTCAAAGTTCGGATCCCCTTCGCCGGTGATCAGGACAAAGCCTTCCTTGGTACGTGCCTGCTCGACGAGCTGGGGGTTGGGATAAAAGCTGCCCGGGTAATACTGATTGCCAGTGACAACCACATGCAGATGAAAGCCGACGCCGCCGACACACAGTGTGCCCGTAAAAATATCCGAGCAGGCGATGCCCAGCATGCTGGCCAGGCGCGCCCCGCCGGCATAACCACCGATGTAGATTCGCTTGCGGTCGATGCGGTATTTGCGGCAAGCATTGCAGGTGGCGTCAAGCGCCAGCCGCAGGCGATCGGCCGGATTGCGCTCATCGCCACAGTTCAACGGCAATACGAGGATAAATTCGTGGCGAGCCAATTCATCCTGCCATACCGGCGGAAAAACAGCATCATCGCCGGGGCTAAGCCACACCAACAAACCGAATGTCGTGTTCGTCGGACCGGTTGGGGGAACTTCGATGCGGAACCGCTCGCCGGAAATGTCGTATCCCTGAGGCAGCACCCCATAACCGAACCGCCGTCCGAGCTCCTCATCTGATGAATACGGAGCCGGTTGAGTGAATTGCACGACGTTTGTTTCTGCCGCGCAAACGGCAACTGCACCCTGGGCTAGCGCCCCGAAGGCCACAATCACTGGCGCAAGGCGGCGGAGCTTCATCGGCCGCTAGAGCATTTTTGCGATCTGCTGCTTGAGTTTCAGCGCGTCCGCGTTAAACAGTCGAATTCCTTCAGCCAGTTTTTCGGTGGCCATCACATTCTCGTTGAGCAGCCAGCGGAATTGTTTCTCGTCCAATTGCATTTTCTCGACTTTAGCGGATTGTGCCAGCGCCGGACTAAGTTTTCTCTCGAGTGGCTCAGTGGAGCCTTTGAGTTCGCCAAGCAACTGCGGGCTGATGGTGAGCGCGTCGCAGCCCGCCAGTTCCAGAATCTCGCCTTTATTGCGGAAACTGGCTCCCATGACTTCAGTCGGGTGTCCGAACTTTTTGTAGTAAATGTAAATCTCTTTGACCGATAAAACGCCTGGGTCTTCCGCAGGCGAGTAGTCTTTGCCGTTTTTGGTCTTATACCAGTCGAGGATGCGGCCGACAAAGGGGGAAATCAGTGTGGCTTTGGCATCGGCGCAGGCGACGGCCTGGACCTGCGAGAAGAGAAGCGTCATGTTGCAATTGATGCCTTGCTTCTGCAGCACCTCGGCGGCGCGAATTCCTTCCCATGTAGAGGCCAGCTTGATGAGCACGCGCTCGCGTCCCATTCCTCGTTGCTCATACATGGAAATGAACTTCTGGGCTTTTTTGATCAATCCTTCTGTGTCAAAAGAGAGGTCTGCGTCGGTTTCAGTCGAGACGCGGCCGGGCAGGATTTTCAGGATTTCGACCCCGAACAGCACCAGCAGATCGTCCATGATTTGTTGCAGCAACACCTCGCCGGAGGCACCGGACTTGCAGTTATCCTCGATGGCCCTTTTGACAAGGTCCTGGTAAGCGGGCAACTGGGCTGCCTTAAAGATTAGCGACGGGTTGGTGGTCGCGTCCTGAGGGCTATATTCTTTGAGTGTGGCAAAGTCGCCTGTATCAGCGACGACCTTGGTAAACTGTTTAAGTTGATCCAATTGGCTGAGAGTTGCCTGAACTTTACCTTTTTCCAACGTGGCGCTTGGGCTCATATGATTATTTAAGTTTCCACTTAGTTAAGCATGGCGCAGGATGAGCGCTAGAGCAAATCCGGGATGAACCTGACCGCAGGTTTATAACAAGAAATGCGTGAATTTGACGTCATCATTGCCGGCTTAGGAGCGATGGGCAGCGCCACGGCGGCCCAATTGGCCAACAAGGGCGCGCGGGTATTGGGGTTGGACAAATTCCATCCGCCGCACCAATTCGGTTCGTCTCATGGATTGAGCCGAATTATTCGGGAAGCCTACTTTGAACACCCGGTCTATGTGCCACTCGTGCAGCGAGCCTATGAGTTGTGGGAAAACCTGCAGCGGACGACGGGCCGCAAGCTGTTGTGGCGAACGGGCGGACTCATGATCGGGCCAGCTGACAGCGTGCTGGTCACCGGTTCACGCCACAGCGCGGAAGTTCATAAGCTGCCTCACAAGATTCTTTCAGCCGGAAAAATTCGGCGCCAGTTTCCGGCGTTCGATCCTCCTGACGACATGGTCGCCGTTTGGGAACCGAGAGCCGGGGTGCTGCTTCCAGAACTGGCGGTAAAAACCCACCTCGAAGTTGCCGCCGGTGGCGGCGCGATGCTGAAATTCGACGAACCGATGCTGGAATGGCAGGCCACGGAAGGCGGGGTGCGCGTACGAACGACGACCGACACTTACGCTGCCAGGCAGTTGTTGATTTCTTCCGGCGCATGGCTGAGTTCTTTGACACGGGAGCTGAAGCTGCCCTTGAGCGTCGAACGCCAGGTCCTGTTTTGGTTCGCACCGCGGTCGAATGCGGAAGCCTTTGCGCCGGCGGCCTGCCCGATCTATATCCTGGAACATCAGCCGCGGCGCTTCTTTTATGGATTTCCGGATTTCGGTGATGGTGTGAAAATAGGGATTCACCACGAAGGAGCCGGGACGGGGCCGGATGCGTTGGACCGAGTTGTCAAAGACCACGAGATCGAGGCTGCGCGCAAGTTGCTGAATCGTTTTCTGCCTGAAGCTGCCGGAACGCTCAAATCGTCGGCTGTATGTATGTACACCAACACCCCGGACGAGCATTTCATTCTGGATTTTCATCCGCAATGGCCGCAGGTGCTAATCGCCAGCCCTTGTTCGGGCCATGGGTTTAAGTTCGCGCCGGTCATCGGGGAAGTTGCGACGACACTGCTGCTGGGCGACATGCCGCATTTCGATTTGAGTCTGTTCAAATTGTCCCGGTTTTAAGCAAGCGGACATGGCTTGATCGAAGCTGACTCCTTGTGCTATGAGTTTGTAGTTAATTCAAAGGGCGATTGAATCATGTCAACACAAGAGCGGGCGGATATTCTGTTGGTTGAAGATGATGCCAATGATGCGGAGCTGGCTTTGCGCGCGTTTCGCAAAAGCAAGCTCGACCATCGAGTCGAACATGTGCGGGACGGCGCCGAAGCGTTGGAATACATCGAGGCAATCGGTTTGCGGGCCGATAAATACGCGAGCAAACTGCCGAAATTGATTCTGCTGGATTTGCGTTTGCCGAAGATGGGCGGGTTACAGTTGCTGCGCGAGTTGAAAGCCAACGCGCGCACTAAGCTTATCCCGATCGTCGCCTTCACCTCGTCCAAACTGGCCATTGAGATGGTCGAAAGCTATGGGTTGGGTGTGAATAGTTACGTGATAAAACCTGGCGATGGGGACCGGTTCGCAGAGGTGGTGACGGCCATCTGCAATTATTGGGTCAATATCAACGAGATGCCGGAGGCCTGAAGCGCAGCGCAATCAAGGCTCACCCATCACAGTGAGCGGACACGGTAAAAGCCGCTCAGGCTGTTGGTGCTCGTCGGATCGGTGAAGAGGTACGCGCCAGGGGAAATTTCGGAGGCGATGCCGAGCACCGACCAGTACGGGACCGTGTGCGCGAGATTTGTTGTGGCAAGAACCTCGAACGCGGCACCGGGCCGTGCGGAAAAGGTGAGTTGAAACGAGCCGTTCAGCAAAAACGCAGGCTCAAGAACAACCGGGGCCGGGGCGACAGTCGCCTTCATGTTGTCAGCCATAAAAATCGGGCCCCAGTCACCACCAGTGACAGGCGCTTTGTCGTAGTGGACCACCACGCGGTTGAACGTTTGGGCGGAGCTGAACTGAAGAATCTCCGAAGGCCAGGTGCCTGCCTGCGCATTAGTAATTGCGGTGCCGATGAGCACGCTATCGAGATAGGCAGTGACGCGCATCGTCGCTGAGGAGTCACAGGCCAGTTCCTGAGGTGCGTACAAAATAGAGAAATCGGTCAGCGACATCGAGAAGGAGACGAGCAAGTCGGCAGCAAAGACGCTATTGGGATAAATGCAGTTGCCGGCAAAGCCGATGGGGGTAAAGCCCATCGTATTGGCAAGCTGAATCGAAAAACCCTGGTCCGTGGCTGAAAGTTGGGCGATGAGGCCGCCCGTGCTCACGGTAATAGGGAGGGAAGTGTGGGCGGGCGCATTTTCAAAATCGAAAAGGAGATTCTGAGCCTGAGCCTGTAACGTGAGAAACGCCGCGAGGGCGATTGGAGTTGTCGCATTCATAATACGCGCCTTTGCCGTCAGCGTACTCTTTAGTTGAGCCTTTGGTGAGAACCGGCGCTATCCAGGTATTGGCGAAAGCTGCGCTTCTATTGCCGGGCAACAAACTATGCGCAGTCCTCAAAACAAGGCAAAGCGGGGCTCAGCCCGTTTAGGACTCCGTCAACTCGAACTAAGCGCTACAACCCGCCGACCGCACGGGCGAGCGCGTATTGCGCCTTGTTGAATTCGGACAAAGTCGTGACGTAATCTGAGCGAGCGCGTGTGAGGTCTTGTTGGGCTTGAATATCCTCGAGCACAATGCCCACGCCAAATTGCTTTCGCTCGTGAGTCAGCCGCAGGGTTTCGGTGGCGGTGCCGAGATTTCGTTCCGTGACGTCAATTTGCGCCCCCAAGGACTGCATTCGAGCGACAATCGTCACAACATCGGAACTGATCGCGTCCTTGAGTTTGGAGCCCTCGATTGCCGCAGTCGCGACGCGAGCACGATTGGCTTTGATTCGTCCGCCATCAAATAGTCCGCCGGGTCCAATCTTCCAGCTGAGGCCGACCAGATAATCGCCCTCTGCGGCAAAATGACTCGGACCACTGTCGGGCCCACCGCCCAGCCCGCCGGCAAACACTTGCGCGCCGATCGTCGGCACTAAAGGACCGTAAACCGCGCCTTTCTCCGATTCACGCGCGGCGGAGAGGAAGGCGGCGTTCTGCTTCAATTCCGGCCGCGAGACCAAGGCTCGATCGACCAGGGCGATAGTTGAGACATTAGTCGGGAAAAGGGCAATGGGCAGCAGTTCGTGTTGTTGCGGGATTAATTCGACGCGCGGATCCAGATGCAGGATGCGGGCGAGATCGGCGCCAGCAATACGCAGGTGTTCGAGCGCCTGGCGCAGTCTGATTTCGTATTGCTCGGTCTGTGATTGAACTCGCAATTCATCGCCCTTAAAGGCGATTCCTGCGGCGACGGCCGTGTGAAGCTGCTGTTGATAATCGCGGGAGGTCGTTAGAGCTTCGCCGGCGACCTCAACCAGCGCTTTGGCCCTGGCCAGCTCGAAGTATCCCTGAGCGGCATTGAGTACTGCGTCCTGTTGCTGGGCCTGTAGTCCCTGTTCCGAAGCTCTTACGAGTTGCTTCGCAGCCAGAGAATTATAAATCGCATCGCCCAGCATTACCTGAGCGGCGAGAGTAACGCCGGGAGAATAGGACTGGAAGTGGGCGTCGGAAATGATCCCGGAAGGGACAGCTTGCGCGACGCCATCGCGGCGGTGATAATTGACTCCAGGTGCGAGCCAAGGGAGGAACTGCTGGTTGGCGCTTTGACGATTGGCGAGGGCTTCCTTGAGGTGTTCGCGAGCAATCTGCACATCGAGATTTTGAGCGCCCGCCAGGCGCAACGCCGCAGGCAAATCGATGAAATACGACTCCTGAGTTTGTGGTCCAGTACTTATGGAATTTGTTGCGTTAGCGGGAAGATCTGCCGCGAAAGAATTGTTGACCGCCAGGCAAGCTGCGCACAGCGCGATACTCAATCGTAAATTGGAAATCGTAAATCTCACCTCCCGTCCTCCGTCGACACCGGCTGTCCATCATTCAACGGCTGCTTGCCGATAAGAATAACGGGCTGTGGCGGCTCGACTCCAGAGGTGACCTCGACATTTGCTCCGTCATTGAATCCTGTCTGAATCGGCCTTTTTTTTGCCTTGCCCTCATTAATGATAAAAACGGAGGTCCCTGCTTTTTCCACCAGGACAGCTTGAGCAGGCAACAGGAGAGCATCGTGCTTGCGTTCAAGTTCGAGTTGGACGGTCGCGTAGGCTCCAGGCCGAAGTTCCCCATTTGGGTTTGGAATCTCGATTTCGGTTAGCATGGTTTTGGTCGCCGGGTCTAACGCATGCGCAAAGCGAGTTACCGAACTTGTGAAGCTCTTACCCGGCAACTCTTCAACGGCGATTTTCGCTGGAACGCCATTCTTAATGAACGGCACCTCGGGCTCTGGCACAAAAACCTGTACGCGAACGCTGGTGTAGTCGATCAAAGTAAGTAGCGCCGCGTTTTGTGGAGTGCTGCCGGCGCTCGCCGCGGGGATGAATGCCCCGGGGTCGACGAACCTCGCCGTGATGCGGCCGGAAAAAGGAGCCGCAATGCGGGCATACTGCAAAAGCGTTTGGGTCCGCTGCAATTTAGCCTGAGCGACCTCCCATTGGCCGCGCAAATCGTCAACGGTTTGGGGCACGACGAGGTCCGGGGCTTTGTTCCGGGCCTCGGATAGGCGCTCATAATTAGTACGCGCCACGGTGGTCTCAGCCTGATATTGGGCCTGGTCGGCCAAAAGTTCAGGAACTTCGATTTGAGCGAGTAAGTCTCCTTCCTTCACTTCGTCGCCTTTATCAACATTCAACGTTTTTAGGTAGCCCGAGACTTTGGCGTACAGAGTCGCCTCCTGACGTCCCAGAATACGGAAGGTTGGCAGTGTGATCGTTCGGGCGATTTCGCCGCGCTTTGGGAGGACAGTTTGGACTTTGATTGGGGCAGCTGGCTTTTGTGCTGGAGCCGAAGAAGAAGGTTGGCAACCAGTAAGAAACAGACCAGCAGCGGAACCCGAGAAAAATAAGCAGCATAGTCGGGGCGATAATGACTGAAGGCCGCGAGTAACGCAGAGTTTTACTCTGCTGTACCGCCGATTTCCAATCGGCCGGGTTGGGACGCCCACGGGTGGGAACCGACCCCGTCTGCAGAGTGAAACTCTGCGATACAGCAGAGTAAAACTCTGCGTTACTCTTCGCAGGCTGAAACTCTGCGCTATTGGGTGCGGGCTGCAGGTAGTAAATCTGTTCATCGTTTTCGTGTAATTTACGTCGCAGGGCTGGTGGCGGTGTCGTCCGGGTTGAGCGAAGCGGATCGTCGGTGAGCGCGGGCTTGAAACAAAGTAAAAAGGGCCGGCAAAACGAATAGGGTTGCCAGGGTCGCGACCGCCAGGCCGCCAATGACCGCCCGCCCCAGCGGCGCGGTTTGCTGGGCACCTTCACCCAGGCCAATCGCCATCGGCACCATACCGGCAATCATCGCAAGGCTCGTCATCAGAATCGGACGCAACCGGGTACGCGCTGCTTCTACTGCCGCGTCTTGCGCGGAGGCTCCGGAGAGCCGACTGCGTTCGGCAAAAGTGACGAGCAGAATTGCGTTCGCGACGGCAACGCCCACGGCCATGATCGCGCCCATGAACGATTGGATATTCAGCGTCGTACCTGTAAGCCATAGGATTAGCACGACACCAGCGATAACGGCCGGAGCCGTGGATACGACCAGGAGCGACAGTTTGAGCGATTGAAAATTGGCGGCCAGTAACAGAAACATTACCACGACAGCCAACAGCAACCCGCTGCGTAGTCCATCTAACATTTGCTCCAATGGAACAATTTGGCCCCGCACGGCAACCGTTATGCCGGCCGGCGGCTGGCCCAACTCCTGGAGCGCAGCGTTAACTTGTTTGGAGACGGTGCCAAGATCAGCCCCCTGGATATTCGCGGTGAGCGTCACCATGCGCTGCATATTGTAGCGTTCGTATTGCCCGACAGCCGTGCCTTCGCTGACCGCTGCGACATTTCGCAACAACAAGCTTTGGTTCTCATGCTGCGCGACGGGCAAATTGCGGGCTTGTTCCAGTGAATCCATTTTTGCCTGAGGGATTTGCACCTGGAGTTGGTAAGAAACGCCGCTGTTCGGGTCGGCCCAATAGTTCGGCACGACAAAGCGGCTCGAGGACGTCGCGGTTACTAAAGCGCGGGAAATATCGACCTCTTTGACCCCCATTATTCCAGCCTTTTCGCGGTCCACATGAACATCAATGGTAGGATAATCCAAGGCTTGCCCAAATTGCAGATCGCGCAGGGAAGAAATCTGCTGGAGCTTTGCTTTGATTTGCTCTGCAAAGGCGCGATCGGCGGGTAGGTTTTGCCCTGTAACGGCAACCTCGATTGGAGTCGGTGAACCGAGGCTCATCACCCGGCTGACGATGTCGCTCGGTTCAAACGAGAAACTCACATTCGGCAATTTCTCTGCAAAGAGACTGCGCAACCGTTCTTTCAAATGCTCGATGTGCATTTTGGTTCCCGGCTTTAGCTGCACTTGGAGCACCCCTTCCTCGGGGCCTCCGTTCCACAAATAAATCAAGTTGATGGGATAAGAGGGGCCGTGCACACCAAGGAAGCCGAGCGTGATAGCGACATTTTGCGGTCCAACTTCCCCTTTGATGAGGTCCAGGGCCTGAAGGGCGATGGCTTCGGTTCGATCAATTTCGGTACCCGTCGGTGCGCGAAAGCGCAGTTGGATTTGGCCGGCATCAACCTGCGGAAAGATTTCGGTCCCGAGTCGGCGTCCCGCTAATAAAATAACGACTGCGGCCACAATCAAGTAAGCGGCCAGAACCACCCACCGGCCATGGACAAATTTCTGTGCGACTTGACCGTAGTGCTGTTGGAAGCGTGCAAAACCTTGTTCGGCGCGCACATGCCCGGTGGCGCGCCCACGCAGAACCCACACTGAAAGGATAGGGACCAAGGTGCTCGACAAGAAGTATGAAACCACCATGGAAAACCCAACGGCGAGTGAAAGGGGCAGAAACATCGCTTTGGCGGCGCCGGCCATGAACAAGGTAGGGCTGAAGATCGCCAGAATGCACAGCATCGCGAGCAAACGAGGGACGGCCGTTTCAGTGCTGGCCTCCAACGCTGCGCGTCCGAGCGAAGCGCCGCGAACCAGGTGAGTATGAATGTTTTCGATGCAAACAGTAGCCTCGTCTACCAGGATGCCAACGGCGAGGGCCAAGCCACCCAAGGTCATGATGTTGATGGTGAATCCGGTCAGCCACAACGCGAGCACGGCCCCCAACAGGGACAATGGAATATTAATGACGACAATGAGGGCGCTGCGCCAATCGCGTAAAAAAAGCAGCACCATCAGGCCGGTTAAGGCGGCGCCCAAAGCCCCTTCGAGCGTGAGACCGCCAATGGCTCGGGTAACGTAGGGCGACTGGTCGAATTCATAACTGACTCTGACGTCCGGCGGCAGCACGCTTTGGAACTTGGCGAGATTCGCTTTGACCAGATTGACGACCGAAAGTGTCGAGGCGTTGGAACGTTTCGTCACCGGAATGTAGACGGTGCGGCGGCCATCGACCAACGCATAGCTCGTCACAATATCCGAGCCATCGATCACTTGCCCCACGTCCCGCAGATAAACAGTCGGGAAAACACCAACTCGAATCGCAACTCCTTCCAGGTCTTTGATGTTCCTGACAACCGCGTTTAAAGGGACCATGGGGTATTTTCCAGCTACCAGCATGTTACCAGACGGACTGATGAGATTCGCCGAAGTAACCGCCGTAACTATTTCGTCAGGCGACATATTGTAGGCGCGCAGACGTTCCGGCTTCAGATTGACGATAATGCTGCGGGCACTGCCGCCAAACGGTGGCGGGGCAGAGACCCCGGGTAAGGTGGCGAACAACGGCCGCACGCGGTTCAGTGCTAGATCCTGCATTTCGCCGACAGTGCGGCTGCTGCTGGAGAATACCAGCGTGCCCACCGGAACACTCCCGGCATCAAAACGCATTACAAATGGCGGGACCGTTCCTGGCGGCATGAAAGCTCGCGCCCGATTGACATAAGCGACCGTCTCCGACATCGCTTGAGACATGTCGGTCCCGGGATGGAATTGCAGTTTGAGCAACGCCGCGCCTTGGATGGACTTGGATTCGACGTGTTCGATGCCGGTGATATAGAGGAAGTGATACTCGTAGTAATAAGTGAGGTATCCTTCCATCTGGGCGGGGTCCATTCCCCCGTACGGTTGGGCGACGTAGATGGTTGGAATGCCCAACGGGGGAAAGATGTCCCGAGGCATTCGGTAAATCGCCAAACCGGCTCCCAGGACGACCGCCACGATCAAGACGATGACGGTTAGAGGTCGCCGCAGCGCGCTGGCAATCAAGTTCATGTCCGATGACTCCCCTGCCCCAGCACCACTTCCCGATGCAGTTCTCTGATTTGCTCGCGAAGCACCTTCAAAACTTTGCGCCCTTCGGCGGTCAGCTGATAATCTTTGCGCGCTCGTGCCCCGCCGTTTGGGTCACACTTGCCTTTAATCCAGCCCAGGCGCTCCATCCGGTTGAGCAATGGGTAGAGCGTGCCTGGACTCAGCTCGTAGCCGTGGCGGCGTAGTTCCAGCAAGATCCATTGGCCATGGATGGGAGACTCACCTGCATGATACAGGATATGGGCCTTCCAAAACCCGAGAAGAATTTCCCGGGAAGCGGCTTTCATGTTATAACGAAGGGCGATATCGAAGAACGTAATTGTGCCCCAAAAGTTGTCAAGGGAAAGGCATTCAAAAAGCCGGAGCCGGCGGGACCGTGTTTGGACAAGTAGTTCAAGTCTCTGGCTGGCAGGGCTCTGGCTGGATCGTGGCAATCCCGTGCCAATCATCTTGCTTATGCATGGGGCCTGTCGATACTGTATATAAGGCATTTGATGATTCCTGGGAACCAAAGCCATGCCTGAGAAAAGCGCCAATCACGCTGTTGATCATGGCCGGACAGTGGGCTTACCCGACTACCACGTCATGGTCCTACTGGTCGATGACCAGGCCCTCGTCTGCGAGGCGGTCCGGCGCGCCTTGGCCAATCAAGCCGATATCGATTTCCATTATTGCGCAGACGCGCGCGAAGCCCTGGCCGTTGCCAATCAAATTAAACCAACGGTCATACTCCAGGACCTGGTGATGCCGGGGATCGACGGCCTGACCCTCTTAAATCAATATCGCGCGAATCCCGGCACAAAAGATATCCCCATTATCGTCCTGTCTACCAATGAGAACCCCCAAGTCAAGGGGCAGGCCTTCGCGCTCGGTGCCAACGATTACCTGGTCAAGTTGCCGGACAAAATCGAGCTGATTGCCCGCATTCGCTATCATTCGAAGGCCTTCCTCAACGTATTGCAGCGTGATGCCGCCTACCGGGCGTTGCGTGAGAGTCAGCAGCAGTTGATTGAAAGCAATGCCGCACTCATCTCGCTGAACCAACGGCTGGAGGAGGCAACGCTGGCGAAGTCGCAGTTTCTCGCCAACATGAGCCATGAGATTCGCACGCCGATGAATGGGGTACTTGGAATGACGGCCTTGCTGCTGGATACAGAACTGACAGACGAACAAAGAGACTATGTCGAGGCAACACGCAGCAGCGCTGACGCCCTGCTGACGATCATCAACGACATCCTGGATTTTTCAAAAATTGAGTCCGGCAAACTCGAACTCGAGAACCATCCCTTCGAGCTTCATACCTGTATCGAAGAGGTGCTCGACTTGCTCGCGGGAAAAGCTGCTGAAAAAAACCTGGACCTGGCTTATGTCGTTGATGACGCCATTCCCAAGCTGCTGGTGAGCGATGTGACGCGGCTGCGTCAAATCCTGGTTAATTTGGTCGGTAATGCGGTCAAATTCACCCCTCAAGGCGAGGTGGTTATCGAGGTCGTTCCCGCAAGCCGCTCCCCGCGATCCATAAACCCGGGTCAAAAGCAGGATACGGAGTTCCTGCGACATCCCGAGGAATGGTTATTGCACTTTTCCGTACGCGACACTGGGATTGGCATTCCGCTGGATAAACAAAGCCGGCTGTTTAAATCGTTTCAGCAAGTGGACGCCTCGACGACGCGCCACTATGGTGGCACCGGCCTGGGTTTGGCCATTTCCAAACGGCTGGCGGAATTGCTTGGCGGTAAAATTTGGGTGGATAGTGACGCTGGGAAAGGGGCGACATTTCATTTCACAATTTTGGCGAGTGCTGGGACAGGCGGCGCTCCACCGCCCTGGCAAGGCCCACAGCCGCAGCTCGCCGGCAAGCGCCTGCTGTTGATTGAAGATAATCCCACTAACCGCAGGATCGTAACCTTTCGTGCCAGCCAGTGGGGCATGTCGGTGGAAACCGCGGTTAACGGACGGGACGCGCTTCGGCTCCTGAGCCAGAACAAACCGGACGTCGCCATAGTTGATGTGCAATTGCCTGATACCGACGGGCTCGGGCTAGCCAATGGGATTCGCCAACAACAAGGGGCCAACTTGCCACTGTTGCTGCTCTCCTCGGCTCGCTTACGGAGCGACGACCCGCGGCCGGCGGAACTCGGGGCATCGGTTTACATTCATAAACCGATTCGTCCGGCGCAGTTGCTCGATGCTCTTTGTCGCGCGATGAGCATCCAACTGCAGCGCGAGAAAAAAGCGCCGGTCTCCCCTGCCCTGGATTCGAACCTGGCGCGTCGTTTGCCACTACGTTTGCTGCTGGCCGACGATAACCCGATTAACCAGAAAGTTGGGCTAAGTGTGCTCCAAAAGCTAGGTTACCGCGCCGATCTGGCCAATAACGGCCTCGAGGTGCTGAAGGCGCTGGAACAAAAAGTATACGACCTGCTCTTTTTGGATGTTCAAATGCCCGAAATGGACGGCCTCGAAACCGCCCGTCAAATCTGCCGCCGCTGGCCACCCGAACGCCGACCTTGCATCATTGCCATGACCGGCAACGCCTTAATGGGGGACCGGGAAAAGTGCCTTGCCGCAGGCATGGATGATTATATCTCCAAACCGGTTCGCATCGCTGAGTTGCAGTCCGCGCTCGAACGTTGGGGTCCGTTAAAGAGCCGTAGGTCTGATACGACGCAGATGGGACGAAAACCAAACGATGACCTGCTCGATCAAAGTCTGCTCACAGAATTGCGCACGATGCCGGCCGCGGACGGCATCAGCATGCTACAAGAATTGGTCGATCTATTCCTGCAAGGAGCGCCCGAACGGCTCACGCAGATCAGCCAATCTCTGCAAGACCCTGCTAAACTCGCTTTTTATGCTCAATCCCTCAAAAGCATGAGCGTAAACCTCGGCGCCAAACGTATTACTCAACTGTCACAGCGACTTGAGGATTTGGCGAGTTCTGGCAATGTCACGGAGGCCCCTACCGTGCTGCTCGAGCTTCAATCCACATATAACCGCACAAGGTCCCAATTATTGGCATTGCTACCGGAGCAGCCAGGGTCGCCCCCCGGCCCGTGCGGCATCATTTAACGTCTTCAGCTTGCATCAACCTGGGGCCTAGCCAAGATGCCACTTAAGCCAGACCGTCTCAGCTACGGCGACACTATTGGTGTGGTCGCCCCCGCCAGTGCGCCGGTTGATGCGAAAAACATCGAGCGCGGCCTGGCAGTTTTGGAAGCCCTAGGCTTCAAACCTAAACCTGCCAGTAACCTTCGTAAGCGCTGGGGTTTTCTCGCCGGTTCTGATCGCGACCGCGCGGATGACCTGATGCGCATGTTCGCTGACCGGAAGGTGAAAGCCATTCTCTGCCTTCGCGGTGGCTATGGCACCGCTCGTTTGCTCTCGATGCTCGATTACTCGCTGATCCGGTCCAGGCCCAAAATATTTATCGGCTATAGCGATGTCACATCCTTGCATTGCGCATTTCTAGAAAAGGCGCAGATGCTGTCGTTTCACGGTCCCATGTTGAATTCAGATTTCATCAAAAGGCAAATACCCGCTTTCACGCTCCAGAGCTTTCTTCGAACACTCATGCAACCTAATCCGGCGGGGAGCATTCAACAGGGGTACAACAGGCGAACTGTTGAGGTGCTGCATCGCGGCGTTGCATCGGGGCCTCTGATTGGGGGTAATCTTTCGATCCTCTGCGCCAGCCTGGGAACCCCCTACCAGCCATCTTTCCGCGGCAAAATCCTATTCTTTGAAGACTTGCAAGAGGTGCCCTACCGGTTTGATCGGATGTTAACCCAGTTATTGAACGCGGGTCTGCTACAGCAACTGGTCGGTATTGCAATTGGCATCAATAAAAACTGTGCTGACCCCAAGGCAAAGAGAGCCAAGGAGTATAGACAGTCGCTTCGGGACGTCCTAAACGAGCGCCTGCTCTCGCTGAAAATCCCTATTGTTTCGGGGCTACCTTTCGGACATGTGCCTGCCAACGCGACCTTCCCAATAGGAGCGATGGCGACACTGGATGCAGAAGGCGGGGACTTGATTATTACAGAATCAGCTGTGAAATAACCACTTGCAACGTTTGAAGCACAGTGTTTAACCTCCTGCGCTTGTCATCACACACTCCTTCGATTACTCTTACGCTGTGATGTCCCATAGTTTTGCGGGCCGCGGCGGGGCGCTGGTCGCGGCTTGCCTGTTGGTGGCGGTTGTTTCTTCGGCTGCCAAACCTATCCACTTGCGCAATCAAACCATTTCCCCTGAGACACTTGGCCCTTCTGTAGCACCTCAGGCTTTATCCTCTTCTGGAACCGTTTCTGGATTGTATTTGATTCAATTTCGGATCCCTCCAGACAGTTCAGCCCGAGGGCAACTTGCCGCGGCTGGGGTGGACCTGCTGCATTATGTGCCGGAGGATACGTTTGTGGCTCGTTGCCGTAATGTGCGGCTAGCTCAACTCACGGCTATGCCTTTTGTGGAGTGGGTGGGCGAGTATCGGCCGGAGCACAAAGTACATCCAGCCGTACGAAACGTTGCCAAATCAAAACTGGCAGGTGCTGGAAATGTTGGAGTCACTGTCCTGCTCGCGCCGCGGGTTACTGCGGGAGAGGTTGCGAGCGCCCGACATGCATTCGGCGCGCTCCAACAGGAATCTGTACTGCGAGCCGGAACAATACTTCGCGGGGAGATTAATGCGTCGCAATTGAACATCCTCGCGGGGTCACCAACAGTGCTTTGGATCGAACCAGCGCCGAAAATGAAAATCTTTGACGAAGTCTCCTCAAAGATTGTCGCCGGCGACGGGGGCGCGCAGAAGCTGCTAACCCAGCAACTGGGCTTTGACGGTGCCGGAGTGAAAGTAGCAGTTGCCGACACGGGTCTGAACAATGGGGATGCTGGTACGATGCACCCGGACTTGTTAGGCCGCACTCCGACCTTTTTCTATTACGGCAACCTGACCGATGCTGCGGATGAGCATAGCCATGGCACGCACGTGGCTGGCATCATTGCCGGCAACGGAGCTACTGGAGAAGTCGACGACAATGGCGCGCTGTACGGACTCGGAGTTGCGCCAGGTGCCAGCATCATTGCGCAACGCATTTTCGATGCTGCCGGCAACGAGCAATTGCCGCCGAGTTTCGAAAAGATGACTCGGGACGCCAAGCGCGCCGGCGCCGATGTCGGTTCGAATAGTTGGGGCGACGATACTCAAGGCCGCTACGACGTAAGCGCAATGGAATTTGATGAATTAGTCCGCGACGCCGATGCTCTCACGCTAGGCGACCAGCAATACATCCTGGAATTCTCGGCCGGCAACGCCGGGCCTGGCTCGCAGACTATCGGCAGCCCGGCCGTCGCTAAAAATGTTATCGCGACTGGCGCTAGCGAAAATGATCGCGAGGATTTCATTATTTACGCCGACGGCCCGGAGGTACTGGCCGATTTTTCGAGTCGCGGTCCTTGTGAGGATGGGCGCATCAAACCAGATCTGGTAGCGCCGGGCACATGGATTTCCTCGCTGCAATCGGCTTCAGCAACGGATCTTTACGCCTGGTCACCGATCGACGCTTACTACCAATACCAGGGTGGGACCAGCCAGGCCGGGCCGCATGCATCAGGTGCTGCCGCGGTTTTCGTCCAATACTACCGGCAAACGCATGCCAACGCGACGCCCTCGCCGGCAATGGTGAAAGCTGCGCTGATCAATTCAGCGACAGAGCTGGATGAGACTTTCGGGAATGACCCCGTCCCTAACATGGCTGAAGGCTGGGGACGTCTGGATCTGGTATCGCTGTTCGATCCGTCGCTCAAATTCATCTATATCGATCAGACGACACCCTTGACCAATAGCCAGGTTTTCGAGCAGCGCGTCCTAATTGATGACCCGACGCAACCACTCAAAATCACGCTGGCCTATACGGACGTCGCGGGATTCCCCGGCGCCAGCCAGGCACTCGTCAATGATCTCGATCTGGAGGTGGTTGGGCCGGATGGCATCCTGTATCGCGGCAATCAGTTCCTGGAGGGTGAGTCGATTCCGAATCCACCTGCCCCGGACAAAATCAATAACGTTGAAGGTGTTTATTTGTTCGCCCCTTTTGCGGGCGAGTACATCGTCCGCGTCCGCGCGAGCAGTGTCGTTCAGGATGCGCGCCAGGATACCCCAGCTATAGATCAGGATTTTGCGTTGGTTATTTCCGGGGTGATGGCGTCGCCGGGTGTCGGCTCTATCAATCTGGACCGTGGGTCTTACACCGCACCCGATCGGATAAAAGTTGTCGTCATCGATACAGACCAGGCGGGACAACCCTCT
>Ga0310810_10002126_pt1 | contig 21099 bp, 20 predicted proteins | sample NCmetagenome_FD_207641 | JGI IMG/M metagenome (GOLD analysis project Ga0310810, IMG submission 207641) | Soil microbial communities from experimental microcosm in Duke University, North Carolina, United States - NC | ecosystem: Engineered > Artificial ecosystem > Soil microcosm > Unclassified ...
GTTTTAATAACCATGCATTGCTGGTAATCCTTTTGACCGATATGCAATCTGTCTGGTTTTATCAGCTCCAGGAGCCGGTGCACCACCATACAAACACCTTGAAAATGACCGGGCCGATACTTACCCTCAAGCACGGTTTCGAGATATCCCAGATCGTAGTGGCGGGTCGCTTTAGCTCCACCAGGATATATTTCCTCTATAGAAGGCAGAAACAAAAGGTCGCAGCCCGCACTTTCCAGCAGGAGGATGTCATTTTCAATAGTTACGGGGTATTTTTTGAAATCGGCGGCATCATTAAACTGCGTCGGGTTTACAAAAATGCTGCAGACACAAAGACTATCGTTTGTTTTAGCATTCGTGATCAGTGATAAATGGCCGGGGTGCAACGCGCCCATTGTGGGTACAAAGTGCACTTTCTTTCCTTGTTTTCGCTGGCTATCAAGGTAATTAGAGAGGTCGTTTGATCTTTTTAATAATATCATATTTCATTCTAAAATGCTAAAAAACAACACAACTTAACTATTCCTTATAAAAAACAGTACCTTTGCCAACGTTTTCTAAAAAAAGATCATTTAAAAGGGACTACATGTCAGCAAAAAAACGGATTTTATTTATTGCCAACGAAATGTCGCCATATTTGGAGCTGACTGAATTTTCAGAGATTGTAAATAAGCTTGCAATAAAAGCAAATGATAATGGGTTCGAAGTGCGCTGTATTATGCCGCGATTTGGGACCATTAATGAACGCCGCCACAGGCTGCACGAAGTGGTTCGGCTGTCTGGAATCAACGTATCTGTTGACAACGATGACATGCCGCTGCAGATAAAAGTGGCGTCTCTTCCGAGTGCGAGATTGCAGGTGTATTTTTTGGAAAATGAAGAACTTTTTAAAAGGAAATACATTTTTCATGATGAGAGTGAAAAATGGTTCGACGATAACGGCCTGAGGACAATCTTCTTTTGTAAAGGCGCTTTGGAAACGGTGAAAAAATTTGGATGGCCGCCGGATATTATTCATTGCAGCGGTTGGATGACGGGCCTTATACCTGCCTACTTAAAGACCATCTATAAAAAAGAGCCGGTATTTTCTCACAGCAAGATAGTTTTTACTATTGGTCAGAATACATTCAAAGAGAAACTGGGAAACGATTTTATCAAAAAAGCATTGATCCATCCGTCGCTTAAGGAAAAAGACCTGGAGCCATTTAAGGAAGCAACCAATACGGCCATGTTCCGGGGTGGAGCAACCTATGCCGATGCAATAACTTTTGGTGCAGACAAGATAGAAAAGAAGCTGCTGGATGAATTTACCAAGGTACGGGGTAAGAAAACTCTACTGTATAACGAAGAATCTGATTTAACAGAGTATTTACAACTCTATGGCGATCTTGCGGGCAAGTAGCCTTACGTGATAATTTCTAACCCCGGAATAAAATATTATTGTGAAGCATAAAAAGCTGGCACTAACGCTTGGAGCTCTTATTATCGCCGCCCTGGTTTTATTGTTTTCCTGCAGAAAGATCAATGAAGCAACTACTCTTGGAGGAGATCTTATTCCGGTAGTCGACAACATCTACACCTTCGATACAAGTCTGGACGTATTCGCTTATAACGACACATTTTCTATTGCGAACGATACCACCAGGTACGATAATTCGTTCACACATTTCCTCGGTCAAATCAACAACGACCCATTTTTTGGAAAAACCGATGCTAAGTTGTTTCTGGAATTAAAGCCGCCTTCTTTCAAATACACCTTCAGTGATGTTGCCGATAGTCTTCACCTTGATTCTGTTGTGCTCATCCTGCAATATGTACAAACCTTTGGTGACACGATCCCTGATCAGACGGTGAACGTTTATGAAATTCCGCAAAATAGCGATTTCGGCGATACGACTTACACCATACGGCAGAGTAACTATCCCAAGGGCGCTCTCCTGGGTTCAAGGAGTTTCTCGCCAATTGTCCTGAATGATTCAGTAAAAGCTTATAAGGATACCACGGTAAATCAACTACGCATCCGTTTAAGTGACGCGTTTGGTCAAAGACTTTTGAATTATGATACGCTTACGAGCGGGGGTGGCAATGGCGCTTATGTATCAGACTCTGCTTTCCGGTCACATTTCAAAGGCTTTGCTCTCGAGTCAGTAAGTGGAAATGCGATAATGGGTTTTGACCTTTTGGGTGCGAATACCAAGCTTGCGATCTATTATAAGGATGACAATGGTGATTCGCCGGTTGAGAAATGGGACACCACGGTGGCTTATTTTACTTTCCAGCCAAATGGTTATTCCTTTTCTGCGAATTACATGGAGCGGGACTATACGAATACGCCGGTCGCGGCAACCGCGGGCGGCGCCGAACCTGATGACGTAATCTACATCCAAAATACGCCGGGCACGTTCGCAACAATAAAAATTCCCGATTTACCCAACCTCAGCAACCGGATAGTTCACAGGGCTGAATTGATCATGGAACAGATTTACGACGTCAGTGACACACTGTTTCCACCGGCAAAACTTTATCTCGACGCTTACGATTCGTCTGTGCCGGCATTTCGTGCTATACCCTATGACCTTTCGATTGATGCTTCAGGTAATACCAACCTGAGCAGTTTTGGTGTTAATCCTTTAAATAAACAAGATTCGTCGGGACATAATGTTAAGACCTGGCGCTTTAATATTACCCGTTATGTTCAGCACGTAGTAAATGACACGGAGCCCGCTTACGACCTTCGCTTGTCATCCCCATTGTATTATAGAGAACTTTACAGGCCCGGGCCAGCAGGTTCTACCAGTACCATTGCCAATATATTTGTGAACGATGCTATTGGCAACGGAAGAGTAAGATTGGCCGGAGGGAAGCCTGTAAATGGCGCACAAAGAATGCGGTTGAGGATTGTTTATTCTAAAATTTAGTGGAAAAACTATAAAAACTGAATGGTACCGGGTGCTATCTTTGCACCCGATTTATTTTATATATTTTAATTAAAAAAACATTGCCCTGTTATGCCTTACCTGTTCACGTCGGAAAGTGTGTCTGAAGGTCACCCCGATAAGATAGCTGACCAGATCTCAGATGCTTTGATTGATAATTTTCTCGCTTTTGACGCGCAGAGTAAAGTCGCTTGTGAAACTCTTGTCACCACAGGGCAAGTGGTGCTGGCGGGTGAAGTTAAATCCAAAGCATACCTCGACGTTCAGGAGATAGCCAGGGATGTAATCCGGAAGATAGGTTATACGAAAAGCGAATACATGTTTGAAGCCAGCTCATGCGGAGTCTTATCTGCAATACATGAACAATCTGCGGATATCAACCAGGGCGTTGATCGTAAAACAAAAGAGGAGCAGGGGGCAGGCGACCAGGGTATGATGTTTGGTTATGCAACTAATGAAACAGCAGACTTCATGCCGCTCGCGTTAGATATTGCGCACAAGTTGCTCATAGAACTGGCAGCACTAAGAAGGGAGAACAAACAAATTAAATACCTTCGCCCCGATGCAAAGAGCCAGGTTACATTAGAGTACGACGATCACAACAAACCCGTACGCATTGATGCAATCGTAGTTTCCACGCAGCATGATGAATTTGACTCTGAACCAAAGATGCTTTCAAAGATTAAATCAGATGTCATTAATATTTTAATCCCCAGGGTCAAGGCTAAATATAAAAAGTACGCGAAACTTTTTAATGAAGAAATAAAGTATCACATCAATCCAACCGGGAAATTTGTAATTGGCGGACCTCATGGAGACACCGGGTTGACCGGCCGGAAAATCATCGTAGATACTTATGGAGGCAGGGGCGCCCACGGCGGCGGCGCTTTTAGCGGGAAAGATCCCAGCAAAGTGGACCGAAGCGCTGCCTATGCTACCCGGCACATTGCAAAAAACCTGATCGCTGCCGGACTGGCCGAAGAAGTGCTTGTGCAGGTTTCGTATGCAATTGGTGTAGCTCAACCCACGAGTATAAATGTGAATACTTATGGCACTGCCAAAGTAAAAATGTCGGATGGCGACATAAGCAAAATTGTGGAACAGATTTTTGATATGCGTCCTTATTTTATCGAGCAGCGCCTGAAATTGCGCAACCCTATCTACAGTGAAACCGCGGCTTATGGACATATGGGGCGCCAGCCGCAGATAATTGAAAAAACCTTTCTTTCGCCTGATGGGAAAAAAGTGACAAAGAAAGTTGAGCTGTTTACATGGGAAAAACTGGATTACGTTGATAAAGTCCGGAAAGCTTTTGGAATAAAATAGGATCATTCATAGGAACGAATTTTAAGACCCTGCAGATGCCAAAAGTTTGCAGGGTTTAAATTTTATTTTATACAATGGATCAACAAAAAAACCCCTGGCAAATTCTTGCTGCCAAACAGGTCTATGACAACAAATGGATCAACGTTACGGAATACGACGTTATTAATCCCAGCGGTGGGAAAGGCATTTATGGAAAGGTGCATTTTAAGAACCTGGCAATTGGTATTGTTGTATTGGATGAAAATTTAAACACCTGGCTGGTAGGTCAATACCGGTTCACATTGAGCGAGTACAGCTGGGAAATCCCGGAAGGCGGTGGTGCACTTGACACAGACCCCCTTGATTCAGCAAAAAGAGAATTGCTCGAGGAAACCGGGCTGATCGCGAAAGAATGGAGACCAATTTTGCGGATGCATCTCTCAAATTCCGTATCAGATGAACACTCGATCACCTACCTCGCACGCCAACTGGAGCAGCACACTCCCATGCCAGAAGAAACAGAACAATTGGTGGTAAAAAAATTACCCTTTGAAGAAGCCTGGCAAATGACAGAAACAGGAATGATAACTGATGCAATGTCTGTAGCGGCGATACAAAAGGTAAAATGGATGCTATCAGACGGAACAATTTCCTGATAGTGGTCTTACCATTTTGCAAAAAATATGCATTACATTGAGCGTTTATTTTCTTCCTTCAATCCTTTACGTTTTAGTTTCTTTGTTGTGTGAAAAATTTCAGGCACCAGCAGCGACCCAAAAAGAAATCGTTGGTCATTGGCCGGCAGGCCGTCATTGCAGCAATCGAAGGCGGTGAACACTTCGATAAAATTTATCTTGATACCAAAACCCACGGGCATGATATTGATCAAGTAAAAAGGCTTGCGGCGCAGTACGGCATCCCGGTGAATTTAGTGCCGGTTGCAAAGATCAATGGCTTTAATATTACCGATCACGAAGGCTGCGTTGGCCTGATTGCGAAGGTTCAATATCAAAATCTGCAGGAAATTATTTCTTACGTAGTTGATAAAGGAGAAACTCCATTGTTTCTCATTTTGGATGCCATAACCGATATCAGGAATATTGGTGGTATTGCACGATCGGCTTTTTGTATGGGGGTGCATGCGCTCATCATACCGGATAAGGGGGTGGGTGCATTGAATGAAGATGCCATCCTGACTTCTGCCGGAGCACTGGAAAAGATTGCAGTTTGCAGGGTTAACAGTTTAATGAAAACGGTAGATGAATTGCATTTAAACGGTATTAAAGTATACGCCACTGAAATGACTGCCGAAAAAAATATTTTTGAATGCGACTTTACCGAACCTTGTGCCATCGTTATGGGAAGCGAAGAGAAAGGTATCTACCCGGCATTAATGAAAATCTGTGATGAAAAAATAAAAATCCCCATGAAGGGCGATTTTGAAAGTTTGAATGTGTCGGTGGCAACGGGTATGATTTTGTATGAGGTAATTAGGCAGAGAATTTGAGAAAAAGAATTAAATAAAATTGATCCGGCCTGCTTAAAAACAGGAGCGGGCATTGCAGATAGCTTATTTCCTGACCAACTTATTCATAATCTCTGATTGTTAATCGCGAAAAGTTTCCTTTCTGCCGCCGATTACGAATTTCTTCCTCATGATTGCCCCGCTTATACCTCCTATAATTGCGCCGCCTATTCCAAATCCAAATCCACGGGTAGCTGCTTTTCCTACCGAAGTTGTGTTTACGGAAGGGCTAAAGACCGATGAAAAATCATCCGGCGCATCGTTGGACACCGGATCGTCTCCACTGGCGAGACCTGAAATGATGCCCGTTACAGCACCTATTCCGAAACCAATCAATGCACCTTTGCCAACGCTATTTTTCCGCCGAATCGAAAACGACTGAATATTTTCTGCAGGGATTTGCCACTGGTTTCCTTTCGATCCCGTAACCAGGAGCAGACTGTCATTAGCACCCCTTAGCGTTGCTGTTATTGATTTATTGTCGACGGTTGTGATATAATCATTAAATGGTTTTACTTTTTTTGACGAACCGTTTTCTGGTTGGGACTTTGAAACAAAAAATATCAAAACGTATATAACTAAAAAAGGCAGCTTTTTCATTGTGCTATATTTCGATTATCCTTCGGTTACCATCCAGTTGTTTAACCCTTTTATCGAGAAACTGCTTAAATGGAGCAAACAAATCAATAAACGCAATTATTTTCTGACAAGTTTATTCATAATCTCTGATTGCAAATCGCGAAAAGTCTCTTTTCTGCCACCAATGATGAATTTCTTCTTCACGAGTGCCCCGGTTATGCTACCTATAATGGCGCCACTCAATCCCAAACCGATCCCGCCGGCGAGTGCTTTTTCTCCCGCAGTCATGGCAAACATATTGTTAAGCCCCACCGCAACCGCGGTAAAAGGATCATAAACCGGCTCGTTATAAACCGGGTCATCGCCACTCGCAAGACCCACCAGGATACCGGTAGCCGCCCCAATTGCGAAGCCGATCAAAGCACCCCTGGCTGCACTGTTTTTCCTCTTTATCGAAAAAGACTGAATATTTTCTGCAGGGATTTGCCATTGGTGTCCTCTTAGCGAGGCCGAAACCATAAGCAGACTATCATTGATGCCCCTCAGGGTTGCCTTTACCGTTTTGTTGTCGACGGTTTTAATATAGGCGTTAAATGGCTTTATTTTTTTAGCATACCCGTCGTCTGACTGCGACTTCGAAACCAGGAATGCTAAAACGAATACTAGTAAAATTGGCAGCTTTTTCATGTTTTGTGTTTTTTTTAATTTTGTTAATCTCACCGTTCAGTTATTTAGGTCTTTGGTCGGTATAATACTTCGAAAAGCAAACAATTTCAAAACATCTCTGTTTATATTTGGTGATACAGGGATCAAACATATCCCGGACGGTCAACAGGTTAATGGGAGCGATAAATAATGCATTTAGATAGTATGAAAGATGCAAGCTTCTTATTTTCTTTCAACCTTACTCAATATCTCTGATTGTAAATCGCGAAAAGTTTCCTTACTGCCGTCGATGATAAATTTCTTCTTAACGAGCGCTCCCGTTATACCGCCTAGAATGGCACCGCTTACTGCACCGGTTATTCCACCGACTGCGCCCGCAAGTCCTGGTGCATTCCCACCTATGTTGAAACCGATCATAGCTCCCTTGCCCACACCGTTTTTCCGCTTTAAGAGAAAGGACTGAATGTTTTCTGCGTGTATGTACCACTGTTCACCGCGAGATCTCGATAACACGAGCGAGCTGTCATTAACGCCTCTTAGAGTTGCTTTTATTGTTTTATTATCGAGCGTTTTGATATAAGCCTTAAATGGCTTTACTTTTTTCGCAGAACTGTTGTCTAATTGGGACTTAGAGACAAAGAATGCTAATGTGAACACAACTAAAAATGGAAGCTTTTTCATCGTTTTTTGTTTTAATGAAGCCGTTAAATTCACCATACATCAGATAATTTTTTTCCAATATAAACCTTCGAATAACAAAAAAATCTCTGAGCATTTTTGAAGCATTTCGGTTGTTGACAGATCAAACATAACATCGGCAGTTGTCTATCTATAATTGAATTTTGCGCGCTCGTCTTCCCCATTTGCAATTTTCGCAACCCGTATATTAAACTATCAGCCCAGGCGAAGAATCTAATAAGGCCGTCTTCTGATTATCAGGCTTTCAATTTGATAACAGCTTTGATAAATATTCGCTTCATGGAGATCCGGACACAACCGTAAAGTGATGACGTCCGCGCCCCTGGCGTCCTTCAGTTGGTGGTCAGATCAAGCAATTCGGCCTGGAACTGGCGAAAAACTTCTTTTAGAAAACTGTCGGCGTCGGTACCGTAATTGACCAACAATGAATGGCTCACCGCAGGCCTTCCATTCACCGCAGGGAAATAAAACAGGTTGGCAGAGTATCCCAAATCACGTCCGGAATGTCCCCAGGCTGCATTCGGTTCCCGCTCAATAAATTTTCTCATGATCCCGTAGCCATACCTGTTGGTTCCATCCGATTTCCCGGTACGCATCATGAGATCTAAGGATGATTGGGATAAAAGCGTTTTACTGATAAGCAGCGCATCCAAAAATCTATAAAGATCTACGACATTAGAATAAACCCCGTTATAACCTGTACCGTTACCCGTCATAAAATTGGACACATTTATCAGCATATGATTGCGGTAAAGATCATAATAACCCTGGGCTACACATTTCGGAAGTGCATCATGAGGATGATAAAAAGTGTTGGTTAGTCCGAGAGGAGTGATCACCTTTTCCCGTAATAGTTCGGCATGGCTTCGTCCCGATATTTTATCGATAATCATTGCCACCAATAGTGTATTGGTATTTGAATAGATGGCCGTATCGCCCGGGTTAAAGATTGCTTTTGAGCCCTGCACAAAATCTAATAATTCATTTTGCGACCATAATTTATTGGGGTTACCAAGCACAGCAAGATAAAAATCATCCTCTTCAGCGACATCCGGAATACCTGATTCATGATTCATAAGCTGCCCAAGTGTAACAAGAGTCCCATTTGGTACTTTCTTTAACAAATATTCCGGCAGCCATGTACTGATCTTTCTATTGAGATCGCTATAGCCGATTTTTGAGTTAACAGAATCTTCCATCATCAGGAATACCAGCGTACCAATCATCATCTTTGTGATGCTTGCCACCTTTGATATTTGACAGGGAGCAAAATCAATATTATTTTTTATGTCGGCCTTCCCGGCTGAACCTACCCAGGTTCCATACTCGTCATTGATCAAAAGTGCTATCCCAGGCAATCCAAGTTTGTTATACTTTTCAATGAGTCTACGGTAAGTGTCGTTACGTGGATGGTGGCTGCTGCTGTCGGACCACGGAATTTGCGATGTGCCAAAACCCGTTGAAGGAATAATGGCTTTCCTGCATGAAGTTAATGACCCGATCAGGAGGAAGATGTATACAAGAGTTTTCATGATTTTTTGTTTTTGCGGTTAGCGTTTAAAGGGAGTCCTATTCCTGCTTTCACAATACTGTACGGTAGTAGCGGAACGTAAGATTGGATAAATGGCGTTTGAATCCGTTGCTGATAATACAGAAAGACCCTGCAGCCCCTTGACGGATTTATTTTCTTCGATACACCAAAACTCAGAGAGGCCACCGTCTGTGATCTGCCGGAAGTTATCTTGCTGTATTGTTTTCCGTCTTCCATGCCATCTGAAAATGTCTCGGTGGCAACAATGGATCTCATATATCCGAGTCCAAATTTGCTTTCGATTGAAAAACCAGCAGGCAATTTGTAGCGATAGCCGGTTTCCGAATATAAAACGATACTGTGCTGAACCCATCTGTGATAAGAATAAGCAAGATTGAATGCCTGGGTCCAGTCATGTTTTGGTTTTGTTTTCCAGTTAAAGCAGGTGGACAATTCAATGCCGGGGTGATGATTCCCGGTAAAAAGCGTTGTAAACTTTCCAAATGGCATCGCGGGCTGAGAATTGCTGAACGCAATACTGATCTCATTCAATCTTCGATTTTTTGGTTCCCCTGAATTCTGCGCGAAGCCTATGTTGCCTATGACCAACATAAGCACCCATAATAGTTGTTGTTTTGGTTTCATGTTGAAGCGATTTATTGACGATTGTTGTGTATGCGATGTGGTGCAGAGAAAGACCTTATTTGTACAAACCGGGTTCCAGTTTGCCAAGCATTTTATTAATGTCTTTAATTACCTCTTCTTTCGAAGTATAGGAAATGTTGCGTACCATCAGGTTGCCATACATGTCCATCGTGACGGGGTTAATGCTGGCAAAACTGTTTGTAAGCGCGTTGTATTCATTCCACTTTCCCATATTTTCCCAGGCCGGTTGATACGCCAGGTCCCTGAACAGTTTGCGACGCGGATATCCTGCGACTGCTGCTCTTTTTAGGAAAAGGCCCGGTTTAGTCATTACCCAACTTTCACTTCCGTATACAGTTGCAGCTTTCAGCACGCGACCGATCGCTATCATCAGCGAATCGCCGTTCATACGAGTGGTATCCTTATAATCAATCGAACACCTGTAATAAGTGGCTCCGCCATAACAGGAACCAATAACTACTTTGGTTTCATCAGTAGAATAATCAGCAAGCTGTCGAAGTGGCAACGCGACTGTAGAGTCTTTTAGTGTATAATAACTTACTTCATCGTGGCCGATAAAAAACAGGGAATACCCTTTTTTGTACATTCCGTGGGAGTCAAACCAAAGCGTTCCAATGCGTCCATCGTATTTATTTAGCTTACGCTGTATTTTGGCGCTCGCATGACTGGCATCTTTTGCAACAATCGCCACAAATGTCTTTTTGCGAAACAATCCTTTTATTTTTCCTCTCAGAATGTTGAATCGGGAGGCGGGATCAATTTTCCCTTTCTTTGGCTTGCTGATAATGAAGAAATTCATCTTGCTTTTATCATGCCTGGAACCGGATTGCAGTTCCGGACCAGTTTCAATTGCATCGTTGCTAAACTGGCTATAGCTAACCAAACACGCAACTAAAAAAGCCGACAACAGAATGGTAGTTTTGGCGATTTGCATGGTCTTAGTTTTTAGGTGGAGTATAAATCCACGCCAAAAATCTATCGGCTTCAAGGTGTTCCCTAACGGGGATTAGCGGGACTGCCCGCGATAGATAGCAGGTTTTCGTTGAGATCAGCATCGGTGACCTGCAAACCGAAAAAATTTAATAACAAAAAGGGACACAGCTGTTATGAGTTGCATTTATCCGTAAACGTTATGAACTATCTTACGGATTTTCCGTAATTTCCAATTACACATGGAAACCAGCGAACTGCAACAACAACTCTTTGCTTATGTCAAAGAACACATACCACCGCACATCTCCCTTGTAGATGAGCTATGTGACTTGCTGGGCCTGAGCCAGGACAGTGTCTACAGGCGAATTCGCGGCGAAAAACCCGTTACGCTAACAGAGCTAAAGAGGATTTGTGAACATTACCACCTTTCCATTGATCAGTTACTGCAACTGGAAAACGACTCTGTATTGTTTGATGCGCCGGGCATGAACGGGGCCACGGGAACTTTTGAAGACTATATGAAAGCGATGTTGCGACAGTTCAGATATTTTAATTCTTTTAAGAACAGGGAAATACATTACCTGTGCAAGGATTCGACCATATGGAGTTTTTTCTTTTTTCCTGAACTGGCAGCCTTTAAGACGTTTTTCTGGTCGAAAACGATCAACAACCAGGTTGACCTGCGCGATAAATCGTTTTCTTATGAAGAGTTTCCGTTTTCCAATTGTTTTGAGGTTGGCCAGCAAGTACTAAAGGAGTTCAATCAAATACCCTGTGTAGAACTATGGAACCATGAAAGTATGCACAGCACCATAAACCAAATAGCATTTTACAAGGATGCCGGCAACTTTAAGAGCAGGAAGGACCTTGAACTTGTTCTGGGAGCATTGCACCAAACTTTAGCTCACTTGCAGCTGCAGGCTGAAAAAGGGGTAAAATTCATGCCAGGCGATTCGGATGTTTCTTATAAAGCTCCAATCCAATTTTATGTAAACGAACTTATCCTTGGCAACAATACAATGACGTTGAAACTGGATGGAATGCCACTTACGATGGTTACGTACAGCGTCTTTCATTATTTGCTTACAAGAGACCCCCGCTTTTACACAAAGGTGATGGGATCATTCGATACGCTACTTGGTCGTTCTACGCTTATCAGCAAAACCGGGGAAAAAGACAGAAACCGTTTTTTTAATTCAATGAGGCAAAAGGTAAACAGTCTTGGATCGTGAATTGGTCCGGCAATAGTTAATTTTGCAATTGATATGAATTATGAACGAGCAAAACTCATAGAGTGCCCCCGTGATGCTATGCAGGGATGGAAAAATTTTATTCCCACAGAAAAAAAAGCCGAGTATATCAATTCACTTTTAAAGGTGGGCTTTGATACCATCGACTTCGGAAGTTTTGTTTCGCCGAAGGCGATTCCCCAAATGGCAGACACTAAAGATGTAATTGCCAAAATACAAATCCCGAATTCCAAAACGAAGCTGTTAGCAATCATAGCAAACATCCGTGGCGCGGAAGAAGCCACGATTTATAAAGAAATTTCATATCTCGGTTTCCCTTTTTCGGTTTCTGAAACCTTCCAGCAACGCAATACCAACTCTTCCATTGAACAATCATTGGGCAGGGTGGAGGAAATACAAAATTTGTGCGTGAAAACCGGGAAGCAGTTGGTAATTTATATTTCAATGGGATTTGGGAACCCGTATGGCGACCCGTATGATGAAGAGATTGTTTTTGAATGGGTGAACAGGCTTGTGGGGATGGACATTGGAATTATTTCACTGGCTGACACCGTAGGTCTCGCAACTGCCGAACAGGTATTTGATATGACAAGTTATTTGGTAGAGTCTCTACCTGGTATTGAGACCGGTGTGCATCTTCATTCAACACCGGTTAACTGGAAGGAAAAGATGGAAGCTGCAGTAAAAGCCGGATGTAAACGTTTTGACGGTGCACTGAAAGGGATTGGTGGATGTCCAATGGCAGACGACGAACTGGTTGGCAACATGAACACCGAATTGATGATTCCATATCTTGAAGAAAAAGGATTGCTGTCAGAATTGGATGAGAATGCCTTGCGCGAAAGCTTGCGTATAGCCGGTGAAATATTTGTTTGAACAAGTCAATAAAACAACCAAGGGGAGTAAACCGATACTTATGGATTTCATGTTGAAATTTGAGCCGAAGAAATTATCGAGGTCAATAAGCTACCGGGATAAACTACTATTAATTGGCTCCTGTTTTACGGAACACATTGGCGCTGCATTAAGAGATGTTAAGTTTTCCGTACTTCAAAATCCCAACGGTATTTTGTTTGATCCCGTAAGCGTCTGCAAAAGCCTTATATCATATATTAACAACTTAAAATACCGCGAAGAAGATCTTTTTCAACTAAATGATGTATGGAACAGCTGGCAGCATCATAGTCGTTTTTCACATGTTGATCGTACAGAAGGTTTACGAATTATAAATGAATCGCAGGAAACGGCACATCTATTTTTAAAAAAAGCAGATTGGCTCATTATTACACTGGGGACAGCCTTTTCGTACAGGCTATCGTCCATGGCACCCGGCAAAACCAACGAAGGAGTAGCTAATTGCCACAGGGCGCCGACCCAGTGGTTTTCCAGGCACTTGCTAAGTATCCAGGAAATCCTGGAATCGCTTGATAGTTGTATGCACCAATTATTCCAGTTTAATCCGCAGGTGCAAATCATATTCACGGTAAGCCCCGTACGACATATCCGTGACGGAATGGTGGACAATAACCGCAGCAAGGCGAGGCTGATTGAAGCAGTGCACCACATGATTGAGAAGTTTGATAAGATTCATTATTTCCCGGCCTACGAAATCGTCATTGATGTCCTGAGGGATTATCGTTTTTATGATATTGACTTCGTTCATCCGAATTATATGGCTACTGATTTCGTTCTGCAGAAGTTTATCTCGGCCTGCATGGACGATGAAGCAAGTGATGTAATTGAAGAATTGAGGAAAATTAGTCTTGCCAGGCGCCACAAGCCTTTTCAGCCAGCGACTGCAGCGCACAAACGTTTCCTCGAGTCAAGCGCCGAAAAAACAAAGGAACTGCAAAGGAAATATCCCTTTCTTGATTTGAAAGAGGAAATTGCATACTTCAGTCCTGGTGCTGGCTGATCAGCCGATACAAAGTTTTAGTATGATAGGTTTCGCCAGGCTTGAGTATAGTGTTGGGCAATCGAGGTATGTTAACCGCATTAGGGTGCTTGTGCGTTTCAAAACAAAAACCGGAGAATGCTCCATATTTATGGTCGCATTTCCCAATTAAGGAAGGAATCCATTTGCCTGTATAAAAATGAACCACCGGTTCGCTTGTATACACCTGCAGCATTACTTTCGAAATTTCACAAAAAGCCTCAGCGGCAAATAAGAGTCCCCTATCTTTATCTGCTGGCCCATCCGAATTCAAAACAAACGTCTGATCATAACCATCACCTGCATTCCAATCCCTGTCAATGCGTTTAGGCTCGCGAAAATCGAACTCTGTGCCGGTAACAGGAATCTCTTTGCCGGTAACTACAAAATTATCGTCCTGCTCAAGCACAATCGAACTATTGATCCTGACAATGTGATCCGCAATTGTTCCGCCACCATTATTCAGGTTAAAATAACTATGGTGCGTGAGATTGACGGGAGTTGCTTTGTCCGTGGTTGCCGCAAATTCGTATACAAAGTCATTGTTATCCCTAAGATCAAAACACAATCTTGTTTCAAGGTTTCCTGGATAACCTTCTTCGCCGTCGGCGCTGATATATCTTAATTCAAGTTTATTTTCAGAGACGTAATCCACCGTCCAAACTTTCCGGTCAAAGCCGATATTGCCACCATGCAGGTGATCCGGATGCTTGTTCTTCGCCAGCAGATACCGGTTTCCATTTATACTGAACTCGCCCAGCCTGATCCGATTCGCATACCGGCCAATGATCGCACCGAAGTATGGATAGTTTGTAAGATATTCGTTGGTTAAATAATCCGCGGGGTTGTCAAATCCGAGTACAATATCGTTGATTTTTGTTTTTGATTGATGTATTTTCAATGATGTAATAATGGCACCATAGTTTGTGATGCAAACTTCCGTGCCTTTTACATTGCGCAGTGTAAACAAATAAATATCTTCACCGGTAGAATGCCTAAAGCAGAATTTCCCGTTTACTTTTTGCATTTTTAAAAATAGCATAATCAGATGACTAAACTCGAGTTGCAGGAAAACTTCCGCAATCGTTTTCACAAAGAACCAACTCATTTTTTCTTTTGCCCGGGAAGAGTCAACCTGATAGGCGAGCACATTGATTACAATGGCGGAAAAGTGATGCCCGGTGCTATTTCACTGGGGACCTACCTTGCCATAGCAAAGAATACAGAGAAACTTTTACGGTTCCATAGTGTAAATTTTTCTGAAACTGCAGCGCTGCATCTTCAGTCATCATACAGCAAAACAGGAAAGGAATGGTTTAACTATCCACTTGGGGCGGTTCATCAGCTACTGCAACATGAACATGCTATCTCGGGCCTCGACATGCTTTTTTACGGCAACCTCCCCATCGCTGCCGGCCTTTCCTCTTCAGCATCCATTGAAGTGTTAACGGCTTTTGCAATCAATGAGCTTTTTAATTTGAAAATATCAAAGATTGACATAGCCCTTCTATGTAAAAAAACAGAAAATGAATTCATTGGTATAAACACAGGTATCATGGACCAGTTCGCGGTGGCAATGGGTGAACGGGACAAAGCGATACTGTTGAACTGTGATACCCTGGAATATGAATACCTGCCTTTCCGAACCGGGGAATACATTCTTGCGATTATCAACAGCAATAAGCAACGTAGCCTGGCTGGGTCAAAATACAATGAACGTTTTGCTGAATGCGGGGCGGCATTAAAAAGATTAAAGACGGAAATAAATGCGGAAAATTTATGTGATATTGATTTGCAGACGTTCCAATCGCACAGGCACCTTATTAATGACCCCGTGCTCGAAAAAAGAGCATTGCATGTGATTTCGGAAAATTTCAGGGTGCACGAAGCAAAAGATGCGCTACAAGCTTCCGAGCTCTTTACGTTTGGCAGACTCATGTACTCATCCCATCAGTCACTTAAAGAACTGTACGAGGTAAGCGGAAAAGAATTGGATGCGATTGTTGATTTTTGCAAGGGGTATAAAGATTGCATTGGAGCCAGGATGACAGGGGCAGGCTTTGGCGGATGTGCCATTGCACTTGTCAGAAGCGCCGTCTTTGATGACTTTTCATCTGCACTAATAAGCGACTATCAGCACAAAATTGGTTACAAACCCGAGGTATTTGCGTCTGCAATCGGAGACGGCGTAAAGTGCCTGTAATTGCCCGCACTTTAAAGTTACATTCAGTCTAACGGCGAAAAAGCAACAATTGCAAATAGATATGTTAACAGTTTATAATCAATAACCACAAATTTTTTGTCCTAACTTTTGCAAAAAATCGCTGCCGCATGAACTCCAAAAACCGGAAACAAATTACCCGCCGCAATTTCGTCCGCCATGCATCAGTGATGGGTGCTGGTGTGCTAATTCTGCCACGGCACATATTAGGAGGAAAAGGCTTTATAGCACCAAGCGACAAGCTTAACATTGCCGCAATAGGAGCTGGCGGGAAAGGTTCAGTAAACATAAAGCAATCTTTTAACAGTGGTGCTGAGAATATAATAGCACTTTGCGATGTGGATGACCGAATGTCCGCCGACAGTCGCAAAAAACATCCCAACGCCATTTATTACAAAGATTTCAGGGTAATGTTGGATAAACAGGCAAAAGACATTGATGCGGTTATTGTCAGCACACCGGATCATATGCATGCCGTGATGGCCATTGCATGCATGCAACTCGGGAAGCACGTATATGTAGAGAAGCCGCTGACTCACGATATCTACGAAGCAAGGATATTAACTGAGGCAGAGAAAAAATACAAAGTCGTAACGCAGATGGGTAACCAGGGAAGCAGCGGAGACGACACCCGCATAATTGAGACTTGGGTTGAAACAGGTTTAATCGGCGACGTTCACACGGTTCATGTCTGGACTAACCGACCCGTATGGCCCCAGGGTATACCCAAGCCGACAGGCACGTTTGACATTCCGCAGGAATTGGATTGGAACCTGTGGCTGGGTACAGCTCCACCAAGAGAGTACAATCCCATTTATGTTCCTGCCAACTGGAGGGGATGGGTTGATTTCGGAACCGGATCTTTAGGCGATATGGGTTGCCATTTCATTGATGTGCCTTACCGATCTTTAAAGCTTGGCTATCCTGTGTCGGTTGAATGCAGCGTTACTTCTGTGTATACCGGTTTTTTCCAGGAAGCCTTTTATACAGACAGCTATCCACCTTCCTCGAAAACACATATTCAGTTCCCTCAACGCGGCAATATGCCAGCACTTGAAATGATATGGTATGATGGTGGTATAAAACCAAAACGTCCGGCAGAATTATTACCTGATGAGCCACTGGGCGAGTGGGACGGTGGAATCATTTTTGAAGGCACAAAAGGAAAAATCATGGCTGGTTTATGGGGCAGAAACCCAACGCTGCTACCTACAAAGAAAATGAAAGAAGTCAAACTACCCGATCCCAAAAAAGCGAAAGTTGAAGGAGGTGTTTACGGGCACCAGACGCAGTGGGTCAACGCATGTAAAAAAGGGTATGGCGGCTACACGAGCTCACCATTTTCAGAGTCCGGGCCATTAACTGAAACGGTGCTGATGGGTAACCTCGCGGTTTTAAGTTATAACTATATTGAAAAGGATTCAAAAGGTAACAACCAGTTTCCCGGGCGGAAGAAATTACTGTGGGACGGTGCAAATATGAAGATTACCAATTTTGATCCGGCCAACCAATTTGTAAAAAGGAAATATGCGGGCGATTGGAAACTTGAATTATGAACGAGGTTTTTTACATTGCCGGCATCGCAGGACAAATTTCCAATGCCGCAATCGTTTGTGTTTTCATGCGATCGAATTATCCCTTAATCAATAACCCACGAACAACGTTTAAGTTGTCTACTTGGATTAAATTGCATTCCTCAATCAATTATGCTAAATCAAAGTTCAGCGATGAAAAGAAAAAACAACATTTCAAATTCCCGCCGCAAATTTTTAAGGACCTCGTCGGTAGCAGCCGCCGGATTTTTTATCGTTCCCCGTCATGTACTCGGGAGAGGTTTTGTAGCCCCCAGTGATAAACTGAATATTGCCGGTATTGGCGCAGGTGGCAAGGGAGAAAGCGATCTTTCTGAATTTGCCAAAAGTCCTAACGTCAACATCGTGGCTATGTGTGATGTTGATGACAGGCAGGCCGTCAAATCACGTCAGAGTTTTCCAAAGGCAACCTATTACAAGGATTTTCGTGAAATGCTGGCAAAAGAAAAAAACAATTTCGATGCCTGTTCCATTTCCACACCTGACAATACACATGCTGTGGCAACACTGGCCGCGATGCAGTTGGGAAAACATGTGTACACACAGAAACCTCTGACCCATGATATTTATGAAGCAAGGATTCTGACTGAAGCTGAAAAAAAGTACAAAGTAGTAACTCAAATGGGTAATCAGGGTGGTTCGGGAAATGGGGTGAGGAAGGCAAAAGAGATGTATGATGCAGGGATGATCGGCGACATCGTTGAAGCACATGCATGGACCAACAGGCCCGTTTGGCCGCAGGGCGTGCCAACACCAACGGGCAAGTTTGATATACCCAAAGAACTTGACTGGAACCTTTGGCTCGGGCCGGCGCAACATATTGACTACAATCCCGCCTATCTTCCGTTCAACTGGAGAGGATGGTGGGCCTTTGGTACCGGGGCATTAGGGGATATGGCATGTCATATCATGGATCCTATCTACCGGATGCTTCCCATAGATTATCCCGACTCTGCAGAGTGTAGCGTAGCCAACATTTGGAAGGATATGTGGGCCGAGGGAAATTATGTTGATAGCTGTCCGCCTTCTTCAATCATTCATCTTAATTATCCAAGAAAAGATAAGAAAGGTAACATTAAGGTCTCGTGGCATGACGGTGGCCTATTGCCGGCGAGGCCTGACGAATTACTTCCGGAAGAACCCTTCGGAAATTGGGATGGGGGAGTGTTGTTGGTGGGAACTAAAGGCAGAATGCTGATGGATTGTTACGGCGATAATCCACGGTTGCTGCCCACGTCATTGATGAAAGAAAAAACAATCCCGAAAGAATCCATCAAAAGGGTGCCGGAAGGTCACTACCTGCAATGGGTGAATGCTTGCATAGCGGGGTACGGAAAGGGTGAAACGAGCTCGCCATTTTCTTTCGCAGGCCCTTTCACTGAAAGTGTCTTGATGGGCAACCTGGCCATTCGCAGTGCAACAATGGTCAATAAAAAATTGAAGGGATGGGAAGACAAATATCTCGGACGGAAAAAACTCTTATGGGATGCAAAGAACATGAAGATTACGAATTTTGACGATGCCAATCAATTTGTCAAAAGAGAATACAATAATGGATTTACTCTAAGCTTATAAAACATTTCATCCCTGAAGAAAGCCTGGTCCTATAGTAACCGGGCTTTTTTCTAATTAGTCACTAACAATTATTTTAGCCTTCTTCATATACCGCGTAAACAAGTAGAGCGCCAATAATGCCACCAGAATTACGACGAAGAGAGTAAGATTTTTGTCAAGATTGAACCGTTCATCGTGCACATAAAAATGTTTCATAATAATCAGAACGGCCCCGGTCAACCAAACATATATTGAAGTATATTCCCTTATTACGACCCGCTTCCACTTAAATTCCATTGAATTTATTGTATTTCCAATTCCGGCAAATGCCGGTATCCACCTGTTGACTTTTTTGCAATACTCATTAAATGCTTCGCCGAATTTATTACGCAAAAAATTTTCTTCCGCCAGCACAATCGCCTGGTAAAAAAATAAAAAAAGCGGCGTGGCAACAGCCATAAAAATCAGGGAATTTGAAGCTACCCCCAAACCTGCGAGGATAAGAATGTTGCCAACATAAAGTGGATTCCGGCAGTGTGAAAATATTCCCGTTGTTACCAAATCGTCTGCATACACCCGTCGATTCCTGCCTCCCCTGACAATATACACAAGCCCGATGGTAATGATCCTGATGATCTGGCCTATGAGGGCAATCCCAAATCCTATCAGCATTGCCGTAACAGGATCGTTAAAAACTTCCGGGGAAGGAATGAAAAGGATAACATAAAATAGCGGGAACAACCAATTGCGATTGTGAAAAAGCAGGTTACCAAGTTTTACCATTATCGGGCAGTTGTTATTTTACTGCGATCATTCCGCAGAAGTTATACCATTTGAAAAAGGTTTCAACATATCGAAACCCTCTTCTAAGGAGCAGCTCACGGTTTTCCATCAGCTTATATGGGATAAGCACATTTTCAAGCGCTTCTCTTTTTTGTGCTATTTCAAGATCGTTGTAATGATTTCTTCTCTTGAAATCATAATAGTACTTGATGAATTGCCGGTTGAACAGTGAATCTTCTCCAAGTACTTTCTCAATTAAAATAAGGCAACCGTTCTCGTTCATTTGCCGGTGGATTTCTTCCACTAGTTTTTCCCTGTAAAGCGGCCGGATAAATTGCAACGTCAGACACATGACAACCACAGAAGCATTTTCTATTTCCACGCCCTGGTTGAGATCCATGTACATGAGATTATATTTCCGGCTTACGTCATTTAATTCGAAATTGCTCCTGCATTTCCCAAGCATTTCTTCACTGTTGTCTATTCCGACAAATTCAATGTCATTCGGTAAAACTTTGTCAAGATTGATCAACGTGGTACCGGTTGAGCAGCCAAGATCATAAACACGGGTTTCGGGGACAGCAAAATCACTTGCTATCTCTGTCATCATCCGCTGAATCTCCAGGTAAAAAGGAACAGACCTTGTCACCATGTCGTCAAATACCTGGACAACAGTATTGCCGAATTTGAAGTCTTCCGCAATTTTTTCGCTCCTGAAAATATCGTCCTTTTTCAATAATTTGAAGTTTTGGGAAAGGTAATAAGAATACGTTACTTGAAGAATTTTTAAAACGAGGGAAAAGAATTAATTAGTTCATACTAACGAAGATAACTTCTCAGCATCCACGCCATCTTTTCGTGTTGCCTGAGGAGCCCGGTAACAAAATCACTGCTTCCAATATCTTTATACTTTTCATCAAAGTCTT
>Ga0310810_10002127_pt1 | contig 21093 bp, 15 predicted proteins | sample NCmetagenome_FD_207641 | JGI IMG/M metagenome (GOLD analysis project Ga0310810, IMG submission 207641) | Soil microbial communities from experimental microcosm in Duke University, North Carolina, United States - NC | ecosystem: Engineered > Artificial ecosystem > Soil microcosm > Unclassified ...
CGGACTACCCGGAACACGCGGAACACCAGGAACGGGCCACGGACTACACGGAACACGCGGACCGAATGGAACGGGCCACGGAACACGCGGAACGCCGGGGACGGGCCACGGACCACGTGGAACAGATGGAACGGTCCACCGATGACGGGGAACCCACGGAAACGCGTGAGTCTCGGACACGGGCTGAATCGCTCGGATCCAGCGAACCGGAACCCGTTGAACCCGTTGAACCCATTGAACCCGTGGAACCCAGGTACGCGCGAATTGGCTCGGAGGGCCTGGGGCGCCTGCGAGCGCGGTATGCGGAAGTGCTTGCGCGGATTGCCGAGCGCCCGATGGATGAGGCGGCGCGGGAAGAGCTGAAACTCAAGGCCGAGCGTCTAAATCCCGATGCGTGGGTCACGGCGGATGAGGTGTCTCAGGCGCTCGAACAGTACGAGGTCGTCTTCGAGGAGCTCCGCGCGGTAGTCGGCCGGCATCCGCGGCGGCGATCGCGGCGGTAGCCGGCGCGGTTATAATTCACATGATGCAACGCACGTTTCCGGTGGCGGTAGCTCTCCTCATCGCCGGCGCGACCCTCGGCGCGCAGGGCCAGAAGCCGGATCAGAAGCCGCCCGCGCAGAAGCCGCCCGAAGGCGTGCTCACGCCGCAGCAGCAGCCGCAGCGGGAAGTCATCCGCCGCAGCGTCGATCTCGTCACGACGTCGGTCGTCGTGCGCGACGAGCAGGGACAGTTCCTCTCGAACCTGGGGAAGGCCGACTTCGACGTCTACGAGGACGGCGTCAAGCAGGACGTCATCACGTTCGTGCTCACGCACGGCGGACGCGTGCTGAGCGACGTGGCAGCGCCGCCGCCGCCGGCGCAGGAAGGCATCCTGCTGCCGCCGCCGCGCCCCACCAACGACGCGTCCGGGCGCATGTTCCTGATCTTCGTGGACGATCTCCACATGGACTTCCGGAACACCGGGCGGATTCGCGAGATCTTCAGGAAGATCTCGAAAGAGCTGGTGCACGACGGCGACATGTTCGGGATTGTGTCGACGGGTCCGTCCTCGATTGCGATCGACATGACCTACGATCGCAAGCGGCTCGACGAAGCGATCAACAAGATCTCGGGTGCCGGGCTGAAGCCGGAGGAGATCATCGAGACGCCCGACGGCTCGCAGGGGCCGCCGGAAGTGCGCTATCGCGCGCACGTCGCGTTTTCGACCGCCTACGACATCCTGAAGACGCTGGAGCAGGTGCACAACCGCCGCAAGGCCTTCATCTACGTGAGCGACGGCTACGATTTCGATCCGTTCTCGAAGTCGCGCGCCAAGGAGGCCAACGATCGCTATTCGCAGATGATGGGCGGCAACTGCAATTCGAGCAGCGGCGGCGACTCGAGCAACTGCGACAGCAGCCAGTCGTCCGACACGAATCCGTTCTCGAAGGGCGGCAATGAATTCGCCGCCGCGGATCTCGCCGCCGAGCTCTCCGAGCTGACGCGCGAAGCCAACCGCGCCAACACGACCTTCTACACGATCGACCCGCGCGGCCTCGTCGGCGGGCCGGATCTGGACGAGACGAAGCTCGACACGCAGGACTGGCAGGATCACATCCGCGAGACGCAGAACAGCCTGCGGGTCATCGCCGAGCTGACCGGCGGCTACGCGGTCGTCAACCAGAACGACTTCGAGAAGGCAATCAAACGGATCGACTCCGAGACGAGCGACTACTACGTCGTCGGCTACTACTCGAACAATCCGGACCCGCTGAAGAAAAGGCGGATGATCGCGATCAAGGTCAACAAGCCGGGCAAGTACGATCTCCAGTACAAGACGTCGTACACGCTGAAGCCGCCGCCCGCCGTCAAAGCCACGAAATAAGCGTTAGTGGAGGAAGTCTCCGCGCCACCCGTGAGGGAGGATGTCGGGGCCGCCGACCTGCGTCCAGTTGTCGGCGTCGAGCTGCTGCTCGAGCGCGATGGTACGCAGTCGGAACTGCTCGGCGTCGATGAACCGCTCCGTCTCCGTCGGCCGACCCGGCCACGCGACGTCGAGGACGTACTCATTCGTGACGGCGTCGAAGCGCGTTTCGATCCGAAGGGCGCCGTCGTGTCGCTTGTAGAACCAGACCACGATAGAGATTGTACCCCGCCCGGACGGCCCTCGGCCGAGCGGGGAGCGGTCCTAAGCCCAAAGGCTTACCAGATGAATCTCAACCCGATCTGCGCGTCGCGCGCCCCGAAGAGGGTGTTGCTGGCGGCAGTCGGCACCAGGAACGTCGGCTTACCCGTGAGCGGCGAAATGGTCGGCGAGAGGTTGATCGTGACCAGATTCGTCGTCGCGTCGAAGCTCGAGCTGGTCACGGTGTACTTCCCGGCGGTCACCGCGGTGAAGTTCGTCCAGTTGAACAGGTTGAACGCCTCGGCGAGCGCTTCGATCTTGCGCGTGCCGCCGATGTTGAACACCTTTGAGACGCGCAGGTCGATCGTCTTTCGTCCCGGCTGCCGGAACGCGTTGCGCTCGTCGAACGGCGCGCGGAACGACCCGCCCGAACCGTTGGTGCCGCCCGAGACGGCGCCGGCGGCCGCCGGCGGGTTGCCCGGGGGCGCCGAAATGGTGCCCGAGATCGGCAGGCCGCTCTCGAATGTTCCGATCACGCCGAACTGGACGCCGTAGAGGTACGCCGGCGCGTAGTGCGCGCTGGTGACGAGCCGGTGACGGCGATCGAAGTCGGAGGTGCCATTATCGAGATCCGGATTGTTCGGGTCGAACGAGTTCGGGAAGCCTCCGAAGAACGTCGTCGAGTTCTGGCCCGTGTCGGTTGCCTTCGAGAGCGTGTAGTTGGCGTTGAACAGCAAGCCGTGGCTGTACCGCTTGTTGAACTGCAGCACCATCGCGTTGTACTGCGATTTCACGACGTCGAGAAGCTCGATGGCGGCGCCGATGTTCGGATCGGGCCGGGCGCCGCGGTAGAACGGATAGGTGCCGACGTTGTTGCCGTCGAGCACGTAGGTGACCGTGGCTGTCGGCACCGGCAGGTTCGAATCGTAGAAGAGCGGCAGGTGCGTGCCGCGGCTGTAGAGATACGATGCGCTCACCGTAATGTCGCCGCTCAGCGCGCGATCCACCGTCAGCTCGCCCTCGTAAATCTGTGGACGCTGCAGGTCTGGCGCCAGGTAGTTGATCGACGGCTTCGAGCCGGATGTGGTCGGCGGCGCTGACAGCACGTTCGGATACTGCGGAGCGCCGGGGGTCGCCGGCGAGAACGTATAGGTCGCCAGCGTCACGGCGTTGTTCGTCAGCGCGCTCGAGATCTGGCTGTTGCTCGTGCGCCCGTAATAGATGCCCCAGCCCCCGCGGAACACCGTCCGGTGCTCGCCTTTCCAGTCATACGTGAAGCCGATGCGAGGGCCGAAGTTGTTCTTGTCCTGGTTGAACGTCATCGTCGCCGGATAGGCTGGGTTGCCGTTCTCGACGACGCCGCGCACGGAGACATGTCCGGGCTGCGGGAGCTTCTGGTACTCATACCGGACGCCGAGATTCAGCGTCAGCAGGTTGTTCACCTTCCACGTGTCCTGCACGAACGCGTTGTAGTCGGTCGTGGGGAAGTAGACGTCGCCCTGGAACTGCGAGCCGCGGAGATCGAATGCCTGGCTGAAGCCGCTGTTGTTGTAGTGGCGGCCGTCGGTAAAGGCGCCCTGCACCAGGGGCGTGCAGCCCGTTGCGAGCGCCGGGCAGTCGGCGGCGATGCTCTGAAGGTTCCCGTAGGAGTACACACCGCCGCCGGAGAACAGGTTGATCAGGTTTTCCTGCACGTAGTTGATGTCGACGCCCGCCTTCAGGCCATGGCTGCCCATGTAGTGCGAGATGTTGTCGATGAACTCGTACCGCCGTTCGTCGGGGAACTTCGCGCGCGGCAGGAAGTTCGGCATGCCGAAGCTCGGGCCGTTGCTGACGGACGTGCTCGGTACGCCGGGCGCGTTCGGCGTCTGCGCTTCGAAGTCGCGGCCGACCTGCACGCGCGCTTCGTTCAGCCAGCTTGGCGAGAGGATCGTGTTGAGCGACGCGACGAAGAAGTCGGTTTTCACGATATCCGTGCCGTTGGCCGACTGCGAGACGGTGATCACCGGCGGCGTCTGCACGCCATTCGGCGAGTTCCACCGGTGCATGTTGTATTGAACAGAGAGGTTGTTCTTCTGGCTCAGATTGAAGTCGACCTTTCCGAAGCCGACGTCGTTGGTCCCCGAGCGCGGATACACGCCCTTCAGACTCTGGTAGTACGCGATCGTCGCCGCGCAGCCAGGGGCCGTGCACGCCGTCTGTGCCGTGCCGCTCAGCAGCAAGTCGTCCCGGAAGTTGACCGTGACGGGGAAGTCCCGCCGCTGGCCGTCGTAGTTCGCGAAGAAGAAGATCTTGTTGTGCTTGACCGGGCCGCCGACCGCGAAGCCGAATTGCTGGCGCTTCTCCTTCGGCTTGCCGATCGGGTTGCCCAGCGAGTCGGCCTTGATGGCGAACGCGTCGCGCGCCTCGAACTTGTCGGAGCGCAAATAATAGAATCCTTCACCCGCGTAGTTGTTCGTGCCCGACTTGGTCACCGCGTTGACGCTGCCGCCCGCGGCGCGGCCGAACTCCGCCGAGAAATTGCTGATGCCGACCTGAAACTCGCGGATGGCGGCCTGGCTCACGCTGTACGACGTGCGCGTGCGGCCGCGGGCTTCGGAGAAGAACGCCTGGTTGTTGTCGACGCCGTCGACGCTGTTGTTGTTGTACAGCCCGGAGATGCCGCGGTAGCTGACGAGGCCGAAGCCGCCGTCGTTGGTGACGCCAGGGCTGAGGAGCACGAAGTTCTCCCACCGGCGGCCGTTGATCGGCAGGTTCTGGATCGCCGTCTGTCCGATCACGTTGCCGACGTCGGTGCGCCGCGTGTCGATCTGCGGCGCCTCCGCGTTGACTTCGACCGTCTCGCTCACGCCGGCGGGATGCATCTTCACGTCGACGGGCGCCGTCTGGCCGACCTGCACGACGATGCCGCCGATCGGCGCCGCCTGGAATCCCGCGAGCGTCGCCGATACCTCGTACCTGCCCGGCTGCAGGGCAGTGGCGCGATACCGTCCGGCCTCGTCGGTGACGAGATCGCGCGCGACGTTGGTGTCCATGTTCTTGACGACGACGGCGACGCCGGGAAGAACCCCGCCGCTCGCGTCGCTGACGATGCCTTCGATGCTGCCCGTGGTGGCCGCTTGCGCGTGCGTCACGACCGGCCTCATCGCGGCGAGTGCGAAAAAGATAAATGACAGGAACAGTCGAGTGGCTCTGTTCAGCCGTAACTTCATCAGGGCTTCTCCAACGTGCCGAGGGTTAGTCAACCGGATTTCTGCTGTTTGAGGGCGCAGGGATTATAGCAGGCGGCGTCGCGCTTCGACTGTAAATCGTTCGCAACGATGCCGATCCGGAATCTCCGATCGCGAATCCACAATCGCGAATCATCTAGGAGAGCGCGTGCTTCACCCGGACAATCGCTTCGGCGAGATAATGCCTGTCGATCTCGACGCCGACGAAGTCGACGCCCAGTTGCGCGGCGGCGAGCGCGGAGCTGCCGAGGCCGAGGAACGGATCCAGCAGGACCTTCGTCCGCGCGAGTCCGTGGAGGCGGACGCAGTACTCCGGCACGCGAGGCGGGAATGTCGCCGGGTGCGGCCGGTCCTTGTCGCGACTCTGGATCGTCTCGTACGGAATGAACCACGTGTTGCCGCGGCAGCGTCGATTGTCCGCCGCGCCGCGCCAGCGGCTGATGTTCGAGGCATCCTGGTAGCGGACCCCGATCGCGCGCCGATCGAGCGCGGTCCTGCCGGCGGGCGTGAAATGAAACACGAACTCGTGACAGTCGTTCAAAAAGCGATCGCTGTTGATTGGCTTGTAGTGTCCGACGTTCAGGTCCCTGCCCAGGCCCGCGGCCGCGCCCGCCGCGTCGCGATCGATCGCGATCGACTTGATCCAGTGAATCGTATTCTGCAGTTGCAGATGCCGTCGCGCGGCCTGCGCCACATCCAGCGCCGTCCACGGGTCGGTGGGCTTGGCGCCCACGTTCAGAAAGAGCGAACCTGCGGGATCCAGAGCCCGTCCGGCCGCCGCGATCCAGGCGCCCGTCCATTCGAGATATTGATCGCGGGGAAGGGTGTCGTCGTAGCTTCGATACCGCACACCGAGGTTGTAGGGTGGCGACGTGACGATTACAGAAATCGACCCGGGCGTAAGAGAACGGAGCACTTCGAGGCAGTCGCCGAGATAGAACCGAAGGGTGCCGCGAGGGGTGTCTATCCGGGTATGGGGCTTCGGAAGCCGGAGCGGCTTCCCCGCGAGGGGCATGCGGAGATGTTACCAGCGTGCGCTCAGCCGATCCGAAAACTAGCTGGCGCGGGCGATCTCCATCGGCGTCCGCGCGCCATGTCGGGCCGTGCCCAGGGTGTGATTCCGGCGGTGCGCGTGATGAACGCACGCGTCGCCCTTCTCCTCGACGTACGTGACTTCGCGATGCGTCGCGATCTCGCGATACCGGCCCGTCACGCATCCGCATGCGAGCGTCGTGAAGCCGAGCAGACGAACCAGACTCATCATGGCGACCCCTCCGGGTGCAGCTGCACAGTTTGGCAGCAACTTCTGTACCGCTGAGGTCGCAATCAGCCTGCCCGGTTTTCTTCCGAATTCGGCGGCGTGCGCATCGCAAGATGTCAACGCCGCGCCATCTGTTGGATTGTTGACAACGATCGGTTGGATCGCGGATCTGTAACTTCGTCCCTGGATTCCTACCCTTGCTTGATCGCCTCGAACCGTTCCAGATCCTGCTGGCGCTGCTTGGACGCGCGACTCCGCGCGGTGCCGATGTGGAACGCGAGCAGCAAATGGAGGAGTCCGGCGACGACGAGCTCGGGGACGGTGCCTCCGAGCGCGACCGGGAGGTAGTTGAGCGCGGTCGCGACCAGGAAGAGCGTGCTGAACAGCGCGTCCGGTCCGCGGCCGGGAAAGCGCTGGCCGAACGTCATCGCGACGTGTTCCCAGCCGCCGTCCGGCTCGTGGAAGACCTGAAGGTAACGGCCGATCCGTTCGACGTTGATATGGAGGGCGTAGATCGCTTCGAATCCGGCGGCGAGGACGAGCAGCGGCAGAAGCGCCGCGATCGGCAGCGCGACGGCCGCCGTGGTCGCGATCGCCGCGCCGGCCCAGAGGCCAAAAGTCACCGGCAGGAGGATCATCCGCGCCGTCCCACGCTCGCGGATGGTCGCTCTGAGGGCCGCGAACTCTTCGTCGGAATGATTCATCGTCGCGGAAACCGCACGCGTCGAGGGGGAAAATATCACAATCGAGGCTTTATGGCCGCGCTGGAACGACTTTTGAACATCACGGCCTTTGACGAATTTGGGAATTTGCCCGGTTGAGCTCGATAAGTGGTTGCATCTGCTGGAGGTTATGCTACACTGCGGACGTTCCACAAAGTTCCCAACCGGTTGCTCCCAGCCGACCGCTTGGCCGCATACGGAGGATTTGTGCGCCTGATCCGCCCGGCGTTGGCCGGAAGAGTTTTTGCGACGCTTCTCGGCGTCGCCGTCTGCGTGCCCGCGGCAGCCGTCCCGGCTGGGGCCGCGCAGCGCAAGCCGTCCGTCCACCGCGCGGCGACCACCAAAACGGCGAAGACGACGGCCTACTCGGCCCGCGCCTCGCGCGCCCGCAAAGCCAATCTCGCCCGCGCCCGGGCCTCGGCGCGCGCCCGCGAAGCGGCCCGCCTGCGCAGCCTGCAGCAGTTGCAGGAGGCGATGACGCCGCGGTTCAAGACCGACGCGAACGGGCAGACCATTCCCGACATCCGCGCCGCCGCCGCGATCGTGTTCAATCCGGTCACCGGTCAGGTCCTCTACGAGGAGAATTCGCAGGACAAGCGCTCGATCGCCAGCATCACGAAGGTGATGACCGCGCTCGTCTTCCTCGAGGACAATCCGGATCTGAACGCCGACGTCAAGGTCGAGCGCAGCGACGTCTTCGCCGCGTCGACCACGTACCTGAAAGCCGGCGATCACATCACCGAGAGCGAGCTGCTGCACCTGCTGCTCATCGCGTCCGACAACGCCGCCGCCCGCGCGCTGGCCCGCTCGTCGCACGGCGGCACGGCCCCGTTCGTCGAGCGGATGAACGAAAAGGCGATCGAGCTCGGGCTCCAGAACACCAGCTTCGCGGATCCGTCCGGCCTGAATCCGAACAACATGTCGTCGGCCTTCGACCTGTCGCACCTGATCACGTTCGCCGCGAGCGACGAGCGGATCTCGTCCATCATGCGGACGCCTGAGTACACGGTCACGACGAATCGGCGCATGATTCCGATCCACAGCACGAACCACCTGGTGCGCGATGGCGACGTCGACGTGCTCGGCGCGAAGACCGGCTTCATCTCGAAGTCCGGCTACTGCCTCGCCACGCTGCTTCGTCTCCCCCAGGGCAACCCCATCGCCGTCGTCGTCCTCGGTGCGCATTCGAACAACGGCCGGTTCTGGGAGACGCGGCACCTGTTCTCCTGGCTGAATTCAAAGGCGTCCGAGCTCGTTGGAAAAGACCACTAGAGATCGCGGAAGACGGAAGACGGAAGACGAAAAAGGGCGGCCTGCGGGCCGCCTTTTTGTTCTTCCAGGTTCTGCCTTCTAGCTTCCGCCTTCCGTCTTCGCCTTCCGTCTTTGGTAAGTGCCCTACCTATATCCCCGCTGGACGGCGGCTGCGTCGAGCGTCAGCGTCGCGATGGCGTCGACGACCGGCATGACCTGCCGGGAAGCGTGCCGCGCGTCGTAGGCCTTCAGATAGCGCTGGCACACATCGCAGCCGTTCAGGCGATACCGGCCGTCGCGCGTGGCGAACGACGTGATGCGCGCGCGGTCGGTGTTGAGGCAAAACGGGCAGGCGAGCTGATCGAAGCGCCACTGCGAGGTGCAGCGCGAGCAAATCAGCAGCCGCTCGGCCGCGCGGGTGATGACCGAGAAATCCGGCTCGCCGCCGCAGAGCGGACAGTTGCCGTGCGGCCAGCCCTTGAAGATCGTGCGCGCCATGATGGCGTCGGCGCACCGGGAAAGGAAGGGACGCATCGCCTGCAGGAGCAGCGGCTCGAGCCCGGCGATGTCCGGACCCACTTCATGGCCGCCGGCCGGCACGGGCCTCGCGGCTTCGTACCAGTTCCTGACGGCCGGGGCGAGCCGCTCGGCGTCGCGCAACAGCGCCTCAATCCGTCGATGATCCTCCGGCTCGATCGCTTCGTGGGTGCGCATCGCGTCGGCGGTGGATCGCACCAGAAACCGCAGATCGCTCCAGTCGATCGGGACCTGCTCGAAGGCGAGGATCGGCTTGCCCGCGGCGAGCGTCTTGTCCAGATGCGCCGCGTCGAGATTGATCGACGGGAGCGGCACCCGCGACTGGACCCGCCGCTGGAGCTGCAGCAACTGGATCTGCAGGTCCACCGCTTCGGTCAGCTCGGGCTGATCTTCCTTGAGCTGACGCAGCTCGACGATCTCCCGCGGCTCGGCGCGCTGCGGCTTTTCGGGCCTCTCCGGCTTTTCCACTTCGGGGAATTGTACGTGAAAAGGGCGGCTCCGAAGAACCGCCCCTTCCGCCTTCCGTCTTCCGCCTTCTTAGAAACTCCACCGCGCGCCGATGCGGATCTGCCGCGGCGCCATAATTGCGCCGGCCGTTCCGAACGGCAATGGGAAGGTCGAGCCGTTCGTCAACGTCACGGAAGTCGGGCGCGTGACGACGCTGGTCACGGTTCCGCTGTTGAACAGATTCGACAGGTCGCTGTAGATGCCGAACTTGTTCGATCCGAAGTTGAAGTTCTTCTCAATTCGCAGATCGAGCTCCTTGAGAGTCGGCAGGTAGTACGCGCCGCGCGGCGCAATCAGGAGCCGCCGATACGTCGACGACACGCTGGACGTGTTGACCGCCGAGCTCGAGAACTGCTGGATGCGGCCGTACGGCAACCCACTGGTCGCGACGTAGTACGCGTTGACGGATGCCTCGATCTTGGGAATCTGGAATCCGCCCAGCAGCTTGAATTCGTGCTTCGGCGTGAACGACGCCGGCCCCGACGCGTTGACGATCGCGAGGTTGGGCGACTCGAACTGGCGGGTTTCGGTCTGCGCCGAGCTGGAGTTGTCGACGTTCCCGGATGTCTTGGCAAAGACATACGAGGCCTGCGCCTGCCAGCGCCTCTGGAAGCGTTTGTTGAGCACCATCATCAGCGCGTGGTATTTGCGCTGAGGGTCGGCCGTCGCGAGGACGCCGCCGTTCGGATCCAGATACTGGAACCCCTTGACGTTCTGGATGGTGTAGTCCGTATTGGACGCCCCCGGATTGGCCCAGCGATAGAAGGTCTGGGGAACGCCGAGATCGGTATTCAGCGTGACCGGCGTCCACCTGGCCGATGTCGCGACCGAGTTGACGAAGTTCTTGTTCTCGCGCCAGATGCCCGTGACCGACAAGCGCATCGTGCCGGTCAGCGCGCGCTCGAACCCGACCGTCGCCTCGTCGACCGCCGGGTGCTTGATGTTGTTGGCAATCTTGTAAGGCACGAACGGCTTCGTGTCTTCGAGCACGAACTGTCCTGAGGGAGTAATCGAGTAACTGAGGTAGTCGCTGACCCCCGGAAGCGCCCGCTCGAAGATGACGGCCTGCGCCCCTTCGTAGTAGCGTCCGTACGATCCCTTGACGACCGTGCGGTTATCGCCTGCCAGATCGAGCGCAAAGCCGAGCCGCGGGGCCCAGTTGTTGCTCGAATAGACATTGGCTCCGGTCTTGCCGCTGCCCTGGATCATATCGCCGCGGACGCCGGCGTTGACGGTCAGGCGGCTCGTCGCGTGCCACGAATCCTGCGCGAACACGGCCTCGCGCTTGTTCTTCGCCGAGATGTCGTAGCTGTAGCTGTAGGCGTAGTACGGCACGCCGGCGTAATCGAGGATGTAGCTGCCGCCGGGATAGCCGTACCGATTCCGGACCGAGCTTCGCTCGATCTCGGCGCCGAACTTCAGCTCGTGACGGCCGAACTTGTCGGCATAGTGGGTGAGACTCGTATTGACCTGGTCGCGCGTCCGGTCGGCGTAGTAGTAGTAGCCTGACGAACCCGTCGCCAGTCCTGTGGCGGTGTCGAAGTGCCTCGGCACGTTGGTGGTCGGGTTCAGATCGTAGAAGCCCCACCAGCCGGTGTACTTCGCCTCGGCGAACGTATTCGAGTTGAAGATGTGCCGATACTGCGTGAGCCAGACGTACTCCGGCGCGTCTTCCTTGACCGTCAGCGCGTCGGTCGTCGCCAGGCCGGAGCCGCGGCCCTCGATGTTGTACGAGTCGTACTGCAAGTGACCGGTGAACTGGTTGTTCGCGTCCGGCTGCCACGTGATCTTGCCGTTCAGGCGCGGGCTGACTTCGTGGCGCTTGGTCACGGGCCCGCTCGGATCGGTCTGCAGCAGGAAGCGCTGCGCGCTGACGAAGAAGAACAGCTTGTTCTGCTTGATCGGCCCGCCGAACTGCGTCGTGATGTCCGCGTACTTCGTCGTCTTGGCGGGATCGGCGAGCGTCGGATTCGACGACTTGACGGCTGACGGCACGTTATTCGATCCCATGCTCTTGTTCGTGCCGAAGAAGTCGAACAATCCGGAGAAGCGGTTGCCGCCGGACTTGGTGATGGTGTTCACGACCGCGCCGGTGTAGCCGCCATATTCCGCGGGCGCGCCGAGGCCTTGGAACTGGTATTCCTCGACCATGTTGTAGTTGTAGAACGTCCACGCCGTGCCGCCTTCCGGATCGCGCGTGTCGACCCCGTCGATGAGCAGCGCATTCCCCGAACCGGCTCCGGCGCCGTACGCCGAGCTGTTGTTGATGCCCGGCGCGTAGTTGATCACGTTGATGGCCGTCCGCGTAATCGGCGCGCTGTACAGGAGCGACTGCGAGATCGTGTTCTCGGTGGCGCTGCTCTTGACGTCGACCACGGGCCGCTCGCCGGTGACGGTCACGTTCGTCTCCAGGCCGCCGATCTTCATCTGCAGATCGATATTCAGCTCGCGGCCCGGGGAGATTTGGATGTCGTTTTGCGCCGCCTTCGCGAAACCCGTGAGGTCGGCGCTGACGCTGTAGAGCCCGGGCTCGAGACCCGGGAACCGATACGTGCCCGTGGTGTCGGTGGTGGCGGTCCGGCTTCCCTGCTTGCCGACCAGAGTCACGGTGACACCCGGCAGCACGGCGCCCTGCTGGTCCTTGATCGTCCCGGAGATCGTGCCGGTCAGGGTCTGGCCCAGGGCGGGCACCGCAAAGCACGCCGCGAGCAGCAGCGCCGCAGTCGTCCTGATCATTCTTCGCATGTGTGCGATTCCTCCCTTAGTTATCGAACCGGCGACTTGACCGGAACGCGATCGTGGTGGACGGACCAAATCGCGAAGCCGGCGCCAGCGCCCATCAATGCGAGCGTGACCTTGCCGCGCGTGCTGGAGAAAAACGAGCTCGGCGAGCTCGGCGTGGCCGCGGGCTGGTCGCCGTCGGTGTGGAGTCGGCCGGCGCTGCTACGCAGCGTGACGCCTTCGCCGCCGCGCGGCGAGGCGGCCAGGAGCATGGCGCGGCTCGCGGGGGACAAGCGGGTCAGCTGCGCGCCCGCGTTGGGACTCGCAGTCTCGCCCGCCGTGCACGGAAGTGCGGCTGCGCCGAGCGCCAGACTGACGCTCGCGATGCACGCCGCCGTGCGGCTGATCAACCGTCTCACATGGACCTCCTCTTGTCGGTGGCAGAACGTGGCCAACGACACCCAAGATTAGCCGGACGTCACGAGCAAGCGCAGTGCCCGGCGTGACGGCCGCAGACCGGATGGCGTTAAGTTGTAGTGTTAAACTAGCTTGCAGTCAAGACGAGTTCACGCAATTCAGGGTTCGGCGCCTGTACTCCAGAAGAACGAATCCAATTCATTGAATCGTGCGGAAGAAGCAGCTCATTTCGATCGTCCTCGCCGCGCTCGCCGTGGCGGGGACGGCGGCAGCCGTATACCGCCTCCGGCCCCGGCGCATCATCTCCGCCGGCACGGATTTCGGCACGCTGCCGCGGGGCGTCGATCGCGGCGCGCTGAATCTGCTCGTCGTCACGCTGGACACCACGCGCGCCGATCGGCTCGGGCCGTACGGCCGCTCGCGGGCGGGGACGCCGAATCTGGACGCGCTGGCCCAGGACGCCGTCGTATTCGATCACGCCAGCACGGCCGCGCCGCTCACGCTTCCCGCGCACTCCACGCTCTTCACCGGCCGGTTCCCGCCTGAACACGGCGTCCGCGACAACGGCGGGTACTTCCTCAGCGACAAGGAACAGACGCTCGCCGAGACCCTGAAAGGGCGCGGATTTGCCACCGGCGGCTTCATCGCGGCGTACGTTCTCGATTCGAAGTGGGGCATCAATCAGGGCTTCGACACTTATTTCGACGACTTCGATCTCTCCAAGTACAAAGTCTTCGCGATGGGCGCCATCCAGCGCCCCGGCAACGAGGTCGTCGATCGCGCGCTGCCCTGGATCGAGCAGCATCGCAACGAGCGGTTCTTCGCGTGGGTGCACCTGTACGACGCCCACACCCCGTACACGCCGCCCGAGCCCTTCAAAAGCCTGTACCCCGACGATCCTTATCAGGGGGAAATCTCGTTTGCCGACTCGCAGGTCGGCCGCCTCCTGACCTTTCTGCGCCAGCGCGATCTGTTCGATCGAACGGTGGTGGTCGTCATGGGCGATCACGGCGAGAGCCTCAAGGATCACGGAGAAGCCGGTCACGGCTTCTTCGTTTATGAGAGTACCGTGCACGTGCCGCTGATCATCCGGGCGCCATTTTCGGCGATGCGGCACCGCCGCGTCGACGATCCCGTCCGCTCGGTGGACGTGATGCCCACCGTCCTCGATCTGCTGGGCGTGCCGAAGCCCGCGGACCGCGTCATCGACGGTGCCAGCGTGACGCCGCTGATGACGGGCGCGCGCGCCGATCTGGGCCTCGAGGCCTACGCCGAGGCCGTGTATCCGCTCCATCATTTCGGCTGGAGCGATCTGCGCGCGCTCCGCGAGGGACGGTACAAGCTGATCGCGGCGCCGCGTCCCGAGCTGTACGATCTGCAGGACGATCCCGCCGAGCAGAAGAACATCTTTGCCGACCGCCGGGCGCTGGGCGAGCGAATGCTCGGGCGGCTCGCCGACATGGAGCGTCACTTCAAGTCTTCCGCCCCGGCCAGCGGACAGGCCGTCGAAATCGATCCCGACGCGAAGGCGCGGCTCGCCGCGCTCGGCTACGTCGGGTCGTTCGTTGCCACCGTCGGCGATGAGGGGTCGCGCGCGAATCTGTCCGATCCCAAGGACAAGGTGCACCTCTTCAACGAGATCGGTGAAGCGCGGGAGCTGGCGCGGGACGAAAACCAGATCGCCGCCGCCATGAGCATGCTCGACAAGGTGCTCAAGGAAGATCCGAAAGTGATCGACGCGTGGTTCACGCTCGGCAACATGTCCGCGCGGCTCGGCCGGGACGAACAGGCCGTCGCCTACTTCAAGCGCGCGCTCGCGCTCAAGGCCGACGACGAAGAAGCCGTCGTCAACCTGGCGCACGCGTACCGGAAGCTGGGTCGCGACGACGATGCGCTCGTGGGCTTTCGCCGATTCCTGGAGCTCGATCCAAAGAGCGCGCAGGTGCACTACGAGATTGCGCAGATCCTGATCGACCGAAGCGAGTTCGCCGGCGCCACCGCCGAGCTGCAGCGCGCGCTGGCGCTCGAGCCGAAGATGGCCGCGGCACGAAACGCGCTCGGCGTCGTCGCGCTGAATCAGGGCGATCTGTCGGGCGCCGAAGGGGAGATTCGCCGAGCCCTCGAACTGAAACCGGACGTCCGCCTCGCGCATTTCAACCTGGCGCTGCTCGCCGAGAAGCGCGGCGATCTTGCCGCCGCGCAGGCGGAGTACGGGAAAGAACTGGAGCTCCATCCGAGCAACTACAAGGCCGCGTTCAACCTCGGCCATCTGTACGAAGCGCAGCGCCGCCCGGCCGATCAGGAAGCGGCGTATCGGAAAGCGATCGAGCTCAACCCGGAGTTCGGCGAAGGCTACTTCTACCTGGCGAAGCTGTTGCTGGATCAAGGACGTCGATTCGACGAGGCGGTCCAGCTCGCCCAGAAAGGCCTCGAAGTCGCTCCGAAGTCGCCGTACGCGCCGCTCGGGCATTACGTGCTCGCCGACCTGTACAGCCGTCTCGGCCGACCGGCGGAGGCGGCCGCCGAAGCGCAGCGGGGGCGGGCCCTCGAGAAGGCCGCGCCGGCGAAAGGGCGCGGGGAAGGCGAGTAATGGCAAAGCGCCCGACGACGCGGACGACCGGGGAGATCGCCACGGCACCCGAACCGCTCGACGTGCTGATGGTGATCTCGGAAGCGCGCCCGTTTGCGAAGACCGGCGGCCTGGCAGACGTCGGCGCCGCGCTTCCGGCGGCGCTCGCCCGCCTCGGGCACCACGTCACGATCGTGCTGCCGCGCTATCGCGGCTTACCGTCCGAGGGCGTCAGCACGCGGCGGGCCGACGTGCCGATGGGCGCCGCGCGTTATCCGGTCCGCATGATCGAACAGCCCGCCGGCGAAGGCGTGACGGCGATCCTGATCGATGCGCCGGACCTTTACGATCGCGACGGCCTGTACGGCGACGCGCGAGGCGAGTACTCCGACAACGCATTTCGGTTCGCGGTGCTGTGTCGCGCCGCGCTCGAATACGCGCGACTCAATGGTGCCGGCGGCAGGCGTCCGTCGGTCGTGCACGCGCATGACTGGCAGGGTGCGCTCGCGCCGGTTTATCTGCGTACGATCCTCCGCGACGATGAGTTCTTCGCGGGGACACGTACGGTCCTGACCATCCATAACCTCGCGTTTCAGGGTTTGTTCGATCCGCGCGAGCTCTCCTCGATCGGCCTCGGTCCCGACCTATATACGCCCCAGTTCTTGGAGTTCTGGGGCCGCGCCAGCTCGCTCAAGGGCGGCATCGTCGCGAGCGACACGATCACGACGGTGAGCCCGACGTACGCGCGCGAGATCCTCACGCCGGAGTACGGCTTCGGATTCAACGGCATCCTGGCGGATCGGGCGCGGGATCTGATCGGCATTCTCAACGGCATCGACGTCGAGGCGTGGGATCCGCGGACCGACAAGTACCTGCCGGCGCACTTCGACTCGCGTTCGCTCGGCCGAAAGGCCGTCATCAAGCGCGCCCTGCTCGAGTATGCGGGCATCCCTCGCGACGCCGCGACGCTCGCCCGTCCGGTGATTGGCCTCGTCACGCGACTTACGCCCCAAAAGGGCTGCGACCTGCTCGCGGGAGCGGCCGACCGGCTCATGGCATTCGATGCGTCCTGGGTGATGCTCGGCAGCGGCGAAAGCTGGTGCGAGGATCTCTGGCGGCATCTCGCCTCCCAATACCCCGACCGCGTGGCCGCCCGGATCGGCTTCGACGAGCACTTCGCGCATCTCATCGAAGGTGGCGCGGACATGTTCCTGATGCCGTCATGGTACGAGCCGTGCGGGCTCAACCAGATGTACTCCCAGCGCTACGGCACGCCGCCCATCGTCCGGGCGACGGGCGGCCTCGAGGACACGGTCGTCGACGTGGACGATCCGGCGGGCAAGGGAACCGGGTTCAAGTTCACCGCCTACACGGCTGAGGCGCTTCTCGGCGCCGTCGAGCGGGCGCTGGACGCGTTCCACAACCCGAAACGCTGGAAGACGATCCAGCGGGACGCCATGAAACGGGATTTCTCCTGGGACGTTTCAGCCCGGGAGTATGTCAAAGTGTATAGAGGGGAAACTGATGGCATCCGACAAGGTTCAGACGTTCACCGACGGCAACTTCGACCAGACGATCACCGGCGGCAAGCCCGTCCTCGTTGATTTCTGGGCGGAATGGTGCGGGCCCTGCCGCCGGCTGGCGCCCACCGTCGAGGAGCTCGCGGGGCACTACGATGGCAAGCTCGTCGTCGGCAAGCTGAACGTCGACGAGAATCCGAACACGGCCTTCAAGTTCAGCATCCGGGGCATTCCGACGCTGCTTCTGTTCAAGGGCGGTCAGGTGGTCGAACAGGTGGTCGGCCTGGCCGACAAGGACTCGCTGAAAAAAGTCATCGACAAACACGTTGCTTAAGAACGTCATCGTGATCGGTTCGGGGCCGGCGGGCCTGACCGCCGGCCTGTATGCGGCGCGCGCCAACCTGAAGCCCCTGATCGTCGAAGGCCTCGAAGCGGGCGGGCAGTTGATGCTGACGACGCTCGTCGAGAACTGGCCGGGATATCGGGACGGGATCATGGGGCCGGATTTGATGGCCGAGATGCGCGCGCAGGCGGAGCGGTTCGGCGCGGAGATCGTCCGCGGACACGTCACCGAGGTCGATCTGGCGGCGCGGCCGCACATCGTCAGGACGTCCGACGCCGAGTATCAGACGCGGTCGCTGATCATCGCCACCGGCGCGTCTGCGCGCCTGCTCGGTCTGCCGTCGGAGCGGGCGCTCATCGGCCACGGTGTGTCGACGTGCGCGACATGCGATGGGTATTTCTTCCGCGGCCGCCCCATCGCGGTGGTGGGCGGAGGGGATTCCGCGATGGAGGAGGCGGTGTTCCTGACGCGGTTCGCCTCGCACGTCACGATCGTCCATCGCCGCGACACGCTCCGCGCATCGAAGATCATGCAGGACAAGGCGTTCGCCAACGAGAAGATCTCCTTCGAGTGGAATGCGGAGGTCGAGGAAATCCGGGACACGGGAAAGGGCGAAGTCACCTCGATGGTGCTTCGAAACCGCCTGACGGACGCGACGAAAGAGATTCCGGTCGATGGCGTCTTCGTCGCGATCGGCCACACGCCGAACACAGCGCTCTTCCAGGGACAGGTCGACACGGATCCGAACGGCTACATCCTCACGCACGCAGGGACGAGGACCAGCGTCCCTGGCGTCTTCGCCTGCGGCGACGTTCAGGATCACGTCTATCGCCAGGCGGTGACGGCGGCCGGATCCGGCTGCATGGCCGCGATCGATGCGGAAAAGTACCTGGAAGGGCTGCCGCAGCACCTGGGCGAAGCCCAGGTGATGGCATGAAAGAAATGTGGAAATTTCCAAATTCCTCCGTCAGTCGATCCAGCCCCCGCCCAGCACGACCTCTCCGTCATAGAAGACGACCGCCTGTCCCGGCGTGACGGCGGTCTGCGGCTCGTCGAAGACGACGCGCGCACGATCGACGTCCAACGCCGTCACCGTCGCAGGGGCCTCTCGGTGCCGGTAGCGGATGCGGGCGGACGCGCGAACCGGACCGGCCGGGATCTCTCCGCTAATCCAGTTCACGCCCGAAGCCGTCAGCGCGTCGCGATCGAGGGCATCCTTCGGGCCGACGGTCACCGACGCCGACGCGGCATCGATGTCCACGACGTACAGCGGAATTCCCGCCGCCAGGCCGAGGCCCTTGCGCTGGCCGATCGTGAAACGGTGCACGCCATCGTGGCGCCCGAGGACGCGGCCCTCGCGGTCGCGAATGATCCCCGACGGCATTTCCGCGCGGCGTCCCACGAACGCCGAATGCTCGCCCGAGGCGACGAAGCAGATCTCCTGGCTCTCGTGCTTCTCGGCGACGCTCAGGCCGAGGCGCCGGGCTTCCTCGCGGACCGCCGCCTTGTCGAGCGCGCCGACGGGGAAGCGCGCGCGCGCGAGCTGCGCCTGCGACAGGGTGAAGAGGAAGTACGACTGGTCCTTTCGCGCGTCGGCGCCGCGCTTCAACAGATACCGCCGCGTCGCCGCGTCGAATTCGACCTGCGCGTAGTGCCCGGTCGCCACCGCCTCGGCGTCGAACGCCTGCGCGCGCTCGACGAGCGACGCGAACTTGAGATCGCCGTTGCAGTGCACGCAGGGGATGGGCGTCCGCCCGGCCGCGTACTCGCGCACGAAATCCGAAACGACGTGCTCCTGGAACTGGCGCTCGAAATTCACGATGTAGTGGGGAATGCCGATGGCGCCCGCGACGCGCCGCGCGTCGCGCAGATCGTCGAGCGTGCAGCAACTGCCGAAGGTGACGTCGCGGTTCGACTGCGTGCTCTCTGCTCTTGCTGAATGATCGTAGAGCTGCATCGACAGGCCGATGACGTCGTGGCCCTGACGGGCCAGCAACCCGGCCGCCACCGACGAGTCCACTCCGCCGGACATGGCTACGACAATGCGAGACATCAGTTCAATTCACCAACTCACCAGCGCGCCAAATTCACCAACTACCTCCTGACCAGCAACCGAAGCTTCTCGACAACCACGGGCAGCTTGGCGGCCAGCGCATCCACCTGCGCCTCGTCGTTGCCGTACCCGAGACTGAATCGGATGGAATTCTGCGTCCGGTGCGTCGGCAGGCCCATGGCGCGCAGGACGTGGGAAGGCTCCAGCGTGCCGGAGGAACAGGCCGATCCCGTCGAGACCGCAAAGCCCTCGAGATCGAGCGCGATCAACAGCGACTCCGCCTCGATTCCCTCGAAGCTGATGTTGGTCGTGTTGGGGACGCGCGGCGTCAGCGCGCCGTTCACCGCCGCCCCCGGCACGCGCGCCAGCACCGCCGTTTCCAGACGATCGCGGAGCGACGCGATGCGGACGGCGTCCGACGCCAGCTTCGTGCGCGCCAGGCGAGCCGCGACGCCCATGCCCGCGATCCCCGGCACGTTTTCGGTGCCGCCGCGCCGGCTCCGCTCGTGCTTGCCGCCGGTCATCGTCGACACGAGCCGCGTGCCGCGGCGGATCCAGAGCGCGCCGGCCCCCTTCGGGCCGTTGAACTTGTGCGCGGAGATCGCGAGCAGATCGATCCCGAGCGTTCCGACGCTCAGCGGAATCTTCGCGGCCGACTGCACCGCATCCGTATGGAACAGCGCGCCGTGCGCGTGCGCGATGGCCGCCAGATCCGCAATCGGCTGAATCGTGCCGATCTCGTTGTTGGCGTGCATCACAGAAACCAGCGCCGTCTGATCGGTGACGGCCGCGGCGAGCGAGCCGGGCGTCACGATGCCGGTCGCGTCGACTGGCAGCAGCGTCACCGTCCATCCGCGCCTGCCGAGCGCCTTCACGGTGTTGAGCACGGCCTCGTGCTCGATGCTGCTGGCGATGAGCTGGCGTCGGCTCGACGCGGACTCGATTGCCTCGGCCGCGCCGCGCAGCGCGAGATTGTCGGCCTCCGTGCCGCCGCTCGTGAAGACGATCTCAGCCGGCTCGGCGCCTATGAGCGCGGCGACGTCGGTGCGCGCCTCGTCGAGCAGGGCCTTGGCGCGCTGTCCGAAGTGGTGCACGCTCGACGGGTTCCCGAAATCGTCCCGCAGCGCGCGCACGACCGCCTCGACAACCTCGGGGGCCGGCGGCGTCGTCGCGTTGTGGTCGAAGTAGGCACGCAAGGACCCGATTGTACCATTTCGCCCTAAATCTCAGCAGCGAAAGGACTAGACAGGCTCACGGACCCGTGCGTATACTGACTCGACCTGCTGCCCAGCGACCGGAATCAGGACACCCTGCGAGGTCAAACCTTCGGATACGTGGAGAGTGCGCCATGTGGAAACGCGACGACGCGGTAAGACCGACGCCGGCCGGCGGCACGCCGGCCCCTGGGGGATCGACTCAGAGTCCTCAGAGTAACCAGTCCTTCAATACCTCGCCGGCGCAGGAACCGGTGCGAACCAGCGACTCAACTCGCGGAATGGAGAAGGGGCCTGTGAATATCGGCAAGTCCGTTGTGATCAAGGGTGAGCTGACCGGCAGCGAGGATCTCACGATCGAAGGGCACGTCGAAGGCAAGATCGAGCTGCGCCAGAACGTGCTGACGATCGGGCCGAACGGCAAGATCAAGGCGCAGGTCTTCGCCAAGGCGGTCATCATCCTCGGGGAGGTCAGCGGCAACGTGACGGCGTCCGAGAAGGTCGACCTCCGCGACAACGGATCGATCGACGGCGACATCGCCGCGCCGCGCGTGGCCATCGCCGAAGGCGCGCACTTCCGGGGCAGCATCGACATGCAGCGGGCGGGCGCCAAGCCGGGCGAGGCCAAGTCCGCCGCCGCG
>Ga0310810_10002128_pt1 | contig 21087 bp, 18 predicted proteins | sample NCmetagenome_FD_207641 | JGI IMG/M metagenome (GOLD analysis project Ga0310810, IMG submission 207641) | Soil microbial communities from experimental microcosm in Duke University, North Carolina, United States - NC | ecosystem: Engineered > Artificial ecosystem > Soil microcosm > Unclassified ...
TGGAGCTCGGTGGCGGAACTCTGTTCACAACGAATGAAGTTCCGACTGGGACTTCAAAAATCAACTTCACTTCGAGCGCTGCGTTCGGAGTCCATTTTCTGCGCGAGCGTGCTTGGACAGCCGAGGTCCGATACACGCACATTTCGAATGCCGGACTGGAATCGCCGAATCCGGGGATCAACACCTTACAGTTCCGAATCGGAATCGGCAGATTTATGGGCAGGAAATAGAGCTTTTTCCCGACCTGATGTTTGAGAACTGACAACCGAGAACTACCTTCTTTAGTTGCGGCTCCCAACAGGCGCACTATATTCTTCTCGGTCATGTCCACACTCGTCGAATGTGTTCCTAATTTTTCTGAAGGCCGCGATAAATCCAAAGTAGATGCCATCGTTGACGCTATGAAGATGGATGGCGTCTACCTGCTCGACCGTGAAATGGACGCGGACCACAACCGCTGCGTCATTACACTGGCGGGTGAGCGCGAAGCCATTCAGGAAGCGGCAATTCGCGGAGTGGGCAAAGCTGCCGAGCTCATCAATCTTACCAAGCATCAGGGGGCCCATCCGCGCATGGGCGCGGCTGACGTTGTGCCATTCATTCCGATTGATGGCGTGACAATCGAAGACTGCGTGGCAATGGCCCGATACGTGGGAGCAGAGATCAACAAACGCTTCCAGATTCCTGTGTATCTTTATGAAGCAGCAGCCGCTTCTCCGGAGCGACAAAACCTCGAAAACATCCGACGCGGGCAATTTGAAGGCATCCGCGATGATATCGCGACCAATCCTGCGCGTAAGCCAGATTTTGGAGAACCGCGGATCCATCCAACGGCTGGCGCGACCGTTGTTGGCGCCCGCAAATTTCTTGTCGCGTACAACGTCTTCTTAAATACGCCCGACGTCGAGATCGCGAAGAAAATCGCCAAGGCTGTGCGCTTTTCGAGTGGCGGAATGCGCTTCGTCAAGGGGGCCGGTTTCCTTGTCCGTGGCTTGGCCCAGGTCTCGATGAATCTCACCGACTTTGAGCAGACGCCCGTCCATCGCGTCTTCGAATTTGTGAAGCGGGAAGCGGCACGTTATGGAGTTGTTCCTGTTTCCAGTGAGATTGTCGGATTGATCCCCAAGAAGGCACTGGAACAGGCGGCGGAATGGTTTCTGCAGGTGGAGGATTTCGATTCGTCATTGATTTTGGAGAATCGGCTCGCCGCCATCATGGGCGGCAAGATGGCTGTTGGTGGGTTGCGCGCCGGAGTCGAACCGTTTGTCGAACAATTGGCTGCTCCAACGGCAACTCCCGGTGGAGGTAGCGCCGCTGCGGCGAGCGCCGCAATGGCAGCGGGATTGGCCACCATGGTCGCATCCATGTCGCGCGGCAAAAAGGCTTACGTTCAGTACGAGCGGGAACTAAGTGCGGCGATTGCCCGGCTTTCGCAATTACGAGAAGAATTGAAGGGTGCCATCGACGCCGATGCCGAGTCCTACAATGCGGTGATGAGTGCCTACAAGCAGACGAAAGAAGCCGCGCACGGGGAGGCGCTTATTGACGCGGCACTCAAGCAAGCTACTAGCGTACCTCTCAGTGTCGCGACGAAGGCAAGGGAAGTGGCCGATATTGCGGAGAAGTTAAAGCCCATCACGAACCCGAACATGAAGTCGGACTTAACCACCGGGATCGCATTGGCACGTGCGGGGATCGAAGGCGCGTTGGCGAATGTCGAAATCAACGTGGAGTCGATCAAGGATCAGGTATTCGTAGCGGAGATCAGACGAAAGGCCGGTGGCTTGAGGAACTAGAAGGTGAAAAGACGCTTTGTCTTGTTGATTATCGTCCTCGTTGGCTTATCTGCTCTCGCGATACTCATTGTCCCGCATACGCAAAAGCGATTGATACTTAGAGCGTGCTTCTCAAACGTAGCCGGACTTCGGGCGAATGCACCAGTCCGCATCGCTGGCGTCGATGTTGGAGTTGTATCCAAAGTCGAGGCGCGTCCCACTGAAAAGGCTTGTCAGGCGGCGGTGCAATTCTCGATTGTTAGAGCCGATGAGATATCGATCCCCAATGACGCCGTCGCTACGATAGAAACTGCAGACGTTTTGGGCGGTTCTTTCGTTGAGATCGATGCCAGCCGGGCTATCGGCCCGCCTATCTCTAGTCAAGGCATGCTTAGAACTGAGTCTGCCCTCGACCCTAGCTCTCCCCAAATCGAGGAACTTCTTAAGCGACTGGAGGAAGCGATTCAGAACTGCAATGGCGAATCAAAGACAACTCGCCATGTGCCTGGCGTGAAGACCGATAAGTAGCTGCCCACACCATCAGTACATTTTTAATACACCCCGTCACTACACTTTCGTGTTCCTCGCCCACCTCTTCACTGGACTAGAATGAAGGAAAGCACGGGTGACTGTCGTCTCCGTGTGTGCATCCTAAGTAGAAGCACTCGGAGTTCCCCATGAAGTGTGTTTTCGCATTGGTTTTGATTGCATTGATGGCGACATCAGCTTGGGCCATGCCCCTGGGCACTTCAGCTCGGGCAGTTATTCCTTCTGAAGTCCAGCAGGTGATTTCGGTCGATTATCGCGCCCTGAAGAACTCCGAAACTGCGATGGCGATGAAGCAACAGGTCTTGCCTGACAGCTTGAAGCAATTTGAGGCGGCTCTTAAGGGTGTCGGAATTGATCCGGAGAAGGATTTGGAGCAGCTGACCTTCGCCTCCTATCGGAAAGGGAAGCTTGGGACGCAGGTGGTGGGTGTTGCACAAGGAACGTTCCCAACGAAGGCCGTTTTGAAGAAGATGACGCTGCGCAAAATCAAGCCGACCAAATATCGGACGAACAACCTTTATACGATGGGCAATGGAATGATGATGTGTTTCCTCGACGAGTTTACTCTCGCCTTTGGAAACCAGGGCGCTCTCGAAGGTGCGCTCGATGCTCGTGATGGTGTCATTTCAACGCTCGACTCGAATTCACAAATGGCGGACCAGATGTCGGCCGTGGATTCCGCTCCGGTGTGGAGCATTCTCGACCAGCAAGGCACGCAGAACATGATGCGTTCTGCACTCGGCGATGCTTCGCGACTGGGTGACTACGAGACCGTCAAGAAGCGCCTGCTCGCATCTCGTTATACGATGAACTTTCAGAGCGGCGTGAACTTCGACCTGAACGTGTTGACTTCGGACTCGATGACAGCGGCAACCCTGTCGACGCTAGTAAAGGCGGGCATGCTTTACAAAAAGATCAATGCGACGCCCACAGAGAAGATCGCAATTGAAAGTGTAACCGTTGATTCTGACAGCTCGAATCTGCAGCTACATTTCAAAACCGACGATCAGAAGTTCCAGGCTTTGCTGCATTCAGAATTGTTTGCGGCCGTCTCGCACTAAGTCTTCTGACCCATATGAAGGAATGAGGGCCCGCGTCGCGGGCCTTTTTTGTTGTCTCACAAAGCAGAGCAACAATTTTCGCGACGTTTCAAAGTCCAGTTCCTCTAACCAGTAAGGGTTATCCGATGGCGACGAACGCCACACTACGTCCAACAGTTGAGGTCGCAAAGTCCTCGCGGTTGTTATTTGTGTTGTCGTTCTTCGCTATCTATGTCGTCTGGGGCTCCACATATCTGGCAATCCGGTTTGCAGTGGAAACCATCCCTCCCCTGGTCACGGTTAGCCTTCGTCACACAACCGCAGGACTAATCCTTCTTGGTTGGGCGTGGTCGCGCGGCTATCGCTTCAAACTTGAACAGCTGAAAGCGGGTGCAATCCAGGGCGCACTCTTCTTCCTGATCGGGCACGGGACACTCCATTGGGCGGAGCAGTACGTCGCGTCAGGACTTGCGGCCTTGCTCGTAGCAACAGAGCCGCTCTGGATTTTGGCCATCGGTTCGGCGCTGGGCGATGAGCGTATCAATTGGAAGAACGGGTTAGGCCTTGTAGCGGGCCTTGTTGGAGTGTGGGTATTGACCGGCTCCGATTTGAGCTTGCGAAATTCGTTTGGGATCGGAGTCATCCTCGTTCTCGTTGGAGCTGCATCTTGGGCGATCGGAGTCTGTATTGCTCCACGGTTGAAACTGCCGAAAGAGCCGATTGCACGAGCTGCCGTGCCATTGGTATGCGGTGCCGTCATGCTGCTCATCACGGCTACAATTACCGGAGAGTTTCACGCTACTAACTGGACGGCCATCTCCGCCAAATCATGGGGCGGACTAGCGTACCTCATCATCTTCGGATCCGTGGTGGCGTTCACTGCCTACACCTGGCTGCTGCAGCACATCTCCGCCACTGTGGTCGCAACACATACGTTTGTAAATCCTGTCGTGGCGGTATTGGTGGGATGGCTTTTAGCAGCGGAGCCAATCAGCATGCGACTGGTGTCTGCGACCGCGCTGATTTTAGTAGCAATTTTCTTGATTCAGCGAGGCGATCGGCACAACGAGATGCAGGCCGAAGCCGGTCAGGGTGACTGACATTAGCTGGTCTTGGCTTTGGCCGCAGCGCGCGCTTCGCGTTTGGTTTTCGCCCAGCCCTCTTTTACGCTCTGACGAGTTCTGGCAATTACGAGGGAATCATCGGGAACGTCCTCAGTGACGCAAGTCGCGGCAGCAATATAAGCGCCTTTGCCGATGCGAACAGGCGCAACAAGAGTAGCGTCACTGCCTACGAATACTCCATCGCCGATCACGGTTGGAAACTTGTTTACGCCGTCATAGTTGCACGTGATCGTGCCTGCTCCGACATTCACTTTCTCGCCAACCTCGGTATCGCCGAGATAGGTCAGATGATTCGCCTTGGATCCCTTGCCGAGGCGCGTCTTCTTCGTTTCAACGAAGTTTCCCACATGAGCACCTTCGCCGATGTCGCTGCCAGGACGAAGCCGCGAATACGGTCCAATGATTGCGCTGTTGTCGATTCGCGAATCATCCATTACGCAGCCCGGCAAGACATTCACCCCGTCGCCGATCTGGGTATTTCGGATCACCGAATAAGAACGGATTCGGCAGTCGCTTCCTATCCTGGTATCTCCTAACAGTTGCACGTACGGCTCAATCACGGTGTCGGACCCTATCTCTATGTCAGAATCAATCACGCAAGTCCGCGGGTAATAGATGCTGACACCATCGTCCATCAATTGCCGACACTTTGCAGTTCGCATGATTTCGTCGATCTTCATCATTTCCGCGCGAGTGTTACAACCCAAGATTTCGAACGGCTGGTCAGTACGGGCGGCGACGACTTTCTGCTTGGCCTTGGTGAAGATCTCAGCCATGTCGGTTAGGTAGTACTCGCGACTGGCGTTACTGGTCTGGAGTTTATCGATACGTCCATACAGTTCTTTGACATCGAAAGCATAGAAGCCGGAATTGATCTCCCGAATCTTTCGCTGTGCAGGCGTCGCATCTTTCTCTTCCACGATGTGTTTCACGAGAGCACTACCGGCATTCGTTCGTAGCACTCTCCCGTATCCAGTGGGGTCCTGCAGTTCGGTTGCAAGCAGGGTCATGGCAGGATGTTGCTTCAGATGAAAGTCCCGCAATGATCGGATGGTTTCAGGTGTGATTAGTGGAGCATCGCCCGAAAGAACGACGACATGATCGTAGTGGCTTAGCGCATCACGCGCGACCATGAGCGCGTGTCCCGTTCCACGCTGTTCAGCCTGCAGGACAAAATTCACCCCAGTCGATTCCACCGCTGCTCGGACGTTATCGGCCTCATGCCCGATGATCGCGTAAACATGTGCAATGTCCAGCACCTGCTTGGCTGCCGCAATCACGTGGGCCAGTAACGGTTTGCCACCCACTTCATGAAGAACTTTGGGATGCTTGGATTTGAGCCGTGTGCCTTTCCCGGCTGCCATGATGGCGATGGCAATTCGCGGTTGTTTTGTCGAGGATTGGTTGGGCATCGTTTCCAATATACCGAATAGTCTGAAGAGGGATCACTCAGGGCTGCGCTGACCTACACGGGCTGTGCCGGAATGCGCACCTGTAGCCAACTGGATCAGATCATGAGCAACTTCATCATAAGCGTGCCGCGCCACGTCACTTTCTTCAAGATAGTTACCCAGCACCGGACACACACCAAGCCTCTCGATTGCGTCCAGGTCGGCGACGATCTGAGTAGCACCCTCCAGTGCGTAGCGTGCTTTCATGTCTTGGGGGACAGGCTTTTGATTGATCAATGCGTAATCAAACAATCGTTCGCATCGCGCGTGTTCGTTGAGGGCACGGATGTGGTCCGCCGCTGTAAGGCCGAGGCTTTCGTTCGCTTGCGTCATTAAGTTGCAGATGTAGACCTTGATCGCGGGAGACGTAACGATCGCCTCTGTAATTCCATTTACAAGCAGATTTGGGATCAGACTCGTGAAGAGTGATCCTGGGCCGATCGTAATCAAGCCCGCGCTCGCAATCGCATCTAGAGTTTGCGGCATCGGCTTCACATTCTCAGGCACGAGTCGCAATTCTTTGATCCGGCCCTTACTAGCCGTGATTTTGGTCTCCCCAAGCACTCGAGTTCCATCTTCCATTTGCGCTTCGAGTTCCACATTCGAAGTGGTAGCGGGATAGATGTGGCCGCATGTGAGCAGAATCTCCGACGACAACCGAACCGCCTCCGCGAAATCTCCTGTGATCGATGTGAGCGCGGCCAGGAATAGGTTTCCGAAACTGTGTCCCTCCAATCCAGACCCCTTCTGGAAACGATGCTGGAAGAGCTTGGCCATCAGTGCTTCGTCTTGAGACAAAGCCACTACGCAGTTGCGGATGTCGCCAGGCGGCAGCATGTTCAATTCTTTTCGAAGGCGCCCGCTGGAGCCTCCGTCGTCGCTGACTGTGACAACGCCCGACAGTTCAGATATCTGTGTTTCGGGAAGGGAAGTGATCGACCGCGGGCCAGAGCCACCAACGAACTTCTTCAGCCCTTTGAGTAGCGTCGAGAGACCAGTGCCGCCTCCGATCGCAACGACCCGGAGAGTCGTGGGCGCGGATTTCTCCCTCGAGGGCGGCAACGCTGCCATTGTTTTCCTATTGCTCGAACTCGGAAGGTTCGCTGGTATCTAGAGCGTCCGCGCCCGGATCGGGGTAAAGCAATTCCGTAAAGCGCGGATCTTCCGCCAGATTCTGGAAATCGGAATCGTTGCGCGCCTGGAATCGCATAGCAGGATTTATTCGGATCGCCTCGTCCAAGTGTCGCAATGAATCTTCCACGTGTCCTGTCAGACACTCGAGAGCCGCAAAACCATAAATGACGAAATCTGATTTCGGCGTCTGTTTCTGAAGCTGTTCAAGATGCTCCCGAGCTGCAACGTAGTCCCCTACGTTCATCAGCGAAACTGCATAATCAAAGTGTTCTTCCGGAGAGTTAAATTCCGAAGCCACTTTTTCGAGATGCAAATTGCACGTGTTGATATGGACCGAAGCACGATCTGACAGGTCCTTGGCCGGGCCGCCGGCCACCTTTTGCAGCAGACCCTTGGCTTTTTCAAACTTGTGCTCTTGCAGCGCACGCAGGCCGGCTTCGTAATTCTGTAAAGCCTGTGCGTAGCGAGGATCGTCATTCGCGGATTTCTTCACAGCAGTCTTCTGAGCCATTTGCAGAATTCTTCCCGTGCTTTTCGTAGAGACTCCTTCGTAATGAACAGCTTACGAGTTATAACGAAACAGATGGTTTAGACCCATCGAACCTCTTACTCAACATTGCTGATCGGAAAAGCCTATGACTTCAATTCGATCTCGTCAACCCGAGGGGTCAATTGATGGCAGCGGCGGTCTCGAGATTGATCTGTTTCCAATCGCCCTTCTTGATGCCTTCGCGGATCTGCGCCGCGGTCTTGCCCTTCTTGTTTTCAGTGTAGGAGTAATAGAGTTCTTTCAAGCAAGTGCCGCAAACAGCACCATGAGTGCTTTCGAAACAGCTGTGCAGACTGTTGTGACCCATGCGGTCGCAATAGCAATAGCAGGGCTGCTGATGAATCACGTTTGGGATTTTTGCAGCTAGTTCGTAGGCGTGCGTCTGATACGGATACTGTGCGTTTTCTCCCCAAAGCTGTTCTTTAGCAAGAATCGGAGGCAGTTTCGTCCCTTTTGCGGGCGGACCGGGGTTGTATGCAGGTACTTTCGCTGCGTCCTGCGTCATGGACCACGGCGCCGAAAGTGTCACCGTAACCGCAAAAAGGAATCCCAAAACAAAGCCGCGTTTAAGCATCGACAATAACCTTTCGAAGTCTCATTTATTGTACCCCGGACCGAAGATAGCGTGGGGCGAGCGCTTGACGAGAAAGGCACGTCGTCAGGGTCAGACTTTGGCTGTCCATTCATTAAGCTATGCCCGGGTTCGTCCAAGAAGCGACGATCTTTAGCTGTCCGCGTCGTCGATATACAATGAGCAGCATAGATGCAGAATCCTGACAGCCCCAAATTGGAGCTCGTGGAGTCTCCCGCGCCGCGACTCGATCGCCGGCCCATTTCGATACTCGCCATTTGGGTGAGGGACCTGCTTGTAGCCCTCTCCATCGCCGCTTTCATCATCATCTTTCTGTATCAGCCCGTGAAAGTCGAGGGCACAAGCATGATGCCTTCGCTCGAGGACCAGGAGCGAATCTTCGTCAACAAATTCGTCTACCGGATAGGTTCGATCGAGAGAGGGGATATCGTGGTTTTCCGTTATCCCCGGGATCCGTCGACGAGCTTTATCAAGCGAGTGATCGGTACTGCAGGTGATCGCGTGCGCATCGAGGATGGGCAAGTGTTTCTGAACGATCGTCCCATTGAAGAAGAGTACGTTCCGGGAGATTACGCGGATAAGCGTTCATTTCCGGAGGTCAAAGTCCCAACTGGGACTTACTTCGTGCTGGGCGATCATCGCAACATGTCGAAAGACAGTCGCGATTTTGGCCCTGTGCCCCAAAGCGCGATCTTCGGCAAAGCGGTATTCGGCTACTGGCCCATGGAGAAGATGGGAAGGCTGCGATAATCTCGACCTTATTGGGCGCGCCACGCACTAACTCTGCACCGACGCAAATTTTCCTGGAGCCTGCTAGCTGAAACCTGCAGCCAAATTTGAGTTTTCCTCAGCTTCCACTATTCCAAGCCTCCTGAGTAGCTGCTAGAATTCACAAAATCCACTCCCTGGAGCAGCAATGCAAGCTATCCTTGCGCTGGAAGATGGAAAGATCTTCCGAGGCAAAGGTTACGGCGCCAAAGGCGAATGTTCAGGCGAAGTCGTTTTTAATACTTCCATCACCGGCTACCAGGAAATCTTTACCGATCCTTCTTACGCCGGCCAAATCGTAGTTCTCACAAATCCTCAAATCGGAAATTACGGCACCACTCCCGAAGATAATGAGGCCGTTCGTCCTTATATCGAAGGGCTCATCGTCCGCGAATTCTCGAAAGTGAGCTCGAACTGGCGTTCGCAGCAGGTGGCCGAGGAATATCTCGAACAGTTCAAGATCCCAGTTCTCGCGGAGATCGATACTCGCGCGCTGGTTCGCCACCTGCGCGATAACGGTGTGATGCGTGGCGTGATTTCCACGCTTGAGACTGATGCCGAGAAGTTGGTTAACAAAGCTAGGGCCATTCCAAAAATGGATGGCACCGACCTCGCCAAAGTCGTGACGACCAAAAATACTTACGTGTGGGAAACGGGCGAGCGCTCTCATTTACCGGATGAGGTTGTCGGCGTGAAAGACGAACCGCCGCGCTTTCACGTCGTCGCCTACGATTACGGGATCAAACACAACATCCTCCGCAAACTGCGAGGCGAAGGTTGCAAAGTAACAGTCGTCCCTGCGCAAACGCCTGCGGAAGATGTGCTAGGTCTCAAGCCGGATGGAGTCTTTCTCTCGAACGGCCCCGGAGATCCTGAACCATGCACGTACGCCGTGGACAACATTCGACGCCTGATGGGACGCCAACCCATTTTCGGGATTTGTCTCGGACATCAGCTGACTGGCATCGCGCTCGGCGGCAAGACCTACAAACTCAAGTTTGGACACCACGGCGGAAACCATCCGGTTAAGCAGATGACAACCGGCAAGGTCGAGATTACGGCCCACAACCACAACTTCGCGGTCGATCCTGACTCGCTGCCACAAAGTGAAGTTGAACTGACTCACGTCGACTTGAACGACAACACACTCGAAGGCTTGCGGCACCGCAACCTACCGCTGTTCAGCGTGCAGTATCACCCGGAAGCTGCGCCCGGCCCGCACGACTCGCATTACCTGTTTAAAGATTTCGTGAAGATGATGGAGGAGTTTAAAACCAGTGGTCGGTAGTCAGAAGTCCGGCGAGGAAAGTTCCCACACTGGGGAGTTAAGAGGATGAAGTTTTGGATGCGATGCTGTTTGGTGGCTGCCGCAAGCGCGACTCCGATTACGGCACATGCATCCTGCTTTACCGAACTCAACAAAATAGTCAAAACAGCAGACGGAAGAGTTACTTCCAACAATGGCAAACCAATCCCGAACGCAGAGATCGTTGTTAGATCTTATTCGGGAGAAGTCGTGCTCAGGACCGAGTCTAAGCTCGACGGGATTTTTCATCTCGCTGCGCAAGCCGGTAAGTATCAGGTGGAAGTGAGGGCGGAACGCCACCTGAAATTTTTCTATATTGTCGATCTGCGGTCCACACTGGAGACGGGCATGGTGGAAGTTGTTCTTCAAAGCAACGGCGAGTGCCACGACCTACGTGTGATCACTGAAAAAGAAACTAATCACGAAGATCGCTGCGCTAGTGAAATTGTTTCGCCAAACTTGATCTTGAAGGCTGCAACTGTGATAAGCGGACGAATATCGGATGAAACGAGTGCTCCGTTAAAAGAGTCGGCAGTTTGGCTCGCGAAATCTTCGGGCAGCACACTTCAACCACAACGTACCTTAGCGAAGACCGACGAACAAGGGCGTTTTGTGTTTGATGAAGCGGAACCCGGCAGCTATCGCCTGCTAGCTTCTCCGAATCGAGGTTTTGCACAGCCTGTAGGATTGGATTGCTATGAACAGGTGCACTGCACGCTTGATATCGTCTTAAAGGTCAACCCCACAGGACAGCCATATGCAGGTTGTCCTGTGCAATGAGAGATGCCGACAACAATCTTAAATGCCTAAGCGAACCGATCTTTCCAAAATCCTCATCATCGGCTCCGGTCCGATCGTCATCGGCCAATCCGCTGAATTTGACTACTCCGGCACGCAAGCCTGTAAGGCCCTCAAGTCCGAGGGCTACGAGGTTGTGCTAGCAAATTCGAATCCGGCGACGATCATGACCGACCCGGAACTGGCCGACCGCACTTACATCGAGCCGCTCACGCGGGAGTATCTCGAGGAAATCATTCGGATCGAGCGCGAAATGTCGCCCAACGCGGGCTTCGCTGTACTGCCCACGGTTGGCGGACAAACAGCCCTCAACCTCGCCGTCGAGCTTTCTGATGGAGGCGTGCTCGACAAGTACAACGTGCAGCTCATTGGCGCAAACATTGCAGCCATCAAAAAGGCAGAAGACCGGCTCTTCTTCAAAGATGCGATGCAGAAGATTGGCCTTGACGTGCCAAAATCGGCGCTCGTCAACAATCTGAAAGATGGTCTCGAGTTTGCCGGAAAGATTGGTTTTCCTGTCATTATCCGTCCAAGCTTCACGCTCGGCGGTACCGGCGGCGGTATGGCTTTCAACCGCGAAGAGCTGATGGAAGTGCTTGCTCGCGGCCTTGATCTCTCTCCGGTCCACGAATGTCTGATCGAAGAATCCGTGCTCGGTTGGAAGGAATATGAGCTCGAGGTGATGCGCGATGTGAAAGACAACGTCATCATCATCTGCTCGATCGAGAACTTCGATCCGATGGGTGTGCACACTGGCGACTCGATCACCGTCGCTCCCGCCCAGACTCTCACCGATCGCGAATACCAAGCCATGCGCGATGCTTCGATCGCTGTCATCCGTGAGGTCGGGGTTGAAACTGGCGGATCGAATATCCAGTTCGGCGTCCATCCCAACACCGGACGCATGGTCGTCATCGAAATGAATCCGCGCGTCTCGCGATCGTCAGCGCTGGCCTCAAAGGCCACAGGATTCCCGATCGCGAAAATAGCGGCCAAGCTGGCCATTGGCTACACGCTAGACGAAATCCCGAACGACATCACACGCAAAACACCGGCCTGCTTCGAACCGACTCTCGACTACGTCGTCGTCAAGATTCCCAAGTGGCAGTTCGAGAAATTTCCTGGAGCGGATGAAAACCTCGGTCCCCAGATGAAATCCGTCGGCGAAGTGATGGCCATCGGCCGCACATTCAAAGAGGCACTTCTGAAAGGTGTCCGCGCACTCGACACGGGCAAGAAGCCTGGATCGGAAAAAATCGAACCGCGCATACTTACCCAGCGTCTTGTCACGCCACATCCCGAGCGGCTCTCCTACGTCCGATACGCACTACGGCAGGGTTACACCGTAAAGCAACTGTCGAAGATGACGTCGATCGACCCATGGTTCCTCTACCAGCTGAAAGAAATTAACGACATGCAGTTGGAACTCGAGAAGCACCCCATGGAGTCGATCCCGGCTGAGGTTGTACGCGATGCCAAGCGTATGGGTTTCTCAGACGGACGGCTTGCCGGAGTTTGGCGGCTCGACGGACGCGGCGCTCAGGAGCAGGTTCGCCACAAGCGGAAGAAACTTGGCATTCGTCCGGTGTACAAGCGAGTCGATACCTGCGCGGCGGAGTTCGAAAGCTACACCCCATATCTTTACTCTACGTACGAAGAAGAAGATGAGGCGACTCCAACTGCCAAGAAGAAAGTCATCATTCTGGGTAGTGGACCTAATCGCATCGGGCAGGGAATCGAGTTCGATTACTGTTGCTGCCACGCGTCATTCGCGCTTCGCGAAGACGGATACGAGACCGTGATGGTGAATTGCAATCCAGAGACTGTCTCGACCGACTACGACACCAGCGACCGTTTGTACTTCGAGCCTCTAACTCTCGAAGACGTGTTCGCTGTTTATGAACACGAGGCCGCAGGCGGAGCATCGGTCGGAGTCATCGTTCAGTTCGGCGGCCAGACTCCGCTCAATCTCGCTCTGCCGCTCAAAGCCGCAGGCGTGCCGATCATCGGAACTTCTCCCGAGTCAATCGATCTGGCGGAAGATCGAAAACGTTTTGGGAAATTGCTCGAAGAACTCGATATTCCGCAAGCGCCGGGTGCGATGGTGACATCGCCGGAAGAGGCCGTTAAGGCCGCGGATGCGATCGGTTATCCAGTCCTCGTACGTCCTTCTTACGTCCTTGGCGGACGTGCCATGGTGATCGCATACGACGAGGAGACCGTCTCTCGCTACATGAAGGAAGCGGTTGAGTATTCGCAGGACCGCCCGATCCTGATCGACAAGTTCCTCGAAGACGCGATCGAAGTCGATGTCGATGCCCTCTCCGATGGAGAAGACGTTGTGATCGGTGGCATCATGCAGCACATCGAGGAAGCCGGTATCCACTCCGGTGATTCCTCCTGCGTATTGCCTTCCGTCGATATCCCCGCAGAACTCCTCGACCGGATGCGCGATTACACGTTCAAGCTCGCTCGTGCTCTCAGAGTGATCGGGCTGATGAACATTCAATTTGCGATTCCGCGCACGAACGGCTCTTCTAAAGGCAATGGCAGTGACGCCAGAAAGGTATATGTACTCGAGGTGAATCCACGCGCCTCCCGGACGGTGCCTTATGTTTCCAAGGCGACTGGTGTCCCGATGGCGAAGATTGCTTCACGCTTGATGACGGGTCGCAAGCTGCGCGAATTCCTTCCCGAATTCATCGAGCGTAGCGCCGATCTCGATACTGGCAGCAACTACTACGTGAAATCTCCGGTTTTCCCTTGGAACAAGTTCCCGGGTGTGGACACGGTTCTGGGTCCGGAAATGCGTTCGACCGGCGAAGTCATGGGAGTGGCCGACAACTTCGGCGAGGCCTTCGCGAAAGCCCAACTCTCCGCCGGACAGAAGCTTCCTACACAAGGCACGCTATTCATCAGCGTGAACGAGCAGGACAAGCCCAACGTAGCCGATGTCGCACAACGTTTTGTTGACATGGGCTTCAAACTTGTGGCCACGAACGGTACGGCCGATCTTATTGAAGCTGCTGGAATGAACGTCGAGCGCGTCTTCAAAGTGAAAGAAGGCCGTCCAAACGCAGTGGATCTCATCAAGGGTGACCGTATCCACCTGATCGTCAATACGCCGCACGGACCAGATCCGTATTTCGACGAAAAGGCAATCCGACGTGCCGCTGTGCAGGGAAGAATTCCGACCATCACTACCTTGGCAGCCGCCCGCGCTGCCGCCGAAGGTATCGCCGCTCTGCAGCGAGGAGAGGTGAAAGTGCAGGCACTACAAAAACTTCATGCGGAACGGGTCAACATCCGCACCTAAATTCAGAGTCACGCTTGAGACTAACGCGCAACCTTGATAGGCTGCGTCAGTCCCTGGGATCTGCTTCGCCTCCATCGCTGACCTTCCCCTGCGACTCTGGTGTGCGAAGTCATCGAAAGGTCTACGTATGCTGAACGCAAGCTCTTCCGTCGCCCACCGCTGGTTCGAGGAACTCTGGAACCAGGGCCGAATTGAAACCATTGACCAACTTTCTATGCCTGACACCGTCGGATACGGGCAGATTGAACACGATGGTCAGATCAATATGGAGCAGTTTCGAGCGCTTTTCACGGGTATTCGTGCCGCCTTCCCCGACATTCGATTCGACATTGAGCACACTGTTACAGAGAAAGACATGGTGGTCCTCCGCTGGCGAGCCAAGGCCACCCATAACGGTGAATTTCTTGGGACCGCGCCGACGAACCGCCGTGTCGAATTCACCGGCATGAGCATGATGAAGATTTCGGATGGAAAAATCGTGCGCGGCTGGGATAACTGGGACCAATTCTCTTTGCTTATGCAGATTGGCGCCGTGCCCTCAAAGACGTTCATCAACGCTCCTCAGAGGGCTGCTTCGTAGGGTCGAAGACTGTCAGTTATGACGCTGCTACACTTATGCTGAAAGCCGATAGCTGACGGCTAGGCATGATCGCTAGTGGGCAAAAGCTAGGAGCCAGGAGTTCCCATGCTTCTTCACGGAATTTTCCCGCCGATCACCACACCCTTCTATCCAGAAGGAAACGTCTATTACAAGAAGCTTGAAGCCAATGTTGAGCGCTATTCACGCACCCCATCTGCTGGCATCGTCGTGCAAGGATCGACTGGCGAGGCCATACTTCTTTCGGATGAGGAACGCAGAGAAGTTCTGAAAACTGCAATCCAGGCGGCCGGCAACCGTAAAGTGATGATCGCGGGAACAGGGGTCGAGTCAGCGATTGAAACGCTGCGGCTCACCGAGTACGCCGCCACGATCGGGTATGACGTCGCGATGATTCGCACGCCTCACTATTACAAAAACCAAATGAAGCCAGAGAACATGCTGGCGTTTTATCGCAGCGTCGCCGACCGCTCACCAATTCCGATCATCATCTACAACTTTCCTCAGGCGACCGGATACGACATTCCAGCAGAGTTGGTAATTCAACTTGCTGAACACCCGAATCTCATCGGTATTAAGGAATCAAGTGGGAATATCGAGAAGGTCAAGAAGATGGTCGATGGCACCCGCCACGTACAACGCTTGGCCACCGTGACTGAGACTTTCGAAGCGGTCACGCCTCGGATGTTGTCTGCCAGGGAAGCCAGACCCCAAGTTCACGAATTGATCCCCGTCCTCACGCTGGCGGGCGAAAAGGCCTCCACCCAGGAGAGCTCTCCGTTAGAAGATCGCGCTCCTCTCACGCCGCAGCCGTCGTCTTCCGCTGTGACTGTTGTCGGAAATATGAAAACGCGCCAAAAAGAAGTCGGCTTCCAGGTCCTGGTCGGGGCCGCACAGCAACTCGCGCCGTCCTTGGATGCGGGAGCAGTTGGCGCCATCCTGGCGTTTGCTTGTCCGGCACCAACAGCTTGCTATGAAATTTATGCTGCCTGGAAAGAAGGAGACCACGCACTCGCAAAAGAAAAACAGGAACGAATCGCGAAGGCCGCACCACGGGTCGTCGGAGAACTAGGCGTCCCCGGCGTGAAGTATTCGATGGACCTGAACGGCTATTTTGGAGGCTTTCCGCGCTTGCCATTCCTGCCGCTCACAGCAGAACAGAAGCGCGAGATAGAACAGCTGATGGCGGACATTCGGAATTGAATCACTGACAAGCCTCTCACCTTCGAAATGCGCGCACTTTCTTTGAAGCACAGCGGCAGGCTCTCCTAACAACACTGAGCGGAGCCATGCCAGCTTTTCCACAGTCACGCCCTCTTGTGACGTGAATCACATCGCGTTATAATTCGAACGTTCGTTCGAATTATGGCTACTTCCGCCACCCTTGCCCCTCGCCGTCGCTCAACGAAGAGCGCAGCCGACGAGACTCGCTTCGACCGCCGCCTGGCAGAGATCCTGGGCCATGCGACCGAAGTCTTCTGTGACAAGGGATACGAGGGCGCTTCGATGCGCGATCTTTCTCGCGCGACCGGCATGTCTCTCGCTGGACTCTATTACTACTTCGAATCCAAAGAACGTCTGCTGTACATGATCCAGAAGCATACGTTCTCCACGATTCGCGATCGTGTGAAGGAGCGGCTTGCAGGCGTCGACGAGCCGGAACAGAGGATCCGCATCTTCATTCAGAACCACCTCGAATACTTTTTGGGACACCAGGAGGCGATGAAGGTTCTGTCTCATGAAGACGACGCGTTGCGAAATGGATTCCGCCAGGAAATCGCTGCTCTAAAGCGGGAGTACTACCGCATTTGCCTCCATCTTCTCGAAGAGCTGAAACAGGCTCGCGCTTTGGAATTCTCTCCACGCATTGCAGTGTTGAGCCTGTTCGGCATGATGAACTGGATTTATACCTGGCATAACCCGAAAGTTGATTCAAACCCGGAACAATTGGCCACACAGATGGGAGATATCTTTCTGAACGGTGTATGCGGACACAGAAATCTACCGCGTAAGAAAACTTGAAGATTTGTCATTCTGAGCCGTCCGCAGGTGAAACCGAGGACGAACGAAGAATCTGCTTTTCGCTGGCGGCAACACGCACGCTGGCGACAGAGACACGAAAAGGAGCACGAATATGGCAACGACGACGCAGCCGACGGCCGGCGAAACTACCAAGACCCTGATCAACTACCGCACTGACGGCGGAGTTGCCGTCATCGAGATGTTTGATCCGCCAGCCAACACTTACACCTACGAGATGAACCGACAGCTAGACGACGCGATCCTCAAGGCGCGGATGGACAATGACGTTTACGTCATCGTTCTCACAGGTTCCGGCGACAAGTTCTTTTCCGCTGGAGCCAACATCAAGATGCTGGCCAGCGTCGATCCCACCTTCAAGTATTACTTCTGCTTGCACGCGAACGAGACTCTGCTTCGGCTCGAACACACTCCCAAGCTCGTTATTGCCGCGCTGAATGGACACTGCGTCGGTGGCGGACTCGAGATCGCTATGGCTGCTGACATTCGCATCGCTCGTAAGGATGCAGGCAAAATTGGTCTTCCCGAAGTCAATCTCGGTGTTCTTCCTGGAACGGGTGGCACGCAGCGTCTGTCGCGGTTGGTAGGGAAGTCCCGCGCCATCGAGTTGATGGTGACGGGCAACACCTTCTCCTTCGAAGAAGCCGAAGAGCTCGGAATCATCAATGACATCTACGATCGCGACGGCTTCATGGAAAACATCATGGAGTATGCCCGTCAGTTCTGCCCGCCGAACAAGGCTGCGAAAGCGGTCGGACGCATTAAGCGCGCCGTGCAGACTGGCTGGGAGATTCCTATGGAATCTGCTCTCGCCGTCGAGCGCGAAAATCAACAACTGCTATTCCAAAGCGAAGACGCGAAAGAAGGACTGGCAGCCTACGTAGAAAAGCGCCCAGCCGAATTCAAGGCTAAATAGACTAGGAATTACTAACGAGCTACTCGTTACTTGGAAATTCGATGCTGACTGCCACCAAATCGCAAGTGAAACCCGGGCGCCTCCTCATCAATGGTGAATGGCTCGAGGGTGCTCAACACTTCGACACGATTAACCCTGCAACAGGAGAAGTCCTCACGCAGATCGTCGAAGCCAACTCGGCGGAGGTTGATAAAGCCGTCAGCGCCGCCCGTAAAGCATTCGATGACCGTGGTGGTGCCTGGCGAAAAATGTCCGCATCTGACCGCGGCAAGCTCATCTGGAAGCTAGCGGATCTACTGGAACGCAACATCGATGAACTAGCGGAACTCGAAACTCTCGACAACGGCAAGCCTATATTCGAGTCGCGCCAAGTCGACATGCCGATGGTGATTGATGTCCTGCGTTATTACGCGGGATGGGCCACCAAGATTCATGGGGAAACCGTTAACACATTCGAAACGGCTTTCACCTATACCTTGCGGGAACCGGTCGGCGTCGTCGGACTCATCATTCCGTGGAATTTTCCGCTGTTGCTCGCGTCGTGGAAAATCGGCCCGGCGCTAGCCTGCGGCAATACCATCGTGATGAAGCCAGCCGAGCAGACTCCCCTCACCACGCTCCGTCTGGGCGAACTCGCTATCGAAGCCGGATTCCCAGCCGGCGTCATAAACATCGTCACCGGTGGCCCGGAAACCGGTAAAGCGATCGTCCAAAACCCCGCAATTAACAAGATCGCCTTTACTGGTTCAACAGCCGTAGGGAAAGAAATTATGCGTGGCGCCGCTGACTCGTTAAAGCGTGTCACGCTCGAACTTGGTGGCAAGTCCCCCAATATTGTTTTCTCGGATGCCGATATCGATTCCGCCGTCCGTGGAGCAATCAACGGCATCTTCTACGGCAAGGGGGAAGTCTGTAACGCAGGTTCCAGACTCTTCGTCGAATCAAAGCTGCAAGATGAATTTATCGACAAGTTGGTCGGCCGCGCCAAGAAAATGCAGCCCGCAGACCCACTTGATCCCAAAACACGTCTCGGAGCGATTGTCAGCCAGGAACAAATGCAGACGGTTCTCGGCTACATCGAGGCCGGTAAGAAAGAAGCGCAACTCATCGCCGGCGGGAATCGTGTCACGCTCGACGGCAGCAAGGGTTTCTTTCTTGAGCCCACCATTTTCGGCGGCGTCACAAACGATATGAAGATTGCGCAGGAAGAAATCTTTGGCCCCGTGCTTTCTGTGCTTCCCTTCGACGACGTCGAACAGGTGATTGAACAGGCGAATAGCAATCCTTACGGCTTGGCCGCTGCCGTGTGGACGAAAGACATCAAGAAGGCACATATCGTGTCACGTAGGCTGCAGGCAGGCACGGTATGGATCAACACGTATGGACTGATGGATGCTGCGTTGCCGTTTGGCGGATTTAAGCAAAGCGGTTTCGGCCGTGAGCTCGGCATGCACGCCATCGAACACTATACGGAGTTGAAAACCGTTTGGCTGAACCTCGGCACTTAGCGTTTAGTCGTTAGTCTTGGCTTCGCGATGCACCACCGTTGCTGGCTAAGCACTAACTGCTAATTGCTAATTGCTAAGTACTGGAGAGAGAAAGCAGTACACAGAAGTGAGGACTTGATACATGCCAGGCAAAGTAGCAAAAATCGGAACCTTCAGCGATTGGGTCGGCCTATTCAACGACTGGCGCACGGAAATCGGAGTCAACACGGCGGACATCGAAGCTTTCAAGTTCGATACGCTTTACGGCGCAATCGAAACAGAAGAAATCCAATTCGGCTCGTTCAAAGGACGACGCAAGTGGGAAAACCTTCGCCAGGTCCCCACTCAGCAGATGCGCGATGCGCTCATCAACATGATCGTTTACCAGGGCGATACCGAGTTTGCGTCCGTCGAGCAGCAGCGCCATCTATTTGAAACTGCGCCCACAGATTGGGACCGCCGCGCTCTCACCCGCGTCATGATCGAAGAGATGCGCCACGGTTGGCAGATGTGCGCTCTTCTCATGGACCACTTCGGCTACTCCGGCAAGGTAGAAGCCCAGAAGATGCTCGAGCGCCGCGCCTTCGAAAACCAGCGCCTGCTGGGTGCATTCAATGTTGATGTCGACAACTGGATGGACTTCTTTACGTACACAGACTTCGTCGACCGCGATGGCAAATTTCAGCTCCAGATGCTGAAGTACTCGGCCTTTGCGCCCCTTGGACGCTCCATGTCCTACATGCTTCGCGAAGAAGCGTTCCATATGGGTACTGGAAACGACGGTCTCCGCCGCATTGTAGAGGCTGGGGTTGTGCCAGCCTGGCTGATCCAGAAATATCTCAACAAGTGGATCTCATGCTCGCACGATCTGTTCGGTACGGATCATTCATCGTCGGCGCATTGGGCATACGTGTGGGGCATTAAGGGACGTTACGATGAGCCTCAAAATCCTGACTCCCCCGATTTGAACGACCTCAATGATTACAATCGCATGCTCTATCACAACGAAGTCGCGGGACTAGTCGAACGTTTGAATTCCGTGTTGCGCGCAGGAGAACCGAAGCTCTACGCGCCTCATATCAAATTCAATCGCGCAATCGGCAAGTATGCCGGGCAGAAATTCCATGCGAAAACCGGCGAAGCAATTGACGATCGAAACTACGAAGAGCACCTGAACGAGTACATGCCGACAGCCGCAGACAAGAAATTACTGCTCGACATCATTGCCAACGAAAAGAAGTGGATCAAAGAAAAAGAGGGCGCGCGCGATCCGCTGTCGACTATAGGGGAACCGCGGAAGTCCGCGATTAACATCTGAAAGAGTCCAGTATGCGAACGAAAAGGTCGCTGACAATAAACGATAGATGACGGTTTCCGCTACAACCCGCCTTTCATTGGCGGTCGAGCCGCCTGTTGCCCGAATCACGCTCGACAATCCACCCCTCAACGTCATCGATATTCCGATGATGGAGGAGTTGTCCGTTGCTCTCACGGAGATCGACACGCGAACCGACGTTTCTACCATCGTTTTCGGCGCGAAAGGCAAAGCATTCTCTGCTGGAGTCGACGTTGCCGCCCACACCCCTGAAAAAGTCAATACGATGCTCGAGAAATTTCACGGCGTCATCAAAGCATTAGTCGCC